>Ga0163180_10000384_pt1 | contig 25751 bp, 37 predicted proteins | sample AtlANTMetagenome_2_FD_109647 | JGI IMG/M metagenome (GOLD analysis project Ga0163180, IMG submission 109647) | Marine eukaryotic phytoplankton communities from the Atlantic Ocean - Atlantic ANT 4 Metagenome | ecosystem: Environmental > Aquatic > Marine > Oceanic | place: North Atlantic Ocean...
GTACCTGAGATACCTAGTGGCATTCCGTCTGAGAAAGATCCCTGACCGAAAGGATACACTAAGAATACAGCAAATGCTGCTGATACAGGTGCTGAATATGCTACACATATCCAAGGTCTCATACCTAATCTATATGATAGTTCCCACTGTCTACCCATGTAGGCAGAGATTCCAATAAGGAAGTGGAAAATAACAAGTTGGTAAGGACCACCATTGTATAACCATTCGTCTACTGTTGCTGCTTCCCAGATTGGGTAGAAGTGTAGACCTATAGCATTTGATGAAGGAACAACTGCACCAGAGATGATGTTGTTACCATACATGAAAGAACCTGCTACTGGTTCTCTGATTCCGTCGATATCGACTGGAGGTGCTGCTATGAAAGCAACGATGAAACATGCTGCTGCTGCGAGTAGACATGGAATCATTAGAACACCAAACCAACCAACATATATTCTGTTGTTTGTTGATGTTACCCATTCGCAGAACTGTGGCCAGCCTGCTAGTAAACCACCCTGTTGGGAGGTTCTTGTATTAAGAGTTGTCATTAGTAAGACGATTTGTATGTAGGGCATCAAGGGTTAGATGCGAAACATATTTCCGAGAATCCCTTCTACTCTCGGACAAAAGACGAAGTATTATACTGCCTACGAAGGTCTTGGTTGGGAGCAGTTTGTTTGTGAGGAAACTCACGCAATCCTTATTATATATGAATTGTAAAGTTTTGTCAAGCAGTTGGAAAAATATTATCAATCCAGTTTTTAAAGGTAGTATTATGCCATTGACCGTAGGTGACTTCTTCAGTTTCATCAATTAATTGTATCCTAGATTTTGATTGAGCAACCTCAATGTATTCAAAGAAACGATCATCGTAAATATGATTCCTACTCATGTCTATAGCAAAATTCCAGAAGTCCGTATTGTACTTTGATCCATTAGCATAGTGCCAAAGAATAAAATTTTGATGCTCAGTAATGTCTTTATTAAATTGGTCAAGAATTGAACTCTTTGACTTACCCTCAAAGATCCATTGAGATACTAAGGTAGTCCATCTTAAATAACATTCTACAGCACTAGCTTCTAATGGTTCAATAAACAATAGTCTATTACCATTAAGAATAACCTTATCATTTTGAATAGGTTCCTTGGCAACATAGTTATCAAAATTTACTGTTGTTTCTGGAAGAACATCAAATGCTAAGTGCATACTTTTTCTTGCATCATAGTCAGAAGTTATCTTATTGTTATAAAGATAACCATACGAAGTATAATCTTTATTTGGAATAACAAATGTCCATCCATCAAGAGTTGCTACTGCTCTAGTCCATTGTTGATTATGATCTACTTCATTTTTCTGTCCTAAGATAACAGAGTTCAAAGGATTCTTTATAGTATTATATTGTGATAGATCCTTAGGTGTTCCTCTACAATCAAAAACATAATCAGCATCTATATCATTACAATCTTCTACATTCTGTTCTATAAACTTACATATATTTTTTTCAATCATATACTCTCTCAGTTTGTGAGGAGAATAATGTGTCGCAACAAAATCCATAGGGAATGCGTGGAAGAATTTATCTTTCTTCTGACCCCATCCCTCATATAATATACCAGATTTTATTGTGGCATCTATTGGATTATTATACCAATCAATATCTAATACTTCAGAGACAATACCAGTAAAATTTGGAAGAGATCCTTGACCAACCTTTTCAATAGGGATAGATGGGTCATAGTATATCTCAATCTCTACATCAGTATTATGATGCTCACGCAAAAGGTGCAGAGCAACGATTAGACCACCGTTACCTGCACCAACAATTGCTATCTTCATTTATAATGGATTACTAGGAGTAGTGATACCTAAACCACCAAATCCACCACTAGCTTTAGGTTGCTCAGGTGTTGTAAAATCTCCTAATGGGAGTGACTCTGCTCCACCCAATGCACCAATGCCTGGAATAGATCCAGTAACTGATTCCATAATTTGTGATTTAATTCCATCAAGGATGGCATCTCTGCTGACATATACAGATACCCCACCAACAACAATGGCAAGAGATACAATACCAGACGACACTGCGATGACATTAATAAATTTTTGCATGATTAATTATATTAGTGAATTATTTAGAGGAGTTTCTTACTCAGTTCTTTATAGACATGAGCAGCATCAGATATAGAGTAAGGGTCGTTAGGACAATTATTCATTCTGCCTGGTTCCTCAAATAACTCCTCTATTATACCACCAACTACATATGCTGCATACCTCCAAGACCTATTACCATATCCACGATTAGTTTTTCTAACTAACATACCTAGTGCTTCTGCTAACTCTCCATTACCATCAGGAAGCATTTCTATTTTCTCAATACCTAATGATTCTTTCCATGCATGCATTACAAAGTTATCATTAACAGCAGTACAATAGATAGAATCTATACCAAGATCTTTTTCAAACTTATCATAGTACGATTCCCAATTAGGAAGCATATCTGCAGTACATATTGGAGTAAATGCACCAGGTACAGCAAATAATATAACCTTCTTATCAGCAAACCATGCAGAGGTTGAGTAGTGATCGTCTTTTATTTTACCATCTTCTATAATATCTCCTGATAGAATAAAATCTATATCAGGTATTCTTTTCTTACGAATCATACTAAAATTATTATAACTTATATTATATTATACCAAAACTTCCTGCTGTTATGCCAATACAAACGAAGAAGCCGAACTCATAGAGTTCTCTGTATGGACTATGCAAAAGCGAATTGAGAGACATTTGTTGACGCTACGGTAAGTAAAACTGCTAGAAAAAATAATTGTTGCATGACTGAGTAAAAATGGTTATATTATTATATAGGTATTTTTACTCATGGTCAAGCACCTGCTGGAACAGGAATTGGTTCTGAGATCTTAACACCCTTACCACCTTCAAAGTCATCATCGTCATCGTCATTTAATGCACGAAGAAGTAGTTCAAAAAATACTAACGCTCCTATAGGATAGAAACACCAGATGATTGCTTGGAAGATTGATATGTCGTTGGCGGCTGCAAGTTCCGTCATATAATAGTTGTGTTAAGATTTGTTAAGAATAAGTATTTATACTTTATGCCAGTACACCCATAGGGATAGCAGAGATAACTGCTACCATGAAGATGTACGGTACAACTTTTAAGGGTACTGGTACGCTTTTCATTATACGAAACCTGGTATCAGTTGACCTGTTGTTAGGTATGCTCCGATACCTGCGATGATACCTAGCATTGCTAGTCTACCATTTAATTTTTCTGCTATTGCTTTTGATTGCTTGTCGTTCATTGTTCTTAGATTTGATAGGGGTAGAATTGTAAGAGACCTTTAGTAATTAAAATATACCAGGTATGATCCATCCTGTAAAACCGTAGTTCACTACGGCTGCAAACAAACCAATCATCGCAAGACGACCATTAGTTTGCTCTGCTTCTTTCCAATAGTTCATTTAGAATATGCCAGGTATGATTTGACCTGTTGTTGCATATGCTCCAACTGCTGCAACGAAACCAATCATTGCCATCCATCCGTTAAACTTTTCTGCTTCTGGTGTCATGAGTTTTTCCTCTTGAATAATTGTGAATTGTGATTTGATATTCTTCAACCTTAGAATCCTGCGAGTCCAAAGAAAAAGAAGTTGCCTGTAGCGATGTAGGAAATAGTTCCTGCTACGAGACCTAGCATTGCCCATCTACCATTAATCTTCTCTGCATTTTTTGCATAAGATTCATAAGAGATGTTCTCGTCTATGTAAGGTTTTGGTTCAACACTATAAATGTTTTGCCTTCCACCTGATTCAGTTACTAGTTTTGATGAAGTCATTAACTTGTTTTGTTAAGTAATGTAACATAATTATATAGCAAATATAAAGTTTTGTCAAATATCTACACATTCGGGTACCCACACATAGAAAAGACCCCCTTATATTACTCATAAGGAGGTCTTATTGTATCAAAAGTGTTACACTTTAGAAAGTGAACTTAACACCTGCTTTAGCACCCCAGTTGATGTCATCTTCTGCTGTTGTTCCAGATAACTCTCCGTAGAACTTATCGTAAGAACCACCAAGGTATCCAACTAATTCTACATCACCGAAGTCATCAGTTGTTTCTGTATGAGTCACTGTAGGACCACCAGATACATACCAACCAAGACCACCAGGTGTTTCTCCCTCATATCCAACTACTGTTTCGATTGATCCAGATGTATAAGCACCATCAGGATAAGATCCACTTGCTTCTATATTAACATATGGACCAGCAAAGGCTGCACCAGATACTAGAAGAGGAGTTGCTGCTACTGCAGCGATTGTTGATTTTAACATTTTTGTTTTTGTTTCTCGCAGAAAAAAATCCCTGCGGATGTTAGACTGCCCCGACATGGGAGTCTTTGCATACACACAGGGTTACGATCTTTCGAGTCCTTTGTATGAAGTTATTTAGTATAGCAGACTACTATCATCTTGTCAAGCGTTTTCAAATCCTGGTGGCAATTTGCCTAGATATGGATTCAAATCGAAGTACTGATTCCAGTCCTCCACTAGAGGAGCATCGTTTTTCCAGAAGTTCCAGAGTGCATCGTGGCAACTACGATGATAAACATCCACATGTTGATTATGAATATCAGATCCCATGTCACATCTATACATGAATATAGGCATGGAGAAGGTCAAACCACTGTTATAGATTAAATCATCTGCTACAGACCTAGGTTTAATTCTACAATCTAATTTGTATTTTCCCTTCTTTACATACAATCCTAGAAGTTTTTTTGCATATGTGCGATTGATAACATAGGCAGCAGTAGAGAAATCATTTACAAACCTATGATGAATTTGCATTACAGGTATTGCTGGATTGATAACTGCTATCTGTAGTATATCCCAAGCAGCAGGTGCCCATCTAAACCATTCTTTCCAAGTGAATGGCCAGTGTCTAACAGAGTCCATGTCACAATCATCTTCCATCATGATTGCATACTCATCATCTGAATTTTCCATCCAGTATTGAATTGCTTTAAGATGAGATGTAACACAACCTATCTCACCTGATGTCATATTATCAGGATACTTACCATAAACAATATCACTAAGGTCATCATCTCTACCATCATATGCAGAGATTCTAGTGTTTGCTACCTCCCAATAAGAAAGCATCTGCTCTGTACGAACACGACGGTCTTCCTTATCATCTAAATTAATCCAATAGATGTGTGGAATATCTTTTAATTTTGGTGCAGATTTATTCTTGTCCATGTTTAAATTGCGTATGCATATTCAATTACATTTTGAACTGTTGGTATGTAATGATCTGTAATTACTTTTGCCCAACAAAAATTCTTAGCATACTCTAAGATCTCATCTCTATGTGCAACAGAATATTCTCTGTTCTTTTTAATAAGATACTCTACATATTGTGGATCGTCAATCTTATCTTCTGGAACCACAGTAATAAATTTTTTATCAAGATCTAGATTAGCAGTAGCAAACTCACTCACAACTACACCTAACCCTGCAGCAAATGCTTCCATGATTACCAGAGAGTGTGCTTCACCATCTGATAGTAGAACTAGATTACCATAGTCTGTTAGGTAGTCATGTAGATATTCTTTAGTCCATTCACCAAGATAGTTATGGTTCTCATTGAATCTCTTGTCTGCTATGTTACCAGCAAAGAAAAGATTATCTATTGATTGAAATTTATGCTGACGCTTTCTATAGTCTATCTTTGCTAGATAGATGCTACGATCAGGGAATTCTGGATTATCTGTATTACGGAACTTGGTGAGATCAACTCCGTTAGGGACAACAAATAACTTATCATCAGGAATACCACCAAGTATAGAATAGGCTTTTTTAATACTATCTGAGAGACAGAATACATTTGGTTTAACATCTTGAAAGAGTCCGAATATTCTACTATAAGCATCCATCTTATGTGGTTGCTCAAGATATGCAAAGTGTGTTGTACACGCACAAGGATACTGTATGTAAGGATATAATACTATCCAATCATCATATTGTATGTGTACGAAGTCTGGTTTAAAATCATTAATCCTTTTAATAATCTCTTTGGGATTATTGATGTTTATTATGTCAACTTCATGGCTTAATTTTTCTAGGTTTACTTTATAATCCCAGATCAAACTTTCAACTGCTCCCCATCCCACAGGTGGAATTGGTGTAGCAGGTCCTACAATACTAATTTTCATAATAATGTTTCAAGTTTAGGAATGTATTCATAAGCAAGTATATTTTCAAGACCGAATTCGTTGATACCGTATTCTCTGATCTCTTTTCTATGTTGCTTAGCCACTTGTCTGTTCTTTTCTATGGTGTCAAGAACAGTATCGACATTATTTATTTCCTTCTCTGGAATGACATCTATCCAAGGTTTAGATGTATCTAACTCAGCAGCAACAGTTTCTGAACATACAACACCTAGACCACATATCAATCCTTCCTTGATGACTAGTGGTGTAGTATTTTCTACCTCACTAAGCAATGCAATATTAGAATAGCATGTGATATATTCATTTAATTTTTCTCTAGGTATCTCACCCTTATAGTTTGATGTATTTTTAAATTTACCACCACGCTCCATCCTTCCCATGAAATCAACAGTGTCTATATCTTCTAGAAGATACTGACGCTTACGATCTACAATCTGAGAGAAACATAATGTTCTATCCCAACTAGCAAACTCATCAAATTTATATGGGTATGGTCTTACACCTAGTTTACTTAACCAACAGTTCTCTTTCTTAGCACCATATGTAACCCATGAATCAATATCTTTTTGACTTGATGCAAAGATAGTAAAATCATCATTATGAATTATTCTATCAGCAATCATTCCATAGTTATCTCTACCCCACATGTGAGGTGTATTTACATATGGATAGTGACTAGAAACTATTAGTCTCTTACATAATGGAATAAGATCAGGAATTATATCAGTAAAGACATCGTAATGTAAATGAACAATATCAAACTTACCATGTTCTATTTCAAATTTTATAAGTTCTCTGTCGGGAGTATTAATTATTTGAACTCTATGTCCTAGGTCTTTAATAACTTGATAGTAATCCCATATCAACATCTCTACAGCACCCCAACCGTCTGGTGGAATCTGCATTATACCAGGACCTACTAAAGCAATCTTCATACCTAAATTAATCTTCATTGATAGTCCTCCCAATACATAACCTTCTTGATGTCTTCATGGAAGGCAGGACTATGTGTTATTAATGATGATATGTTTTGATATGCACTATGGAATAAAAATACTTTTTCATACTCATCTTCTTGTGGATTCTTACCATAGAATACACCATCAATAAGTTTCATATCTTGTTGATCATTAGCAGCACAATGATTAAATGCACCATTAGTAAAATGATATCCTCCTAGTTCATTCAAAGTTAAACAAAGAACAAACTCATCAGTAACGCCAGGATGTACTCCACCATCCTTAAATATATCTTCAAAGATTTCTCCATAACGATTAAAGATATGATCATGCTTGTCCTTCTGGAATAAGAATGCACCTGATGATGCATAATTATATGAGTGTCTATTATCAGGAAGATAATTAGACAATCCAGCATGCATAACTTCTACTTTATTCATGTAGTCAGCAAGAGTAGGAACCCACCAATGTTGAGTACATAAAAAATTATCTTGTGCTTCTTCAATCAGTTCATCAACTCTATCATTGATGACAACAGTATCAGTATCCATGTAAAAACAATGTTCAGTTTCTACATGTTTAAAGAGATTATATCTCTCTGCCCATATGTGAGGTTGGAACCAATTTCTAGAGTCCTCATTCTTAAGTTCTTCACGAGATGCTTTTACAATCTTGACCTTAGGATCATCTATTGAAAGACGATCTTCCATATCAATAATAACAATCTCATGATCTTGTTTGATTCTTTCTAAAGACTCACAAGCTCTCATCAAGTTTTTATAATAAGTATCTCCACCGCCAACGATGAAACCAAAACTAAGTTTTGTCATAACAATCTCAAGAGTCCATTAATACGATTAACATATGTATGATGCTTTTTAGTGTGTTGCATCTGTCTAAGAAGAAGTTCCTTATCATTCATATGACGAAGACCTTCTTCAAATAATTCTGGAATGCTTTCTTTACAGATGATTTCAGGACCAGCAAACTCAGCAAGTTTAGGTGAGTTAGTAAGTCCTAGATTACCATAACTCATAGTCTTAAATAATCTACAAGTTTTGGTACCCCATCTCTTATGGGTATCATTCCTCAAGTCAGGAGACAAGAAAGACTTTTGCATAAGATCTCTCATGACATCACCTTCAAGAGGATTAGTCCAAGGATTAGACCATGCAGTCTTCACATCTATTTTAGCACACATTTGTCCAAATTCTTGTATCAGGTGTGCGTTCTTAAAACGACCATCTGCTGACACACTACCGATATGATAATATATTTTTTCTCTTTCAATATTTACCCAATCCTCATCAAATTCTTCGGGCATCAAATCAGTAGCCCAAGCAAGATATACTATATCATATCCTTGTACCTGTGACTCTCTCCTATCAATACAAACTCCAGTATCTAACTCCTCAAAATCTTTAAGGTCATGATGAAACTCATAGTTATCATTATCCATACTATCTTGATGATATCTAACATCAATTAGTTTCTTTACAGTACCAAGATACTTCTGAGGATTGACACATACATGTACATAATAAACAGATGATGATCTTAAGGGTATATTTTTATCAGCATAACCCTCAGTAAAGAAAACACAATCATCGTAATCAAAATCATCTGGATATTCTTTATCATGAAACCAGTAAACTTTATGACCGCTACGCTCTAATGCTTTTTTAAATCCTTCATGAACATATGAATAGGTATCAGTATGTAATGGGTAACCCCAAAGAACACATTTCATTTTCGTACAACAATAACATCACCCTCATCATCGTCATCATCATCATCTTGTTGAGGATTGAATACAAGAAGAGACTCACCAGATTTTACATCCCTCATTTCGGGATGCAAATTTTGTTTTACATTTACTTTATCAAACTCTTTTAAAGTTGTGGTCATCATCTTCCACATGAATGCAAATGTAGCACCAAAAAGTGATACAAAAAATACAAGGTAGATTAAGACCGTAAATTCATTCATTTCATAACGGTTAGTGGAATTAACATATAGTCCTCTGCTTTTTTCGTCTCTCCATCAACACAAAGCATATCATCTATGCAATGTGATGGAACTAAATCTGGATGACACCACCAATCCTCAAATGGATGGGAGTCATCTACCGAGATGTTATCAGCAATAAGCTTATAACCAAAAGACTTAAGATACTCTCTTGAAGCATCCCTGACAGTGTTGCCATCATTGTACGAGTCATGTTCAAATGTAATAACTGCGAATTTGTACTTGGATAGATCTATCTTTTTCAAAGCATCGAATGTGACCTGTGCTGGTTCACAATCAACTTGTAGATAATCAAATACTGGTCCTAATTTAACCTCTTTAAACAAAGCATCAAAGTCAGCAGTAGTAGCATCACCTAAAGCAACTGGTGCTTTGCGATGTTCATTATACATGTCTGCTTCTGCTTCCTTGATTTCAAAACCTATACCTGTCCATTCATATCTAGCTTCAAGAAGAGCAGTATTGTTAGAGATAACAGGATGTCCTGACCCAATCTCTACAAATGTTCCTTTAGGTTTTCCATCAAGCATACACAAAACAAACATGTCCTGATAACACTGAGAAAAATTTTGCCTGTCTACTAGATGTAAACCAGGAAAAGTTCTTCTGAGTTTAGTTGCTTTGTCAGAAGTATAGAAGGTTGGCATTTGCCATGCATTAGGATCTGTCATTGTTGATAAGATTTATTGTCTTTTGCTAGATGTACAATTTTTTGTTCAAAAGGATAGTCAGGATAACATTCTGGAAATGCATAGTCAGGTGAAAGAGCATGTAATTTATCCTCATTATCAATGAAGAATTTATTAAGATGACTTTCATCATGCCACACTGCTATTATATCATTCTCATAATCCTTGTCAACTCTATCTTTCAGAGTCTTCATCATAGGAATAACAGCAGAAGTTTTACCACCCCACAAACATCCTTGATAGTAATTGGTTTGATCACCTGTCACACATGCCTCTGACTTAGGATTCCTTTCATAGTCTCCTGTGCCAGTTTTATAATGACATGGATGATGAACCCCAATGAAATCTTTAGAAGTAAACAATTCGTTACTGTCTACTTTCTGTCTGACTTCCATATCAGCATCCAAAAAAAGAATCCAATCATAATCTTTAAGAGTATCTTCTATCGTTAAGATAGTATGAAATCTTTCTAAGGTAATTGCTGGCCAAGGTTTATGTTCTGTAGGAACAAATGTAATATTGTCAGGAAGTTCTCCCTCTACTTTACCGTCACTAAAAACAAAAAAATGTTTTTCAACAAAACTTGATGGAGCTAGATTTTCCATACAAGAATTAAAATAGTTAGGGAAAAATTCAAGATACTTATTAGTACCGATGAATATAACCGCTAACTTACCATTAGGTAATGCAACTTTCATACTAATTCCCAACCTTTACAATATAAATCCTTGGTATTATTTTGGGTATCCAAAGGAGGACCGAACCATTTAGATGGTGCAATCACTCTCTTGTCTTTATTAGTAGACAACCATGCACCCCACCAAGAGAATGATGAGTTAGCAATAATAAAATCATTACACATGGTCATTAAACAAAGATCAACATACTGATTGTCTGCCTGTGATACTATGAAACGATCATCAGAAAATAACTCCTGCTCCATACACCAAGAAGGATCGTCTGAAAAAATGACGACGGTGCGATCTGAGTCGTACTTACTCAGTGCTTTCCTATAGTAATTTATATCAACAATAGGATGGTGTTTATAATGAACATAGTCTGTTCTTCTGACATGAAGTGCAATAGGATTATCAACTTCTCTTATCATTTCCTTACATGGATCTGATATATCATCATGGAAAGTAAAATCTTCTAGTAATTCTTCTCTAACATTTAAAAAATATTTTTCTGATTGAAAGAATCCAAGAAGTGATACAAAGTCTGGACAATTATTAAATAAATCTTCGTCAAAATGAAATGTTTTTTCTTCTACAACAGGACGACTCTCATCAATCATCTGTATCTGTAAAGGACTCATTGAAGTGAGTTTAAATGGTTGGAATAATTGATGCTCTTGCCAATCATCTGCAGAACTTTTCCAATTAGAAGGAGGTATACACCAGTTATACCCCTTGTTCTTTGCTATACCTTTCACAGCAGCATATTGAAACATCTGATTTGCTAGACGCTCTTTACGCTTGCCAACATAATTAATACCAATCATTTAGTCTGTATAAAAGTGTGTTCTATAAACCATTTATATGTCTCAGCGAGACCTTCCTCTAAAGTATATTTTGGTTTCCATCCTTTCTCAGATATTGTACTATAATCCAGTGGTCTCTTAGGTGTACCATTAGGACGACTAGTATCCCATTCTATCTTACCAGTATAACCAGTAACAGCAGCAACCTTATGTGCTAGATGGAATATAGAAATGTCTTCACCTGATCCAACATTGAGTAACTCAGCATGTTCATAATGTTCCATAGCAAACATACATGCGTCTGCTAGGTCATCAACATAAGTAAACTCTCTCATAGGTGTACCATCACCCCAACATGTAACAGTTAACTCTGTTTTTTGAGATTCAATTTCATCACTCTCGTCAGGATTAGAAGGTGTGATGCAAGCATTATTAAACTTAGTCATCAATGCAGGTATAACATGTCCATTCTCAGGATGGAAGTTATCACCAGGACCATAGAGATTAGATGGCATTAATGATACACCTTTAAATCCATACTGTTTGTTATACATCTTCAGCATTTCTATACCATGTATCTTAGCAATAGCATATGCTTCATTAGTAGGTTCTAATTCACCTGACATTAATGACTTTTCTTTCACAGGAGTCTCAGCAAACTTAGGATAGATACAAACTGATCCTAGGAATAAAAATTTCTTGACATGCCATTTGTATGCATAATGAATAAGATTCATTTGAATCTGTGTATTCTGATAGATAAACTCTGCAGAATATACATCATTAGCATGAATGCCACCGACTCTAGCAGCAGCATCAAAGACAAAATCTATTTTACTATCTCTAAAAAAATTCTCAACTGCTACAGGATCAAGAAGATCAACTTCTTGACGAGTACGAGTGATAATATTTTGATATCCATCTTGTTTAAGACGACGAACTATTGCAGATCCTACTAGTCCTTTGTGACCTGCAACGAAGATTCTAGATTGTTTATGCATTGTCCTCAGTCTCATTGAGCAATAACAACTTCTGGTTCTGGTAAGGGGAATAAAAATCTCTTACCTTTAAACTTAGGATTCTTTAAAAAGAAATCTCTAAAATGCCAAGGCAATACAATGTGAACATCATAATCCCATAATAAAACATCCTCTTCATCCTTAATAGGAATCCAAGTACCAGGTGTGTAAGAACCATCTTTGTCTGGATTAACATCACCTATAACTGCTATGTCATTAGGAGTAACTTCCCATGTTTAAGAGTTACATTACCTTTAGTACTAGCACCTAACGCACAGATCTTAGCGTTGTTCTTCTTATAATAATCTATAATCTTCCAGAACTGTTCCTTGCATGAATTTATTCTATTACCAAACTCATCCCAAGGCACAGTAGTATCTAAACCTTGTTCAATTTCACTAGCAAGAATAGCAGTTAATTTTGTAGTACATTCTTTTCCTAAAGGAGAAACAACTACAGATATACTACCACCATTAACATCATTAAACTCAAAGTCAATGATATTAAATCCTGCCTTGTCCATAATATATTTGATCTGTCTCATACCATAGTATGATAGATGCTCATGACATACTGTATCAAATGAATTAGCACGAAGCATCTCAGGCATATAACTCTGCTCTAGCACCCAGACACCACTTGGTTCTAAACAAGCACGAACTTGTCTAGCAAACTCGCATGGATCTTCTAGGTCATAGAACATAGAGAAGGAAGTAATAACTTTTGCCTTCTGTTTACCAAACCTTTCATTAAATTTCTCTGCAGAAAAGAAGTCAGCAATGTAACTTACATTCTCAGGAATATAATCTTTAAATTTCTTAGAGGTAGGATCGATACTAATTAACTGACAATCTTTAGGAAAGAATCCCAAGAAAGTTCCATCATTACCAGCAATATCAACTACGATATCACCAGACTCAAGTTCTACATCACTCTGAATTTTTAATGCCTTCTCTTTAAGATGGCGAATCATACTTTTGTTTAGTCCAGAACGGTATCCGTACTCATCTCCATACATGGTAGGGAGATCAAATGTATGTTGTAATTGAACATGACCACATCCACCTTTCTTCTCGTTACATTTAACAAGAGTTAGGGGACCTTTGTACATGTCCATATCAATTTCTTTAGGGAATATACCAGAAAGATATTGATCACCTAGGTCGAGGACGACATCAAAATGTTCGTTGCCACAGACCCTACATTTTTTAATTTCGTGAAATTTGCTACAATTCATTGTCCGTAAATACACATGTCTTCTACAAGATCAGTAAATGATAACTCAGGTTCCCATCCCAAGACTTCTTTTGCCTTGGTTGCATCACCTAAAAGTTCTTCGACCTCTGTTGGGCGGTAATATTTAGGGTGAACTTTGATGATGTTTCTACGGAGAGATTTGCAATAACCAACCTCTTCCATACCCTCACCTCTCCATTCAATATTCAACCCAAAATAGGTTGCTGCTTCCTCAACAAATTCTCTAACACTACGCATCTTACCAGTAGCAAGAACAAACTCGTCAGGTGTATGATGTTGAGTGATCATCCACATACCACGAACAAAATCCTTGGCATGCCCCCAATCTCTCTTAGCATCTAGATTACCTAACAACAGTTCTGACTCCATCCCTGTGGAGATACGAGACAGACCTCTTGTAACCTTTCTAGTTACAAAAGTTTCGCCTCTCCTAGGGGATTCATGGTTGAATAGAATTCCATTACTAGCATGGATTCCATATGCTTCACGATAGTTTTTTGTTATCCAATAGGCATACAACTTGGCACACCCATAAGGACTACGAGGATAGAAAGGTGTAGTTTCTTTTTGTGGGACTTCTTGCACTAATCCATATAACTCTGAAGTAGATGCTTGATAGAACTTACACTCATGATCTAGAAGACGAATTGCTTCTAAAAGACGGAGGGTTCCAAGAGCATCTACCTCACCAGTATACTCAGGTATCTCAAATGACACCTTAACATGACTCATAGCAGCGAGGTTGTACACCTCAGTTGGTTTAATCTTTTGAACTAAACTAATGATGCTACCAGAGTCGGTTAAGTCTCCATAATGGAGTTGGATCTTATCATATATGTGATCGATCCTATGTGTATTAATGAGAGAAGAACGACGGACTATACCATGAACTTCATATCCTTTCTCAAGGAGAAGTTCAGCAAGGTACGATCCATCCTGTCCAGTAATACCTGTGATTAATGCTTTCATTTACTCGAATGATATAGAGTCACCTGCATGCAGACCTTCACTTAAATCTTCAAGATCAATACCTGTCATAATATCGGTTGTTAACCCGACATTAAAAATGCTAGTATCGATATCTATATTACCTGTAATTTCTTCGGAATGCTGTGCAGAGTTATCAGCTATAGAACGGAGACTAATGTAAATGCTCCAGAGTTCTTTTAGCGTATCTGTCTCTTCGTCTATATTTAGAGCTTCGATAACCGCAAGTTTAACCCCATCAGCAGCAGTCTGATAGGTGTCATAGGTATGATTTTTTCCACAAGACATTATTGATCTTTGGATTTGTGTACTGATCTATTATAGACTAGTCCTGATCCTTTGTCAATTCTTTTTCTGTTTTAAAAATATCATATGCAAACTTAACACCTTGCTTTGATAGAAGGATTTTCTTTGTAACCGTCATCTCTTCAGCATAAAAAACCACTGGTTGATTCTTACAATCTCCACTCACTTTACTAACTCCTCCTTCCTTTGGAAGACTCCTTTTGTACAAAAATAGAAAGTATAATTTTCTGTGGTCACATAGTAACCATCTATTTCTTGTCCGTTATCTGTGTAACCATATGCTTTGACTTTCTCATCAATGCCATCAAGTCTGAAATTTTTATTATCTCTTATTAAATATTCGTGGTATCTGGCATCTAAGTCGATCATCGTTCCTCGTAGGTAAGTTTGCGGATTTTACGCTTTCTGCGTTGTTCTTGCCATTCTAACTCATTTTCAGTCAAATGTCTAGTTTTGCTGACAATTGTATTATTTAGTAATATAACTTCTGAAAGGTTGACCGCAGATACAGTATCTCCTTCCAACACCATTCTGTTTGTGCATCCACAACTTTGAACCTTGTTGGTACTGATCAATTCAGTATTACATCTCTTGCATTTAACTCTTAACATAACTCAAATAAAAGTAACTTCAGTAAATCTTGTAGTGGTCTTAAAAAAATTATCTGTTATTGTTTGACCGTGGAACCACTGACCAGGAAAAACAACTCCTTGATTAAATCTATCCAAGATACATAACTCTTCAGTAAATTGCTTGTGTGTTCTCCAAGGATTACTATGCTCTGTATCTTTATTTTTTAAAAATGCTTTTGCTTTTGTATTAGCAGCATTATATAAGGTGGTACCTGCTCTCATATGATGAGATGGATTCAGATAGATCATAAAGTTTAACTGTCCATCTACATGAGGATGCCAATAGTTACCAGCACCAGGATAATCTGATATTAATCTAAAAGTATTAGTAGTATTTGGAACAGCATGTGGATCTATATCTGGAACACCATAAGCATCGGCAAGCATTTCAATAAGAAATTTTCTATTCTGATCCCATCTATTATCAATGGCCATCTGACCATCCATAAAGTCTATGCCATTTTTAGACCCTCTAATAGATTTATGAGTTCTGATTGCTTGAATAGAACTCAAGTATGAATACACCTTATCTGGATACTTATATACATCATCAACAAACATGATCTTAGAATCCTTCCAAGGTTCAACATTGATCGCCCAGTTAGGATTGAATTCAAAATCAGATGCTTTAAAAAATTTAGTCACTCGAACATGAATGTGTAGTTTACTCTTCTATTATCTGATCCATCGATCATAGAAACCTTGTTAGTTTCGTGAAAATATTTAGAGTTAAAAATCAAAAGTCTGTTACATGCATAGGGTATGACAGTCTTCTTAGATTTAGTATACTCTAGGTATTTTCTTATCATTATTATATCATTATTATATTCTTCCCATGTCCAACTTGGTGGTGGTTGAATATCATAAAGAATTAATCCATTCTTCTCTGGATCTTGAACAGACTCATTAGGACTAACCCATAGATTGATATTATATTTTGCTGGATCTGCATGAGGTGTTACTCCACTAGCATTATTATCATGCACAAATGCCCAACCTCTAGAAAATTCTCCTAGAAATTTATACTTTGATTTTAATGAGGTCACTATGTCCTTTAACAAATCAAGTGGGAATGAATCTCTTGTAAAGTTTATAGAATGATATCCATTATAAGAATCATCCTTGACATCTGTAGTCAATGCAAACTCTCTCAACTCATCTATAACCTCAGGAAGAAATAAATTATCTTCCATGAAGTAACGATCATCTTTAATAATCTTTTCTACAGTACTTGAACGCATAAGTAAAACGATGATCAGATTTAAGAGGAGTTGCTCTATGCCAAACCCATGCAGTAAATTTTAGTAGGGTATTTGGTATTGGTGGTATAGCAATAATTTTATCGTCAAGATAAAACTCAGTTGCTCCACCATCATTTAGACCAGTATACAATTCATTACCATAAAATATAAAAGTTATAGCATCGTAACCATCTGCACAGTCTTGATGAAAATTTGCTATCTCTCTAGGAGCAAAGCAATTAATATACGCTCTATACAAATCATAATCTTCCATCTCTGGAAACCTAGAACATATATTTGCATCAAACATATCAATTATATACTGATCTTTATCACTGATTGATACATTTCTTTCGGCCTCAGGTACGATCTCTCCATTATCTAACTCACCAACTCCAATCATTTCATCCATGATATCATAGATCATTCCTGTTGGTTTGAATTTACCAGCATCACTCTCGCCCCATATGTAAGGTGATTTTTGAGCAAACTCTGTAGCATAACGAAAGTCTTTTGCTGATAAAAATTTAGGAACTGTTGCAATAGATGGTTTAAGATCCGTAGTATAAGTATAGTCTATCATAAATCAATGCTGTCAACTGCAGTTACTCTCCATACTATACTGTATCTATACACATATGGATGCCTCGGTCCTAGACCTCTATGCCAATAATTAGATGGAAAAATAATAACTCTACCAGGCACATACTCATACTCTTCTATGACATTACCATGTTGTCCATCAAGTATTTGGAACTGACCACCCCACTCTTTCTCCCATTCACAATTTGAGAAGTACATGATGGTTGAATTACTATAGTCACCATCAATATGAGCACTACCATCACAAAAAGAATGCTGTAAATTTAGATCTATCCTCGACAAATAATATGTTGTCTCTGTTACCTCTTCAATATGTCGCAGCATATTAAAAAACACAGATGCTTTAGGTGACCAGTTAGTAACTGTATTAACACTACTTCTTTCAAATAAATTTTCACCAAATAATCTATGAGTGCCACCTCCACCATCAGGATAGCGTTTGCCATTCGCTTCATTGGTACATGAAACAGGTAGATTAAACACCATCTCATCTGTAGTTGCTACAAATGCAGGAGAAAATAAGTTGTCATATACTTTAGCAATCATACTCTTACCCATAAATGTGGTGATGTAACAATGTTCTCATAACGATCATCAATTGTTTCTGAAGATGTAATGAATATATCATACACTATAGATGCTCTATAATGTGATCCAGAAAAACCTCTAACATTATGCATTACACTAGATGGAAATACAATTAGATCACCGTCTACAGGATTGAATTGAAATATTCCTAGGTATGGTTTTAAATTTAATGGTAACATATCCATTTCATTACCACTCTGAAGATTTAAAGTTCCTCCACTACCCTCAGTCCTTAGATAATAGACTCCACTAAAATGAGATCCTTTATGGTAATGATTTGGATTACCACCATCTTCTAATCTAGTTACATTCGGCCATGACTTCTGAAAGAAAACAGAATAGTCTTCATCATCAGTAATCTCTTTTAAATATTCTTTAACTGCCTGACCCATATGATAGTTTAACCAGTAGAATTGTTTGGTAGTATGCAACAAAAAGAACTCTGGTATGTCTTGATCACCTGTAAAATTTCCACAATCATTAATCTCTTGTATATTTTTATTATAAAATTTTTCACATACATCCATCATACCATCCCATTCTTTTTTAGGGCAAGGAACATTAGTTTTGTAGAAAGGAGTAGGAAAAAGATATTCTATCATTGCTGAACTTGAATCAACGGAGTAAATAACCACCCTTCATTTGTATAATTACAATGTTCTGGTACATTTGTACTGTCGTATTGATATACAGAGATTTTATATTCAGCGTCTGGGCATTCATCAACAAGTGTGCGTTGAAGACGATCAAAGTATTGTCCTATAGTATTATTCTCTCCATTAACAGAGCAGAAGAATGAAAATCTAGAATCTTTGTTTGCTAATTCTTTTATACATTTAATTAAAAAGTATATGTTAGTACAATTATATTTTAATAACTCCTCACTAGCATCCTCAATGTAAGGATCATGAAAGAAACAATCATATTTGCCAAGGTTATCTGTACATGGCCATGCCTGTTTAATTATTTTTGCTTTAGGATAATCTTTTGCCCACTCTAATGCTTTTTTATATACCTCTTCATCTGGCTCAAGAATAGTATGAGATTTGATATCAAACTGTTGAATATGTGTTGCAGAAAAACCATATCCAAAACCAATTTCTAATACATCACCTGCTGGTTCTAGTAAATTGATACAAGTTTCCATATAATGTTTCTCCCACTCCATCATATACATGTGAGTATCAGAAGAACCGTAAAGAGTATCGTCTTTAAATTCAGCCATAATTTTTTCTCATATATCGACCTAGTATATTACTATTATAATACATTGGTTCGTTATTTTCAAATTTTTCTTCTAAGACATTGTTTAGAAAGAGTTGCTTGGTCTCCTCATAATTGACCCATCCACTTGTTGTGTGGAGGGATATGATTTCTCGTCTAAAGTTGGAGTTTCCAAGTAGTTTCCTATCTGCAGTAAGCTCAGGACAGCTCCCATAGTATTTTTTCCAGTCACTTTCAGATGTAACTTTCCTACCGCCACCTCTAGGCTTTCGTTTTTGATAGAAATATTTTCGTCCGATGTATTTTTTACCCGACTGGATATTTGTAATGCGGTAGACGAAACCGAAGAAATCGCCAATATCATCAGAAGTGAAAGCTGTATCTTTGTAGTACCAGGGATTCTCATAGGTCATTTGTAACTGAATAAAAAATTATCAACAAAAGATTCTGACTTATCTTTACCAAACTTTGCTGTAAGATACCCTCTAACAGGATCTAGTTTAGTCATGTAAGTATCAAAGTCTTTATATACTGTTGTATCTAGTCCAGTAGGGTTTGCCTCATCTATGATATGCTTATACCATATAAGATATGTTTTAAACATAGGCAAATAATCATTGACCTCCTCAGGTTTACAATATCTTACAAATATATTTTCTGAAAAATGATTACCCATCTCAAAGAACCTATACTTACCATCGTCTTTAGGTAAACTATCGACAGAGTATAGATAATTTTCTCTTGGATGTTGGAAGTCAAATACTATTATAACTTTCTTCTCACTAAACTTCATGAGATCCATACCAAAACAGGGGAGATCTGCACCAGTCTTAGGATAAAGAATAGTGTTGTATATGTCAGATCTTGGATCGTTTATTTGTGCTTCTCTTGCTTTTAGGAAGTGCTTACCTACACGAATATCAGCATGTAAAGTAGCATCTTTTGATTCCCAATCAGCCCATGTTTCTTTTACTACTAAGTCAGGGAATGTCTCAAATAGAGCGTCCTTATACTTTTGCCACAGAGTCTCCGTCGCATTTTTCAGTTTGCTTACCATATGTCACACAAGGATTCTGTCCACAACCGCAGTTCTTTGGTTGCTTCTCTTCCTCTATGTATAAGTCGAAAATGTAATCAATTTGTTCCTCTGATAGTTTCTCAGCAACATCTAAAGGTATGTTTCTTTGCTCTAGAAAATCAACTATCTCTATGGGAATTTCCAAAGCATATGAGTTAGCAATACCCTCTCTTACTACACTCTTAACTGTACTAAGAACTTCATTCTCAACATTCAATGTCTTTGGATAGTCCTTGTCACCTGGTTTTGCCTTCTTCTCACCAGATCCTGCCTTCATTCTTGCTTTCTTTTGACGGATGTTATCCCATAAACCATCCTTACCTTCATCAATGTCCTCTTCCTTTACACAGTTAGGAACTACCTTACCACCTTTTTTCTTAGTTCCTTTTGCTTTGTAACCATCCCAACAAGTAGATGCACCAACATTCTTTCTTGCTTGCTTCATGCTACCTTCTACTACTTCCTTATTCTTTTCATCATTAATATAATGCTCATGCATTTCACTAACAAGAACTTCTAAGTTTTCAACAGGAACATTCTTAACAACTCTGTCTGAAAATAGTACATCGTAATGTGTGATGTTACCATTCTGATCAAGAGTATGCATTTCTTTGATGCAATCACCTATACCATACTCTTCATGTTTTACTTTAGATGAACAATCATGCTTGACCTTCTTACCCATTGCCTTTTTGATTGCCTTGTCTTTAGAACCAAAGTATTCTGCCTTACCTGATTCTACTTTACCGTCTCCATCATAATCTTTTGCTGCTTTCTTTTCTTCTAGTTTATGTGGAATTGTATTACCATCTTTATCTTTCTCATGATGTTCTTTTACTTTCTTCTTACCTTTTTTAAATGATCCATCTACCTCACCCTTCTCATATCCTTTTCCATCTCCATCATCATCCCACCATCTCTTTACTTTAACTGCTTCAGTTCTAGTTTTTTTATTAGAATGATGTGATGCATCACCAAATGCAGGGTTGTTCTTGTACTCAGGTTTTTGCTTTTCTTTTTCTTTCTTTAATTTTTCTGCTTTCTTATCAAGGAAAGCTTTCATAGCACCACCTGCCTTACCAGATCCTTTATATAAACCATACTTTGCTCCTTCAAAGAAACCACTAGCAGCAAGACTTCTAACTATTGCTTTTGCAGATTTCTTCTCAGCAAGATCTGAATTCTCATGTAAACGAGGATTAACCATACACATTACAGAGTAAAACTCAGGATCTAACTCACGAGGTAGTGCTTCTATAATATTATCCAATAGACGAGGACTCTCATATCCTTTCTCTACTAACTTTGTAGCGACACCAAGATAGTACTCTTCCCACATTGGATCAACAGCAGCTAATCTTTTCCTGTAGAATGATTCGTCTGTTAGCTGTTTTACTTTAGAAGTCATAACACAATTTTATTCCTTATAAGGATATTTATTCGACTCTAGCATTCCAATCTTTAAATGACGATTGAAGTTGCCCTGTATTTTCATCCGAATAATCGTCTGCATAACCCTTAATCTTCTTCCACTCGTTATGCAAAGCACCTAGTATCCATGCTTGAGATAAACTTTGAGGTCCGTTCTCAAGTAATTCTAGGTATCTTTTGTTGGTTGTATAACCTTTGTATTCCTGTCTCCAATTGGAGTCGTCGTAGGATTTATTTTTCATAAGTAAATGTTTTTCCTTTGATTTGTGTTACACCCTCTGGTGATTTACCTTGGGGTTTAAATTTGCCTATACCCACTCTCTTCTTCTTACCTAATCCACCTTTTCTGGTTGCACTTAGTGTAGCATTCTTTTTAGTTTGTACAATAACTGCATCCTGATCATACTTCTTACCTAACTTTTTAATTTCTTTCTTGAACTTTCTCTTACCTTTCTTTCCAGAAGAAACAACATGACTGCGTTCACTTCCTCCTTCCCATTTACCTTTCGTTTTCGTAGGACCAGGAAGACCACGACCACGAATGTCTTTATCTAATTGTTTATTTCTTGCTTTATTTTCCTTGGAAGATTTACCAGTACGAGTTCCAGAGAGGACAGCCATGCCTCCCTTATCTGATTTACTTTTTATACGGCTTAGACTGCTCTCCTTAACTAGAGAACATTCTAGCATAAATTCTGTAAATGTCTTCATGCCTTGTGACAGTTTCCTAATTGGTATTTATCCTCCAGCATACTTATCGTAATCATCAGCAGCATCTACTATTGCTTTTTTCATCTCTTCTATGTCCCATTGCAATTCTTCAACTCGTCCTATACTCATATCATTCAAACCATCTACTTCTGATTCTGAATAATGTATTCCTAGATTACCATTCTGTCCTATGACATCCATTCTCTTGTTGGATTCTTCTTCATCCCAGAGTTCATGAAGATCTTCAACTTGTTTATCTACACTAGACATTTCCATTTTAATTTTACCCTCAATCCAAATTTCTTTTAACCATGCGACAAATCCTAATGCAAGGTGTTGTAGATATGGATTTCTAAATTTCTTCTTAACCCACCTCTCTGCCTTTGCATACCAAGGATCTGTGCCTTTACCGAATTGTTTTTCAAATTCTATTTTCATTTTAGTAAGATGAATCTATAAGTGTTGCTTCATCTATATCTATTTCGGAATAGGAAAGACCATCCCAATAGGAATGATACAACCTTCCCCAAATAACATCAAACTCTTCTTGACTTAAATTTTTAAATAAACATTTCTCATGTAGATATACATGATAGGTTTTATTATAACTTAAAACCTGAGAATGTGTCTTTTTTAACATCTTGTTTGATACCTCCAACGACATAAGATTCGACCTCTGTTTCCTGTGGTGCTACTTGAAGACCCTTAGAACTGATCCAATGAGTAGTCCAAGGTAATGGATTGTTTCTCATTGCAATATCATAGATAGGATCTAATCCAATTGCTCTCATTCTTTTGTTAGCAATCCACTCAACATACTGTGATAATAATTTTTCATTCAATCCTATCATACTACCGTTCTTAAACAAATACTCTGCCCACTCTTTCTCTTGCTGAACTGCTGACTCAAAAGCATTAGCAAGCCATCCCTTTTCTTCCTTAGCAATCTGAACCATCTCAGGGTCATCCCCCTTCAACCAATTATTTAGGATGGTTTGCGTGATGACAAGATGCTGATTTTCGTCTCGTGCGATGAGAGAGATAATTTTAGCGGATCCTTCCATAAGCTTGAGTTCGCCAAACGCAAACGAGCAAGCGAACGAGACATAGAATCGTATACCTTCGAGGATGTTGACATTAGCAACTGCTCTATAGAGATATCTCTTAAGGTCTCTTTGTGTCCACTGTGATGATGGTGATCCTTGCGAACTCTTTGTCCAGAGATTGCTTGAACCCCATTCTTGAGCGTAGTTAATAAATTCATCGTAAGCATGAGTGATTGATTCTGCCCTCTTGAGGATCATTTCATCCTCTATTATAGTGTCAAAAACCTCACTTGGGTCGTTGTAAACATTCTTTATAATGTATGTATAGGAACGACTATGAATCATCTCCATAAGTTGCCACACATTCATACATGCTTCTAGTTCTGGGATAGAACAGTATGGTGCAAATGCCATACCAGGTGCACGACCTTGTATAGAATCCAACATGACCTGATACTTCAAGTTAGAAGTAAAGATATGTTTTTGTTCTGGTCTTAGTGTTTGATAATCAGCACGATCTTTCTGAAGAGATACCTCTTCTGGTCGCCAAAAGTATCCCAACTGTTGTTGAGTCATCTTTTCAAAGACTGGATACTTATATGAATCATATCTTTGCACCCCTAAAGGAGCACCAAAGAACATTGGTTGTTTTTTAGTATCAATAGCGGAAGTATTGAATACTGTCATACCTTTAGGTTCTGACATTTCTTTGTTAGTTTTAAATTGCACAAGCGTCACACTCTGATGTGGATTCAATCTCACCTAATAGTGATTCTAAACCCTGTTTTACTTCTTCAACTTCAACCTCGTCTGTCTTATTATCATATGTATTCTGATAGTAAGATGTTTTCCAACCATACTTATAGGTTGTTAACAAGTCATTTGCCATGACTGAGACAGGCACTTCATTATCAGGATAGTTGTCTGGATTGTACGACCAATTACCACTAATGGCTTGATCAAAGAACTTTTGCATAACAGCAACAACTTTAACATAACCTTCATTACTCTTCATATCCCATAACAATGTGTAATGTGGTTTCAACGATTGATAAGCTGGAACAATCTGCTTAAGAGGTCCTTTCTTTGATTTTTTAGTGGACAAATAATCTCTTGGTGGTTCGATTCCATTTGTGGCATTAGACACAATGGAACTGCTCTCCGATGGCATTTGTGCCGACAGAGTTGAGTTCCGTAATCCGTATTGTTTGATGTCATCCCTAAGAGAATCCCAATCATATTTCAATGTGTTTGGTACAATCTCATCTATATCCTTTTTATATGTATCGATAGGCAATATTCCATCAGCATATTTTGTCTTATCAAAATATTTACAAGCACCTTGTTCTTTAGCAAGGTTATTTGATGCCTTCAAAAGATAGTATTGGAATGCTTCTGTTAGGTCATGAACCATGTTATGTGCTTCTGCATCATTGTAAGATACTTTATTCTTAGCAAGGTAATGGGCGAGTCCAATGTAACCTATACCAAGAGATCTCCGTGCTTTTGTACCAATCTCTGCTGCCTTGACAGGATACCCTTGGAAATCAATCAAAGCATCTAATCCACGAACAGCAAGATCACATAACTCCTCAAGACTATCAAGACTTCTTAGAGTTCCTACATTAATAGCAGACAATATACACAAAGCAATCTCACCATTAGGATCATCTATATGTTGTAGTGGTTTTGTAGGTAGTGTAATCTCCTGACAGAGGTTACTCATCTCTACTTTTTCTTTAAATGAACTATGAGTATTGACATGATCAATATTCATAATATAGATACGACCTGTCTCTGCTCTCTCCTTAAGAAGACTTAAGATTAATTCTTGTGCCTTAACTCTTCTTGAGGGGATTGTTGGATCATTTTCGTAACGCTGATATAGGTCATCAAACCTATCGGTCCCAAAACTCTCAAACAAGTTAGGACAATCATGAGGGGAAAAAAGCGTGATTTCCTTATTGTCGATAAACCTTTGGTAAAATAATTCACTTAACTGGATGGAGTAGTCTAACTTACGAACTCTATTGTCCTCTGTCCCTTTGTTATTTTTGAGAACAAGGATGTCTTCTATTTCTTTGTGCCAGATTGGAAAGTGGACAGTCGCTGATCCCCCTCGTATGCCATTTTGAGTACAACATCTGACAGTTGCCTCAAACTTCTTGAGGAACGGTACAACACCTGTGTGTTGAAC
>Ga0163180_10000385_pt1 | contig 25715 bp, 25 predicted proteins | sample AtlANTMetagenome_2_FD_109647 | JGI IMG/M metagenome (GOLD analysis project Ga0163180, IMG submission 109647) | Marine eukaryotic phytoplankton communities from the Atlantic Ocean - Atlantic ANT 4 Metagenome | ecosystem: Environmental > Aquatic > Marine > Oceanic | place: North Atlantic Ocean...
GACCAATGCGGTCGCTGCTCCCGGAGCAATCTCTTTCTCGTCTTTGAGCGATAAGAAGCGCACGAAGATCTGCGGTGAGCCCAAAAAGCCAAGCCCAATCAAGCTGAGGCCAATGATCTCCAGCACACGAATGCCGCTCCAGCCGCCAGGCCCTGACAGGCTCGTCAGCTGTGGATCGATGGTGCTCAAGGCCGTCATCATCTCGCCCCATCCACCGATGCTCATCAGCGCCACAACGGGCAAGGTAACCAGACCCAAGAACATCAATGTGCCCTGGAAGACATCCGACCACACCACCGCCACAAACCCGCCGGAGACGATGTATGCCATCACCACAGCGAAGCCAATGAAGGCACCCAGGTAATAGTCGATGCCCAAAAAGCTCTCGAAGGCGGTTCCGGTGGCGTCGATCTGGGCCGAGACGTAGATGGTCACGAAGATCACCAGGCATGTGGCCGCCACCTTACGCAGCCGCTGAGTCTTGTCTTGAAAGCGGCTCTCCAGGTAGTCGGGGATGGTCAGCGAGTCGTACTCGTCTGTCATGCGCTTGAAGGGTCGGCACATGAGCAACCAGGCTCCAGCCACGCCCAGCACTTCTCCGACAACGACCCAGAAGGCTTGCATCCCCATCACCGCGCCCATGCCGGTGAGCCCGAGCAAGAGCCAGGCAGACTCGCCGGTGGCACGGGCGGAGAAGGCCGCTGCCAGGAAACCAAACTGCTTGTTGCCGGCGTAGTAGTCCCGAACGGAGGTCATGCGGCGACTGGCGATGACACCGATGGCGACCAAGGCGAGCATATACAGACCGACGCCGATCCATTTCCACATCATGATTGAAGCTCCTGGCCACGGTAGAAGACCCGCGGCGGTAGTCGGGTGCGCAGCGCCTCGATGGGATCGGAGGCGGCAAACCAGAGGAAGGTGGCGGCCTCACCTGCGGCAATCGCAGGGGGTGGACCAAAGGGGTGATGGTTCTCTCGGTGCAAGGTGGCGAAGACGCGAGTCATCTGCGCTTCGCCCGTCAGGTGGCCGGCGTGAACCAGCATGTAGGCGGGGTCGAGCATGTTGGCGGTGCCCAGTCGATACCAGGGGTCCACCACCGAGTCGTGGCCGATGCCGACGGTCGCTCCGGCAGTCCACAGTTCGTCCACGCGGGTCAGGCCGCGACGTTTGGGGTACCGGTCAGATCGGCCTTGAAGCACGATGTTGTCGAGGGGGTTGGTCACCACTTGCACACCGGTTTCCGCGACTCGACCGCAGGCGCGCTCCGCCAAGTCGTCGGACCAGCTGTGCATGGCGGTGCAGTGGCCCGCCACCACTCTTCCGCTAAAGCCGCGCCGTTCTGTCTCATCGCAGACGGTCATCAGCGCCCGCCATGCCGGGTTGTCGGTTTCATCGCAGTGCAGGTCGACTTTTGCACCGTATTTTTCGGCTAAGTCAAAACACATTCGTACCGTCTCGTCGCCGGCTTCATGACTCCGTTCGTAGTGGGGGATGCATCCCACGGCGTCACAACCCATGGCGACCACCGACTCCCAGTCGGCTTGGCGCTGAGCATCGGTCAGGATGCCCTCTTGAGGAAAGGCCACCACCTGGAGTTCGATGGGCATGCCGATCAGGTCCGGAGACTTCAAATCATCGCGAAGCGCCAAGAGCGCCTCGGCAGCCGGTCGGCCTGCGGTATCGACGTGGGTGCGGATCCGTGTCGTCCCGTGAGCCACATACCAGCGGATGGTTTGGAGCGCTCGCTCACGGACATCTTCGGCTGTGAGATCGGCACGAAGCACCGCCCAGTTGTCGATGCCTTCGAAGAGCGTGCCCGACCGATTGGGTAAGCGTGCGCCGAGCTGTGTGGCATCCAGGTGCACGTGGGGTTCAGCGAAGTGGGGGCAGATCATGCCGCCCTCGATATCTCCGCGCATACCTTGACTCGCGTGAGACGTCACCGCAGTGAAGCAATCTTCCTTCACCTCCACGTTGACTCGAGTGCCGTTCAACCAAGTGTCACGAATTCGCATCCATACATCGTAGTCGATTCCACCAATGGTAGACTTGTCAGCCTACGCGAGGACTCTCATGCCGACTCTTGAAATCACCGTTGACGGCCTCAAATTTCCCAACCCATTTGTGATTGGGTCGGGGCCACCGAGCACCAACGCCACCATCATCAATAAAGCCTTTGCGGCTGGTTGGGGTGGTGTGGTTGCAAAGACCACAGCACTCACCGATACCCCGGTGGTTAACGTTCAGCCTCGGTACGGAAAGCTCCGGACAGCCGGCAAAGAAAACGTGGGCTTTCAGAACATCGAACTCATCTCGGATAGACCTTTCGAAGATTGGGAAGACGACTTCAAGAAGGTCAAAGATGCCTACCCGGATCGAATTTTGATCGGCTCCATCATGGAGAGCTTTGAAAAGGAGCGTTGGCAGGAGGTTGCGGCGCGAAGCTTGGCTGCAGGTTGTGATGCGCTTGAGCTCAACTTCTCATGTCCGCATGGGCATCCAGAGAAGGGGATGGGTGCGGCAATGGGCCAAGATCCGGAGCGGGTCGAGGCCGTGACGCGTTGGGTGGTGGAGGTGGCCAATGGCGCTCCCGTTTGGTCCAAGATGACCCCCAATATCACCGACATTACCCAGCCCTCTCGAGCTGCTCTTGCTGGCGGTGCGAATGGCGTCAGTGCCATCAATACAATTTTGGCGTGCATCGGCATCAACCTGAAGACGCTGCGGCCACAGCCCACGGTTCAGGGCTACAGCACTTACGGGGGCTACAGCTACTACGCAGTGAAGCCCATTGCCTTGCGTATGGTCTCCGAGATTGCCCGTCAGGTTCCGGAACTCAGCATCTCTGGGATCGGTGGAGTCACTTCGAGTGCGGATGCTGTAGAGCACATTCTTGTGGGTGCCAGTACGGTCCAGTCTTGCACTGGCCCGATGCTTCAAGGTTTTGGGATGGTCGAGGAGCTCATTGAAGGCACCTTGGCCTTTATGGAACAACACGGTTTTGAGACTCTGGACGATTTTCGGGGAGCGAGTTTGCCCTACTTCACCACTCACCATCACCTCGTTGAGTTGCAGGCCGAGAAGAAGGCTCAGCAAGCCGCTAAGTTGGCCAACAAGGACACCGAGTGGGGTAAGGGCGATGTGCGGGACGAGACCGCAGCGCTGACTTCAAACGAATAAATACCGCTTGAGTTCCGCGACCTGCGTAGACTCCAGCTACACTCATGCCTCATTGGAGGACAGTCATGCTTTCTCACACGCTTCTTATGATGGCCCTACCACTCCAAGCGGTCGCGGAACGACCGACATCTGTTGGGAGCGTGGATTCCAGCACTCGAGATTTACGCTGCCATTGGGAATCGGCGGGAGATGCGAGTCTTTGCGACGAGATTATTGCGGGTGTCGAGGAGGCCTGGAGCATCCAGGTGGATGAACTCGGTTGGCCTGCGCCCCTTCCTGATGATGACGGCCTTTTGGACGTATATGTGTCGTCCGATGCGGGGGGGTTCGCCTATACCCAGGGGACAGAAAGTGCCGTTGACCCCGAGGATGGAACGACGGGAACGTCTGCATTTATCGTTTTTGATCCGAGTTTTGAGACCACGATTTCATGGACGATGTTGCACGAGTTCAATCACGTGCTTCAGTTCGGTATCGATCCCTCCGAGCGAAGTGCTGTGGCGTGGGAAGGTGTGGCGACGGCAATGGAATGGTTCTCCGATCGCAGCCTGGTGGCTCAGGACGTTTACATCTCTGATTTTCAAGCCGACCCCTGGTTGGGGCTCGTCGGAAATGGCTACGGCTTTGGCGTCGATTCGCTTTATGAGTATGGCAGTGCCCTGTGGGTGTTCCATCTGGACCACCACAGCGGAGACGGGAAGGGCAGCGCTGCTTTGGACCTCTGGCTCGATAATGCCCAGGCGGGTTGGGATAACGAGCCCGACTTTATTGATGCCTTGGGCACGGTTTATGGAAGTGATTGGGACTCGGCTTGGCTCGATTTTATCGTCTCTCGGATCGCTGTGGGGACCGCCGATGCTCCAGAATGGGCGAAGTGGTGGAAAGAGGCTGAATTTGGCATCCATATTGAGGACAGCATCAGCGCTTCGGAGCTTCCAACCTCGGTGACGCCAGCGAATATGCCGCTGCAGACGGGCGCCGTTTATGCGGAACTCACGGGTCTTGAGTTGGGCCAGCGGATTCGGATTCATGCCGATGGAGATCCATCCGTGGATTGGGCTGTGTTTGATTTTCAGAACGGACGAGGCGAGTGGAATACCGGAGGCACGCTTGAGGTGGAGGCGCAAGGCAGCAGCCTTATCTTTGGTGCCGTCAACCTGGGGGCCTCCGGCTTCGACCCGGATGACATTATCGAAGGGTCCAGCGTGAGCATCGAAGTTCGCGTGCTGGACACGGCGGATGACCTGGAAGACGACGAGAAGGGCGGTGGCTGCGCGACCGCTCCGGCATCGACTTGGGACACGGCAGATGACCTGGAAGACGACGAGAAGGGTGGTGGCTGCGCGACCGCTCCGGCATCGAATATGAAACTGTGGCTGAGTGTGTTGGCCATTTTGGGCTGGCGACGACGGCAGTGAAATAATCCGCCCCGAGTCACCGTACCTCCAGTGAACACCCTGCAGGAGGACCGCGTTGACCGCTCGATACTCAACCCATCCACACCCAGAGATTCGACTGAAGCCTGGGGAGAATATGCTCATCTCCGGACGCTCAATGAAGCGCGTCATGCCGGCATCTTCCATTGGGCAGGGGCTCTTTATGGGGCTGGTTGTCGGTCTTTTGGTGGGTTTAATATCCCTCAAACACAACGCACTATGGTCGTCGAGTGTTGCCGCAATCTTGATGAGTACAGGGTTCTTTGGTGGACTGTGCTGGCTGGTGGCTCTCATGCGCTGGTCATGGCACCAGTGGTGGCTCACCGATAAGCGTCTCGTCGTCAGAAGTGGTCTGGTTGGCTACCAGCTACAGAGCGTCCCCCTCGACCGAATTGTTGATGTCACGCTGCATGCATCATGGTGGGATCGGGTTTGGGGCCTGAAGCACATTCAAGTCAGGGACATGAACTCTGAGGTGAGCGCAAGCTTCCATCACAGTCGAGGACTCAAGCTGGTAGCTGTACCGGATGCGGAGTTGGTCTCGGAGAAGATTCTGGGTGCCTGCCCTGGTGTCGCGAGTTCGCCGAGTGAGATGGGAGAAGTGGTCACCTTGCTCAGGGAATTGGTCGCGAAGGCCTCATAAGGCCATCAGACATTCAGCATGACACCCTCGAGTGCATCAGCCAGGTCCTCTGCGATCTGGCTGGCGTCGTCCCAGGCATCGTTATTGTCGGCGGCATCGGCTTCTAGGCTGAGAATGATGCCGTCTTTTCGTAAATCGTAAACGGAGATCTCGACTTCCATGGTGGCCACCCCTTCTGATGGAACCGTGAAAAACAAAGTGAGACAGTCTTTGTCTTCACGTTCGATTTCGACGCTAACCCCTTCATAGGATGCCGATACGGACCGAGCGGATTCCTCGATTTTTTGCTGGTCGATGGTTTTTGCGCGTACACGCCAGGCGATATCCATGACGCACCCTAATCGATTTTTGGCTAGTTGCTGTGACGCAACACTTCATTCAGCGTTTGTTCGAGGTGGGTCAGCTTGAACGGCTTGGTCAGTAGCGGTGCGGAATCTTTGACGACTTCATCGCGCAGTTTTTCATTTGTCTGGCCTGTCATGTAGATGTGCCGTAGGCCGGGTCGACTATGGATCAGTTCTTGAGCCAGTTGGTATCCATTCTGCCCTCGCCCCAGTGCGATGTCGGTCAGCAGTACGTCGATATGTCCGATTTTGTTTAGCTTTTCTGTGGCATCTTGAGCATTAGAGGCGTTGTAGACGCTGTAACCAAGCGCTTGCAGGAACATGGTGGTCATACTGCGGACCGTGGGCTCATCTTCGACCACCATGACGTATCGACCCACCCCGGGACCCGCGCTGACAGATTGAGTTTTTGCACTTTGAGCCAGCGCGTACAGCCCCGTAGCTCGCGGTAGGTAGAGAGCGATGGTGGTTCCGACATCGACTTCGCTTTCCACTTTGATTGTACCGCCAGACTGTTTGACGAAACCGTAAACCATACTGAGCCCAAGTCCTGGGCATTCCGGCTTTGTTGTGAAGAAGGGCTCGAAAATTTTTGCTTGGGTCTCCGGCGCCATGCCAAACCCCTCGTCTTGAACCGTGATCACGACATATGGGCCAGGATCGAGGTTTCCAAGGCTGGTCATGAGAGGACTGTCGATGTCTTGGTGGTCAATTTGGACGCGTATAGGGCCGCCATCTGGCATGGCGTCCCGCGCATTAATGGCGAGGTGGATGAAGGCCGTTTCCAGTTGCACTGGGTCCACCGACGCGGCCAACTCGTTGGAGCTAAAGGAAATCTCCAGGTTGTAATCGGCGCTCAGACTTCGGTTGAGTAAGACCTCGGCACCTTTGAATAGGCTTGGAAGGTGAGTCGGGCGTGGCGTTAGTGTTTGTTCTCGAGAAAATGCCACCATTCTCTGTGTGAGCGTGGTCCCGCTCGCAATGGCTTCGAGTGCTTGAGCGGCCAAATCTTCCAACTGCTCGTCTGCGGCACAACGCAACATGATCAACTCAAGGCTGCTTTGCATCACAGCCAACAAGTTGTTGAAGTCATGTGCGATACCGCCCGCCAACTTACCCATGGCATCCAATTTCTGAGCATGAAAAAGGAGCTCCTGTGTACGTTTGACTTCTGCCGTACGCTCCTCCACTTTTCGTTCCAACTCATCTCTCGCTTTCTTCAGTTCTTCCTGCGCGAGTTTGACTTCGGTCATGTCTGTGATGACGCCGACGAGAATCTTGTTGCCCTCGTGGTCTTCAAAGACGGACTTCTTGGTCACGATGACATGGGTTTTTCCATCCGCGTCCGTAAAGCGTTCCTCGTTGACGTTGGTTTCACCGGAAGCAAAGGCTTCCTCATCTTTTTTCCAGAATACGTCGGCTTCTTCTTTAGGAAAAAAGTCGTAGTCACTCTTTCCCAAAAGCTCTTCTCGAGGGTGCCCCATCATGTCACAAAGAGACTGGTTGAGCATAATCCAGCGGTGATCCTCGTCTTTTACAAATACAGGATCGGCGACAGCGTCGATGATTTTTTCCAAGAACCCTGGCGTTTTCAAGCCGTCTAAGAGGGTGGACTCATCGAACCGAGGCGTATTTTCTGGGGATGTGTCAGAGGGCTTGGTCATACGGGGGTCGTTCTTTCATTGGAGTATCGGTATATCGTACAAAGCACTTGAATTGTTTACGGCACTTGGTCGCACCATATGCCATTTAGAGTTGCCATCCAACTTTCGAGCGAAGCTTTACTTTGACCAAAAAAATGACTGAACGGCATACTCCCATCGATGTTCTTCGCGGCCTGGTGATAGCGCTTATGGCCCTGGACCATATGCGTGGCTTCATTGCACCCGCTGGCGCAAACCCAACGGACTTCACAACCACCACGACCGGCTTTTTTTTGGTCCGATGGGTCACCCACCTGTGTGCGCCGAGTTTCGTTTTTTTAATGGGCGCTGTCGCCTGTCTTCAGTTTGTTTCTAAGCCTTCGACCACACGACATTTTTTGGCGACCCGAGGCCTCTGGCTAATCTTTCTCGAAGTCACCTGGATTAGCCTCTGCTGGGATTGGAATTTGGGTTCGACGATTTTGGGAGTGCTTTGGGCGCTCGGCGGGTCGATGGTTCTATTGGCCTGTCTGGCTGGGCGATTCGGTAACGAGCATGGGATGGCCGTGGTGGGGTTTCTCACCATTTTGGGACTGGAGGTAGCCGCTGTTAGGCCCGACCCCGGACTGACACAGCTACTGTTTCAGCCGGGGAGTATGCGTTTATTTGGTCACTCAGTGGGGGGCTCTTACGCCCTTTTGCCTTGGTTTGGTGTCGCGGCTTTGGGTTTCGGGTTGGGGCCCTGGATAGTGCGCGCAAAACCTCGGGGATTGGCGGGGCTGGGGCTGGCTTTTATCGCGACATTTGTGGCCTACCGCTGGCTTCAATGGACGGATCCTGATGCTTGGGTTGTCCAGTCTCGTCCGCTCATGACCGTGGCTGACTTTTTGAACCCGAGTAAGTATCCACCGAGCATTTCTTATGTGCTGATGACCTTGGGGGTTGTTTTTTTACTGCTGGCCGGTCCAGTCCGCTCTCTCGGGCCGATAAATCGCATATTGAACATATTTGGTCGCGTTCCCATGTTCTTTTACTTGATTCACCTTCCTCTCGCTCATGCCATGGGCAATGCTTACGCTTGGGTGGTGTACGACCAGTCTCGGGTGCCGAGTACGGAGTCGGTCTCGATAGCGCTGATTATCGGCGCTTGGCTGGTCTTGTTGGGCCTTTGTTGGCCGTTGTGCAGTCGTTGGGAAGCGTTGAAAAAGCGCAGGCCCGAGTGGGGCTGGCTACGCTATTTTTGACGCTATCCCGCAAAGGGTAGTGCGGAGTGGTGAAGCACGATGCGCAGACCATCGTTGAAGCGTTTGTAGCCAAAGGTGTACTCGACTTTGACTTCGGTGCCGTCGCTTTTTTGGAAGAAGTAGTTCCCCATCGCGATGGCGATACCGTCTGGGTCGATCCGCATGCCTGCATTTGCAAACCGAACACTGGACCAAGGCTCGAGCGCGAAACCCTTATCTTCGGGATAGGACGAGTTGTTTCCGACAAAATAGGACACTGCAGATGTAACGGTGGGTCGGAACTGTTGGTCGCGTGCCTTGGTGGGCTTGAAGAGAAGCGAACCGTCCGTCACATACAGTCTCTGAACGAAGTCTTGAGCAAGGTCTCGAGCTGTTTCCCAATCGGAGGCAGCGCCGATTTCGACGACACCATTTGCCCAGACCTGTTGGGCTTCCAGGATCTCATTTTCGGTCATCATAACTATCCTTATATTCGGAGAGGGTGGGGACTGGTTATCCTGTGCCAGCCGGAGAGACCGCCATGGTTACGATATGGATGATCGCGAGCACTGCAATGGGTGCGGAAACGCCTCCCAATATTCCTGCTTTTGAACCCACGGTTGAGCAAGCCTCTTTGCTCGTGCGAGGGTGTTCTGAACCGGGTCTCTGCGACTTTGCGTGTTGGGATAAAGCCGAGCGGGTGGCGGAGCCTGCGCGTAACGGCCGCTTTCGTCTGGCTTGTTACCAAGATGGCAAGGCCCATGGTCCGATGGTGGTTTGGCTGGAGTCGGGTCAACCCGAGGGTGCGGGTTTCAGCAAGGAAGGTGTGCCGCACGGTGGTTTTCGAAGCTGGCATCCCAACGGTCAACTCGCATCGGAAGGTCGGTGGGTGAATGGACAGCAAGTCGGCGAACTCCTGACCTGGTATGAAGACGGTGCCCGTGAATCCAAAGGAACTTGGTTAGATGGAAAGCAACACGGTTTGGTGACCTACTGGTACCAGATGGGAGGCGTGGAAGAGATCGGTCAGTGGGTGGGAGGTGAACCCGATGGGCCCATGTTCTCTTGGTACGACGATGGGACCCCAAAGGCTGAGGCCCGGTACAAGGTGGGCGTTCCCCATGGTGTATGGCGGGAATGGTACGCGGATGGTTTACGTCATGTCATTGCTCGGTACAAGGACGGTATCGAGATGCGAATTCGCTGCTGGGATGAAGCAGCAAAACGCAAGACATGCAGCAAACGTGGTGTGCCCGAGGGGGGCTGATGACGCTCAAGTCGAGCACATCCGTGACACCCTTATAGGCCAGCGGTTCTGGCACGCACTCGAAGTACGGGTGTGGTTATCGGTGACCTCCCGTCTTGGCTCGTAGAGGACATCGCCGCGATTCCGGCGGATTCGTACACCACCCACAGAGCAGCGATAGACCTTCCGGTTTTATCTGTGGGTTAAAAGGTGACCCCAAATCCGACACCGAAGCCCAAAGTGTTGTGGCGTGCATCTCCGGTCATCTGGATCGCATATTGAGCAATGATGTCGGTATAGAGGAGGTCGCTCATCCGGATCTGTAGACCGCCACCTAGGTCGACCCCGATACCGCTTGAATTGGGGATTTCATCCGTGCCCTGGCTGGTGCCAGCGCTGGCACCCATGTGGTAGTTCAAATGACCCGCCACGAGAGGACTCAGGGCGGCCTCCACAATAAAATATCGGACGCCCAACCCAACGACTGTTTCAGTGGTGGATAAACCGGCCGACGAACTGGAGTTACGCAGAAATTGAGCATCGAGCACAGTGCCGGTATCTGTCCGGAATCCGCCTCGAGCGCCCAGCATCAAGCCCCCTTGAGGGTCTGCACCACTGGATGCAGACATCAGGCTGTAGCCGAGGATTGCGCCCGCTTCTGGACCGGCCAATGCTGGGAAACTACCTACCAATAATGCACAAGAAAATGGGATTGCTTTCATCGTGTTCATGGCCTTTTTAAGCAGCTGTTTAGAACTTCATTCCCCCACCGACACTGATGGTGAGAAGGTTGGTCGCATCGCCTAAAGCCAGGTGGTAGTTGGCCATTCCTTCCGCGAAGAAGTCCTTGTTGATTCGGTATTGGGCGCCACCACCCGCGAGGAGCCCCAGGGCGCTGGGTGACTTTGTCGCCAACTGAAGATGGCCTAGCGCGAACGGTTGTATGGTCTCCTTCGCTTTCAGAAAGTAGTAGCGAACACCGCCACCCACGAGAACTTGGCTCGCTCCTTTCCATGAGTGTGTGGACAGCATGCCTTCGGGAGTCAGCCCCCCTTTGATTCGGTATCCGCCGCGAAGCGAAACCGACCAGCCACCATGCGAATAGTTCGGCTGAGAGGCATGAGTGAAGCCGATGAGGGCTCCGGCTTCGGGGCGATCTGCGAAGGCAGGTGAACTGAAGAGCAGCCCGGCAAGCAGGGTGCTGAGAAGATGACGCATGGGACCTCCAGAAGAAGCTGCGTGGAAAACGGCTGATGGATCAGCGGCGAGAGATATTTGAGGTGGGAAGAGGAGTCTACAAAATCGACAGTGTGATGGGAACCAGGAGAAGGTTTTTTTCCTGATGTTTTCTGGACTATTCGTTTGTCGGGTCGGAGTCTTTCAGTTTTTTCATTTGGTGTGGAAAATCGATGATTGAGTTCGACTGCTGACCGGTTTTCGGAGCATTTAGCATTCTGGAACAACGGTCAGATTTTCACCCCGAGACCGACGGCAATGTAAAGCGTGTTCAAGGGCAGATCGCTTAATGTTCGAGCGTATGTACCCTGCAATTCTCCGTAGATCAGATCAAGGAATTTCAATTGAAGACCGGCACCAAAATCCACCCCCAGGCCTCCGCTTCCAGCAATGTCCAATCCAGATGTTTCACTGTCGCCATTGGATAGTGACTGACTTGCAGGTGTCGCGTACACAAGGTGTCCACTGGCGAAGGGTCGAAGAAAGAAGTCGCCGATATAGAATCGCGCCCCAAGACCGGTCTGCAGTTGGCTTAGCGATAACGATTCGTCGCCATCCGATTTGGACCCGGAATACTGGGTCACGTTGATTTCGGGTGTGAGCCCGAGGCCGATACCCATTCCAGCTCGAAAGCCAAAACTGGCCCCAGAGAATGATGTGTCATCTTCACTTAGGGTCATGATGGTGTACCCGGTGTGTCCACCCAACTCGATGTCGGCGAGAGCGGGAGCGGAGAATGTGAGTGAAGCTATTGCGATACCGATTTTTTTGTTCATGGTCTTGCCTCAAATGGGACGGGTTCTCAATAGTCAGTTTTATGGGTGAGGGCTGCGAGCGTGCCAGACATTGTAGGCACCTTCGTTGGTGCAATTGACAGAAGAAAAGACTTGGTTCAGCGCTTTCCGAATGTTGACCTGCCGCTGAAGCACGAGCCATAGGTCTCCATCCGCAGAGAGGTGGTGGGGGGATTGCTCGATGAGGCTCATAACAACGGTGTCGGACCGTTCCTTCCCTTGGTGGTAGGGCGGATTCGCGACGATAAGGTCAAAGGTGTCGTCACGGTTGAGGGTGGTCAGGTCGTATCCGACGAGGGCACGTCCAGCGGGCACATTCCTCTTTGCGGCCTCTATTGCGATCGCATCGGCATCGATCAGGGTGACATTGACGGAGGGTTCGACCGCAAGGAGTCCCTGTGCGATGACGCCCGAGCCGCAAGCGTAGTCCAGAATTGTACTGTTTGGCTTGGGTGTAGGAAGCCTGGTCAGTAGGAATGCTGTGCCGGGGTCAAGTTTTCCTTTGGCGAACACACCCGGGTAGCTGTGCTGTGAGATCGGTCCTGTCGAAAAGTTGAGCGTCACTGTTTGTCGCCAGTCCGAGAGGTTTTCGCGTAGCGATTGAGGGCTGGATGGAGTCTGACCTTCCAGCACTCGACAATGTCGTTTGGTGCCCACGGTAGAGACGGAGTCGCAAACCGTAGAGAGCCGTTTGGGAGCGCTTTTTATACCTTCATCATTGGCGCCATAGACCCAGATATTGCCGCCCGGTCGGATTCGGCTCGCGATGGCATGGAGAGCCATTTCAAATGCTCCCTTGTCTTTACTCAATCGGAGAGTCGCGGCATCATAGGGCCCGCCGGAAGGCCACGGCGTTGCAGCGCACCCCCCTTGTTGCATGCGCCACCATGGGTCGACTTGGCAACCTCGTTTGATCAACTCCCGAGCGACGCGTCCGCTGCTGTCGTGAGCGACCAAAATGGATCCATCGCGGATGTCTATGCTGTCGAGGAGCACTCCTGCAGCTGTGGTTTCTCGGTCGTCGTGGGAATGAAAGACAGGAGCCATGGTCTAAATCTGAAGAGTAAGAGGTGTGGGGCGTCACAGTGCTGAGGAGGATTCTATGATGTCACGGTATACAGTCCCATTCTTGAGTCTACTTTTTGTCCAGGCTTGCGACGATGAGAGCGGTTCATTTAATCGCAACTATTCCACCGCAGTGTGTGAGCGGATGACGGAATGCGCACCGGGTGTCGTGGAGGCTGCATTTGGCTCCGAAGGCGAATGCCAGAGTGGAGTCCATGGCCGATACGGTGGTTTGGACGCGGAGATGGACTGCCATTTTGATTCTGAGTCGGCGGAAGCTTGTTTGAGTCAGACCTATCGGGTCTCTTGTGAAGCCTGGCTGGAATATGGAGAGCCCTTGGCCTGTGAAGCCGTGTATACGTGTCGCGAAACCAGCCGTGAAGGGGTCCGATATGTCTCGGCCGAAAGCGCGGAGTTTTAGAGGGGCACGAGCGTATGGGCGGCGAACATCAGTTGGGCCCCAAAGTAGGTGGGAATCGACCACAATTTGTGAGCGAATAGAGGCGTTTTGAAACGCTGTATCGATACTCCCACATCGGAGATCATGAATAGCCCAGCGGCAATCGGGATTCCGGCTAGGTTTGGATTTTGGTACCACACCCCTACCGAACTGGCTGTCATGGCGCTGATGACCAACAAATAGGCGAGGACGGGATGACGGAGGCCGGGGGTGAGATCAGGCAGAAGCCATCGGTGTATTTTGACCCCGAGGGGTGTCAGCAGAATCAGTGCAATGCCTGCGGAACTCCAGTCGATACCCACCGTGATGAAAGCCCATAGATAGGCCAAGTGGGCGGCCAAGAAAGAAGCAATTCCCAATTTAAAGATCGACCCCGTCCCTTGGCGTAGCAGACAGATGTCACCGACGACTGAAAGGGCCAAGCCGATGGTCAACCATAAGCTAAATCCGCTGGCCGTTGGATGGTGAACACATGCTGCGCCCAAGAAACTCAATGCGGCGATGGTTTTGAAGAGCGCACGCAGGCGGGCAAAACCGTACCGCTCGGCGATGAGCAGTCCAGCTGTACCCATCCCAGTCGCCACTGCCCAGGGAATCAAGGTGGTGTAGTCTGTACCGTTGAACATGGGTTCCTTCGCGTGTATGGGTGGACTAACTTAAGCTATTCACCAAAGGGGTTTGTCCATGTTGCTCATATGTTCAGCCAGCAGTGGTAAGAACCGTCAGCTCGCCTTTCAATTGGCTGAATTGGCCGAATCCATAGGGTTGGCCGCGGATGTGCTGGACCTGACTGAAGACGCCCTTCCTCTGTTTACGCCCAATCGAGAAGCGGCCGGCGTACCGGAAGCATTCGCCGCTATTGAGGCACGATTCAAGCGGGCGACTGGAATGCTGTTTTGTGCGCCGGAATACAACGGATCGATTCCTCCTTCGCTCACCAATGCGATTGCTTGGTTGTCGACGAGTACGGATGATTTTCGCGCTCTTTTTAATGGCCGGCCCGTGGCCATCGCTACCCATTCCGGGGGTGGTGGCCAAAAGGTATTGATGGCCATGCGCATCCAACTTGCCCATTTGGGTTCCAATGTCCTCGGACGGGAATTGCTGACTCGAAAGAACAAACCGCTCAACGAGGCTTCGGCCCGAGTCGTTCTCAGTCAACTCAAAGCCGCCATGAACCCATGAAGGGGCTCAACCGGCTCATGATGGTCGTTTTTTTGAGCTGCCTACTGCTTCAATGGAATGATCCGGATCCAGTGATTTGGACGCTCATTTACAGTGCTCCTATCGCGGGATGCTTGTTGTGGGAGCGGTCAGCCCTGGGCCGCCTTTTACCGGGCGTGACCGCTCTACTGGCTGTCGCTTTCGCGCTGACTCTGGTCTTCTCCGCACCCTTGGCCTCGACGTCAGGGCTGGGTTTTACGTCATGGCAGATGATGGATGAGCATGCAGAAGTCGCTCGAGAAGCAGGAGGACTCGCGCTGATCGCGGGATGGATGGCTGTGCTGGCTTTTGTGGGCTCGAAACAGAAGTAGAGGCGAATCAATTTCAGGCGATAGATTTCCTCAAGATTGGGATTTTCAGACCGAATTTTGTAGGGAATTGGAGATCGCATGATCGTTATCCCTGAGAAAATTGCCCTCATCAAGGTTCCCAAAGCGGCCAGCACGACTGTTGCTCGCATGTTTTGGGAGGTCTATGGGGTCAATCGATACGGTCGTTTGAAATCGGATGTGGCGACCAATATTCGGCATTTCATGCCGTTGGAGCGAGTGGGTAAAAAGATTCCGGTTCTGAATGGAAACTGGTTTCTAAATCGGTCCCGACCGTTTGGTTGGCATGCGAGCTACGCGGATCTCTCGTTCCTATTTGGAGACCAGCTCGCGGATTATCATTGGCTGACATCCGTTCGGCACCCCGTCTCTCGCTTGTTCAGCGTGTTCTCGTTTCAAATCGCTAAGGGGCGGATTTCGGCTTCCTTGTGTTCGGCAGACTTTGAGAAATTCTGCGGCATGGTTTTCTCGGACAGCACGTTGCTGAGTCATCAGCAGGTCATCCATACCTGGCCTCAGTCCTTTTGGCTCCCGCCCGAGAATGCATCGGTACGACTCACCATTTTGCGTCATGAGCGTATCGCCGAGGATATTCGAAATCTGGCTCCCTTCGTGTCGACTTTCGCTGCTGCGGATGTGGGACATGAAGGCCGCTCCTTTTCGGGTCAGTGGCGTGAGTACATTTCGCCCCAGCTTCAGCATCGTATCGAAGAGTTCTACGCGGAGGATATGCACCGCTTTGGCTATACCCCTTTAGTAGCTGAGGAATGCGGGGTCGCGAAGTAGAGCAGAAACGGTCGTCTGCCAAGCCTCGGATGGATTGCTTTCGTTATAGGCAGATGACCATAGGTCTTCGACGTCCTCCATCCAGTCTGTGGTTGCGGGTTGGCTATAGAGTTTGATGTGCAGGCTTTGAAGTTCAGCTCGGAATGAGGAACTGTCTGGGCCGTCGTCTACCGATTGCACATGTTCGAAAAAGAAGCGTTCCTCGTCGTGTTCGAGTTCTCGTGAAACCACGTAGGATGCGGCGGCTTCTGCGGCCCGTTTGACCACCAAGGCCCAGGTGAAACTCGGTGTTTGTTGTGGTTTTCGAATCGCGATGCCGTCAACGCCGCCCAATAACAGACGGTATCCCGTACGATCGGAGTCCAGTTCGTTGAACCCTTCGGATGTCCACTGAAAACCCGTCACTGCGTTTAGGGCGCTGTTGAATTGGTCATGGGTGACCATCCTGACAGTTTCATCGCTATAGGCATCTGTTTCTGTCAGCTTGGCGAGGAGAGGCTGGATGCGGGTATCCGTATTGAGCAGGTGAATACGAAGCTCTTCGAGCAGGTCGTCGTCTTCAGTAGAGACAGGCCTGCGCCAAAGAACTTCGGCAAAACTCTCGACTGCGCAGGTGTAGAAACGGCTGTCTCGGGCGATAGCCACACCGAGATCCGGGAGTCCGCTAATCGGGGTTCCGAACCATCCAGGTGCGACCCCCAAGAACTGTTCCCAGAGGGATTCTCTCTCAGGGTGGTAGGTGGTTTCTTCGATTTCCGAGTAGAGGCTCAGCCACCAAAAGCCGAACAGTGAAGCGGCTATCGGGTCGAGAGAAGCATGACAGGCCAAACAGTAAGGGTCGCTTTGGACGGCATCTGCGGTGCTATTGGTGGATGTGTCCGCTTCGGAGAATGCAACCGGTCTGACCAAGTAGTCTTCGCACAGCAGCAAGCGGGATAGTGCCGCTGCGCGTCTTCGATTCATGTTGGAATCGGTCGTGGTGTATCGCCACCACAGTCCGTTGGTCGCCAGAACGCCGACGCTGGGTCGGGTGTCATTGTATTGCGACACTTGCCAACCGGTTTTCCCTTCCGGATAGGTAATCGGCCATAGGGATGCCAACAGGGGCGTGGACATTGTCCAATCGGCCAAGACGGTTTCAGTCCACGGAAGGTCGTTGGCGATGATGTGGCTCATGATTCGCAGGGGCTCTTCTCCCACGGCGCGTTCAAAGTCATATTCGAGTGATTCGTCGAGCCCGTAGTCGTAGATGACGATGTCGAACACGTCTACGCGTGTATGCCAGCGTTCGGCGAGCAGGTGGACCATTCTTTCTTCGAAGCGTTCATCTGCGAACATGTCATCACGAATATCGGCTCCAGACTCTGGTGTGATGCTGAGTTCTGAAAGCTCATCCGCTGTGGGGGGTACGCCTCGGAGGTCGTAGCTGACACGTCGCAGCCATTTCGCATCAAATGATCTGCTGTCGGAGTCGGAGTCGGAGTCCGTGTCGGTGTCGATGGGGGGTGTTCCGCTGTCTTCCGGGGGTGTATCGTCGGCAGCCACTGGGGTTTCGTCGGCGTACTTTGCCGGCGATGAACAGGACAAGGCGAGGAGTATGGCAATCACAGTCGCTCCGTGATGGCCGTGATGAAGTTCGAGAAGTCGATGCAAACCTCACCCATGTCGCTGCCTTGAAAGGTCAGATTTCCGCATGGAGTGCAGGCTTCGAATTCGATGCGATACCATCCCCCGCTGGGATCCCGGAGCGATAAAGCGCCTTCTGTGCCGCCATCGCAAACGTTGTACCAGATCAAGTTGTGGGCTGTAATGTAGGTCCCGTTGATATCCACGGCCCCCTCCATGGATATGAAGAGCGATTCAATGGATTCAATCACCAGGTTTCCGCTGTATCCGTAGGACAGCCAGTCGGCCCCGGCCGTCCACCGCCAACTACCGGCCATGGCTCCAATCCATATGCCATTATTTTTTACTCTTGCAGCGTGGCCTCCGCCTTCAAGTTGGTGTCCATCCGGCGTATCGATCCAGAAGTCTCCTGCGAGCACTGTGAGTTGGGCGAGCTGGCCGCCGATATCCGTTTCTTCATCCGTCCAGTCCGTGATTCCGGCATAGCTGTAGCCGGTCTCAGAAACGCAACCGTAGAGCCAAGTGTCCGTGATGACATTTTCAGTTCCGGGGCAGGTGTCGTCACCGGCTGCCATCAACTCGATGTAGGTGTCCACAATCGGTCCCGGATCGGGAGGGGTGCTCAGCGCTTTTTCGATGGCTTGAACCACGTCTTCTGCCGACATTGTCGCCGTCACTGGGTCCTGGGTGATGGTGGGCAAGTCGGGCGTACCCGTGTCCGTGTCCATGTCCGTGTCCAGTGGTTCGGCCTCTTCGGTGGCCGGCAAGGAAGTGTTGTCCTGGTTTACCGGTTCCGCTTTTTCGGGACTCCCTGAGGAGCATGCCAAGACAAATAGAATCATGGGCTGGCCTCTAAACAAACCATCCATTCATCGAGACGAACCAGTTCTTCTTCAGGAACCCCGCCACCGACGGGCATGGTTTGATCGTCCAGGACGCGAATGCGTATGCGTTGAGACCAGTCTCGTATGTCTGCGACAGTGTCGAGATTGACATGGTCCGGAGCATCGTAGCGGTTTTGGCTTGTCTCGGAATGACAGGATTTGCAGTAGGTTGTGAAGAAGCCGTTGGCCCATGCATCCCAGGTGACCTCGCACTCGGATTCTAAAAGGGCCTCGCCCGTGTCCTGCTCGACTTGGCGATTCCGATCTTTGTATTCGGGACCGTCGGCATCGCCACAGGCCAACAACGCGAGGAAGAGCATCATGAGAGCACCGCGGAAATGGGGTTGGCGCCTTCCAAGAACTCGCCCGGATCGACATCGCCCAAGGTCAGCAATGTGGCTCCGATGTGTTCCGGTAGAAGGCTCGCCCCGCCGTCGCTAATGACACCCGTACCCAAGTCAACGGGCCGTCCTTGTCCGCTGGCATCGAGTCCACCGATCGTTTGACCCCCCTGGATACCGGAGCCCACCATCAGAAGGGATGTAAAGGTCCAGTGGTCTCGGCCTCCCCATGAATTCAGGCGAGGCTCTCTACCCATTTCACTGAACACAATGATCGTGACTTCATCCGATAGTGGAGCTCCAGAGTCGCTGACTCGCGTGTCGAGTTCAGCCATGATTCCGTTGAGGTATTCGAAGAGATCACCAAAGTTTTGATCCTGCCTTTCCAAGCCTTGGTGGGTGTCCCAGCCTTCGGAGCACCAGCCCCGGTAGCGCATCATGGCGGTGCGGGTCAGGCCGCGTTCAAACAGGTCGAACACCAATCCCGCATCACTGACAAGGTCGCGTTCACAGCCCTTGTCCTCGACTTGCAGGTTGAGATCGTCCCAAGCCTTTAGCTGATCGATACGGTCGAGTGCTTTGTTGTACGCGTTGCCGAAGGTGTCGCCTCTGTTGCGTGTTCGCTGTTCGACAAAGGCATCGGCGAGGGCCTCGGACTCGGAGGTGAGTGTCAGCGATTGAGGGGACTGGTCGGAGAGCATCAGGGCATCACCGCTCAGGAGCATGGGCAGTTGTCCGGCATCACCCACGCGCACGACACCGCTGGTGTAGCGACTCGAAAACGCGGGACCATCGATCACGATGTGTGGGAGCAGGAGGTTGTTGGGTGACGTTCCGGCCAGTACGCATGCCCAGTCGTCTTGCAGTGCGCCTTGTCCGGTCAGAAAGAGTTCTCGACAACGTTCATGGGTCACCGACTGGACCTCTACACCGTTGATTAAGGCTGTTTTCGTACCGTAATTCTCAAAGAACTCCCTGACGGCGGGTCTGTTCGGGTGATCGACAAATTGAATGCCGTTGACATCACCTGGAGCGGCCTCGTCCTCAATGAAGGCATCGGTGACCGACCAATAAGGGGTCAATGCGTATCCGGTATCCCAACCTCCATCGTTGAATACAAAGAGGAACTTTCTATCCGCTGGTCGGACAGGTGGAGGGGGCGGCTTTGCTGCCAACAGGCGTTTGGGGACCAAGAGTCCCGAAGACAGCAAGCCGAACTGGCGGCGATTCAACATGGTCATAGGATAGAAGGAACAGAGCAGAGAGTAAACGGAATAGGCTGGGGCGTCGTCGAGGCGAGCGAACTACCCGGCAGTATGTTCGAACAAGTAGGCGTCTCGGCCCAACTCACCGCCGCCACTGTGCCACTGCATCGCACGCATGACGATGGGGACCGAGTCGGGGCTCCGATAATGGTGTCCGGGCGTCAGGTGGCTATTGTCCCCCAACTCCATGTATACCCATTGGTCGCAGCTCGAATCGGCCACTTGAGCGCTGTTGAGGTTCCACCATGTTGACCACCCCAGGGCGCAGGACCGCTTCCACGCGTTGACATGGAGTGTGTTGAGTTCACCGGTGGTGTCATCGATGACGGGAACGCTAAGGGGTGTGGGCTCACTATCTCCCCACCAGGCCCCCGAAGTGGGTCCCACGTTGCCATCTTCGACCACGAAGTAAGTCGAGGACTCTACCGGTGCTGTGTAGGAGGGGCCGTCGTAAGTCGTTTCGGCCAGGTTGAGCCTCTCGGCGGCGTAAGTTTGCAGTTGGATGTTTAAAGGGATCTGCGCTTGGTCTTCCCCATCGGCCTTTGCTGTGATCAGGTAGGGCTCCTGCAATGTCCACGTGCCTGGGGCCAGCTCGGCGTTGTCCTCGAAAGGTAGCCACAGTCGCAAGCCTTGTTGTCGATTGGGCCGATCAATCCATGGAGTGACGTCGTGGATCGGCACCGCAATTTCTAATCCATCGGCCTTTACAACACGTTGAGCGTGGACCACCAGGAGCTCTTCGTTCCCATCGGTGTCGATAATGGGGAGCCTCAGAATCGAATGCTCATCAAGCTCGCTGCAAATGACTGTGGAGTCTCCTGTGGCCTCCGGATCCTCGAAATACAACTCCTGCTCATTCCAGCGCCAAAGGGTCTCTGCAGACCGGGCTTCGCAGTTCAAGCCGGGCTCGCACAGCTTGGATAAAAATACCTCACCGTTGGCCATAAAACCGCGACCCGAGATGACGGGTTCAGGTGTTTGGGCTGTGGAACCATCGATGTCGATAGTGGCCAATAGATTGGCGGTGCTGAAGTCAAGGTCTGGGTACGCAGACAGAGTGGTTTGAAGCGACACTCGAACGGGTTCGCGGTCCAGAGGAAGATTGACACTAAACAGGTACAGGTCCGTGTCTGTGTGTTCAATGGCGTCGGCGGCGATGGCCATATATTCTACCGAACTGTCCGCGTATTCGACTTTAAGGTGGTACTGGGATCCGCTGTAGACATCATCCAGACCGGACTCGGTGGCATCTGGATAGTCGAAGACGTTGCCGGATGACCAATAGATGGGTGGGTATATTCGAGCGACGTCAGGGTTGTGACCAAAGGCGCCTACAATAGTAGCGACGGGCACATCGATGTCGCGGACGGGCATGCTTCCGGGTTCGGCGGGTTCGGCCGGTTCGTAGGCCCGAGTCGCCGCATTCCAGCTATAAATACCGGGGACGCCATCCACTTCTCGAATGGCTGGCGTGGTCGTCAGCCAATCGTTGACCTGCCAGGCATGGTAGGGGGTGAACTGGGGGAAGCAAGAGGCTGCATTAGGGCCTTCGCCACCGTTCATGGGGTCGCGCTTGCCTTGCCAATCGCCGCCACTCGTTTCGACAGGCCCGCTGGAGTCGACGCGGTACCAGGTTCTGAACCGTTCCCGGATGGTATCGAACCCCCAGGGGTGGGTGGAGAGATTCACACCATCGAGAGGATATTCGTCTGCAATGGACCAGGATGAAGCCGTGCCTTCGGTGAAGTGAAGGAGGGTGCCGGAGTGCCCCACCTCATGGATGAAAACGTTCGCACACTCACCCAGCCACATGGCTGTCCAGCCCGTCCATCCGGCGGCGTAGGGTGCATTGTCCAGGTCGGAGTAGGAACCATCGTCGTTCATGACCCATCCCGAACCGACGGATGTTCCGAATGAATAGGGTGATGAATCCCCTCCACTGGTTTTCACCAGCCCCCGGCCCGTGTTGGCCAGGCTCATCCGAATGGCAAATTGGTGCTTAAGGATGTGCCACCGGTCTGGATCGGAGGTGAGGGCAGTCCGTTCACCTTCTGACGAGACGACAACGGGGCCTCCTTCGGCCCGAACGACGATTTCGTCGAGAATCCATGGCGCTGAATCGACCCAACGCAGCTCTGCCGATGGCCACGAGGCAAAGAAGTCGCCGGCGACGCGTTCCGCAGGTTGGGTAAAGGTATCTTTGTCGCTGTCGCCAAAGAGCACCATTTTGGACCGAGAAATCGTAAATTGCTCCGGGGGGGCGAGGCCTTCCAGGGTGTGTGTGAAGGTGGAGAGCCCGTCAGGCCCATTGGCCCCGATGGTCAACTCCACTCCTTCTTTCACCCAATTCCAGGGCAACATCACGCTCCACGCTGTTTCGGACCATGCCGCAAGCGGGACGGAGGTGAGGCTTTGCTCAAGAGGCGTGGGAAGCTTGGAGGGCGGATTGAGTTGCAGTACCCCGAGTGGCCCGGTTTCGTTTTGAGCCATCAAACGGACATCCGTATCGTCCTCCAGCGGGAGGTCGACTTCGAACAGTGCGAGAGCTGCGCGCTCTTCGATGACCGGCGGTGCCCACCTGTCTTCGTTCGCGTCGATCACATGGGTTTGGGCAAATGAAAGGTTGCCCGCTAGGCCCGCTTCAGGACTGGACTCGAACCAATCGAGTTCGAGAATCAGATCATCTTCACAATCCGAGAGGGCTATTCCGGTGTCGTGTTCAAATACGATGTCTGACGTGTCGTCCGCATCGGAGTCCGCATCGGCGTCGGCATCGGAGTCCGCATCGGCGTCGGCGTCGGCATCCGAGTCCGCATCTGCATCGGTATCGGCATCCGCTTCCTCGATAGGGGTAGAGGAATCGGCGGACTCGAGGGCACCGTTGGACAGTTTAGCGCCACACGCCACCAAGAAAGGCAAGAGCCCTATAGACACACTGGCGCGTTTCATGACACCCCCGTAGACGATTCATCATACAAGAAACCATGGGTGTTTTACTCCTCCATACCCCAATTTGTTGGATATACCGGACTCAACGGAGGGAGGACAAAGGCTTTGATACCGGAGTATTGGGAAGAGGCTAAGGCGCATCTGAGGCGAGCAGACCCTATCTTGGGAGGCGTCATTGATGCGCATGAGGAACCACCGCTTCGGTCGAAGCTGAATGTCTTCGAAACGCTGGTTCATTCTATTGTTGGACAGCAGATTTCGGCGAAGGCCGCAGATGCGGTGTGGGGTCGCTTTGTTGGTTTGGTCGGTGACGTGTCTCCCGATGGTGTGGCTGCCCATCCTCCTGAGGCTTTGCGGTCGGTCGGTTTATCGGGTCGTAAGGTCGAGTATATTTTGGGACTGGCCAACGATTCGAGGTGGGTGGCGACGCATAATTGGATGGACTGTCCTGATCGTGAAGTCAGTGAGCGCTTGTTGGCGCTGAGGGGTGTAGGACCTTGGACGGTTCAGATGGTGCTCATCTTTTCCTTGTTGCGGCCGGATGTGTTGCCGCTGGGGGATATTGGGGTCATTCGTGCGGTCGAACAACTCTATGCGGGTGGGGACCGTCTGGAGAAGTCCGAGGTGGCTGCTATTGCGGAGCCGTGGGCCCCTTTTCGAACGGTCGGGACGTGGTACCTGTGGCGTCATCTTGATGCGGAGCCCGTGGAGTATTGAGGATTAACAATCTCAACGACGCGGCTTGATCTGAGGGTAGCTGGTTGACGGCATGTGGGGTACACGTCGAGGTAACTTACGCCGCCGGAGGATTGGATGCGCGCGATTGTGTTTTTGATGGGGACCGTTTGTTTTTTGGGTCTTGGTTGCGGAGTTAAAGACGAGGATTCCGCAGGCTTGGTGATTGATGCGGATGCGGACGCCGATGCGGACACCGACGCGGATGCGGATGCGGATGCGGATGCGGATGCGGATGCGGATGCGGATGCTGACGCTGACGCTGACGCGGATGCGGACGCTGACGCTGACGCTGACGCTGACGCGGATGCGGATGCGGACGCCGATGCGGATGCCGACGCGGATGCGGACGCCGATGCGGATGCGGATGCGGATGCGGATGCGGATGCCGACGCGGATGCCGACGCCGACGCGGATGCCGACGCGGATGCCGATGCCGATGCCGACGCCGACGCCGACGCCGACGCCGACGCCGACGCCGACGCCGACGCGGATGCCGACGCGGATGCCGATGCCGATGCCGATGCCGATGCCGACGCCGACGCCGACGCCGACGCCGATGCCGACGCCGACGCGGATGCCGACGCGGATGCCGACGCGGATGCCGATGCCGATGCCGATGCCGATGCCGACGCGGATGCCGACGCCGACGCCGACGCCGATGCGGACGCCGATGCGGATGCGGATGCGGACGCCGACGCTGACGCCGATGCGGACGCCGATGCGGATGCGGATGCGGACGCCGACGCTGACGCCGATGCGGATGCGGACGCCGACGCCGATGCCGATGCCGATGCCGATGCGGATGCCGATGCGGATGCGGACGACACAGGTGGGACAGGTGATACGGGTGAGGCAGACGCCGATGCGGATGCGGATGCCGACGCCGACAGCGATGCTGACGCCGATGCTGACGCGGATTCAGACGCCGACAGCGATGCTGACGCCGATGCGGACGCCGATGCGGACGCCGATGCTGACGCGGATTCAGACGCCGACAGCGATGCTGACGCCGATGCTGACGCCGATGCCGACGCCGACAGCGATGCGGATGCGGATAGCGACTCCGACCCGATCGAGACCATTGATTATTGCCACGTGCAGTGGCCGTGTTCGGAAACGCTCCCCGTAGAGACGCTCTTTACAGGCTATGTTTGGATCTATGAAGAGGGCGTGACCCCGGGTTTTGGGGCTGGCCCCGGAATTGAATCCCAGATCGGTATCGGTGGGGATGGAACAATGCCCGACGATATGTGGGTCTGGTCAGAGTGTATCTACAACGAAGATAAAGATGGTTTGATGCCAGGTGATTTGGCGAATGACGAATACGCCTGCACGACGGAGCTGTGGAGCTATATCGGGATCAATGACTACGCGATGCGGGTGCGTTTGGACGACGGCCCTTGGTTGTATTGCGACTTAGGCCCGACCTGTGGCGGGAGTGGGTCTCATGATGGATACAGCACAGACACCGCTGGACACTTAGAGGTCATGGCTTTCTAGCGCCAATTTAGATCTGGGCATTGACGTAAGCCGACGCTGTCGTCAAGCTACGCATTACGGAACAACCTTTGGAGAATTCCATGAAAATGATTTGCCTTTCCGCTTTATTGTTGATGGTCGGGTGTGGCTCTAAGGATGAAGATGCACCACAATCCACCTCAACTGACCTGACCACTGGGTGGGAAGCCTCCTCTGAAGATGCGGATGCCGATGCCGATGCCGATGCGGATGCGGATGCGGATGCGGATGCGGACGCCGATGCGGATGCGGACGCGGATGCCGATGCCGACGCGGATGCCGATGCCGATGCGGACGACACAGGCGGGACAGACGATACGGGTGAGGCAGACGCGGACGCGGACGCGGACGCTGATGCTGACGCCGATGCCGATGCTGACGCGGATGCGGACACGGACGCCGATGCGGATGCCGATGCGGATGCTGACGCCGATGCCGATGCTGACGCCGATGCGGATGCGGATGCCGATGCGGACGCTGATGCGGATGCCGATGCCGATGCTGACGCGGATGCGGATGCGGATGCGGATGCCGATGCGGATGCCGATGCGGACGCCGATGCGGATGCGGATGCCGATGCCGATGCCGATGCCGATGCCGATGCCGATGCCGACGCGGATGCGGATGCGGATGCCGACGCCGACGCGGATGCGGATGCGGATGCGGATGCGGATGCGGATGCCGATGCTGACGCCGATGCGGATGCGGATGCGGATGCGGATGCCGACACGGATGCCGATGCTGACGCCGATGCGGATGCGGATGCGGATGCGGATGCCGAC
>Ga0163180_10000386_pt1 | contig 25681 bp, 22 predicted proteins | sample AtlANTMetagenome_2_FD_109647 | JGI IMG/M metagenome (GOLD analysis project Ga0163180, IMG submission 109647) | Marine eukaryotic phytoplankton communities from the Atlantic Ocean - Atlantic ANT 4 Metagenome | ecosystem: Environmental > Aquatic > Marine > Oceanic | place: North Atlantic Ocean...
AGCAATGCAGCCTGAGTTTGAGGATGAGGAAGCAATTGATCCATTCGATTTCTGGCAAGGTGCTAACTTCAAGTTGAAGGCAAAGAACGTTGCTGGTTATAGAAACTACGACTCTTCTGAGTTTGCTGCTACCAGTGCTTTACTAGATGATGACGATGCGATGGAAGCAGTCTGGAAGAAGGAGCATTCCTTAGCAGAATTGGTTGCTGCCGATCAGTTCAAGTCATATGATGAACTCAAGACTCGTTTGAGTAATGTTCTTGGTAACAAGCAAGTTCGTAACGATGCTGAAACTATAGAGCAAGAGTTTGAAGATGTTAAAGCATCAGCTCCTGTTACTGAAACAGTAGAATCAGTGTCTAGATCTTCTGCTACAGAAGACGAAGATGATGATGCACTATCATACTTTTCTAAACTAGCTGAAAGCTAATGAAAATCAAGCCTCTTAAACATTGTCGATTATCCCAAATGAAGTTTTTCTACTGGGACCCAAAAGATGATCCAAGAGAGCCTGAATATTGGGAAGACTCACCTTCGGGTGGGTCTTTTTTATGATAATAAAGCAGTATTTTCAGTCTTAATGAGGAATGGATCTAGGTATTGTGAGTTTCTATCATATCTCATTATTCTCTTAAGATCTTGTAAGAACATTTGTAAAAATTCTGGTCTTAAAATATCGATTGATCTTTTTTCATTATTTCTATTAGACTCATATTCCCAATTAGAAATACCTACAATTGGTGATATATCAACTGTTCCAGGATATTGAACTATTTCTGCACCTGTATTTCCAGTCCATGTTGCATTTAATGGCCAAACACTTCCTGGACCTGGAATTGTAAAAGTAGAATCTACTGATCTTCCTTGTTCTAGTATTAATCTATTTTTATCATCTTTTATTTCAATAGTTTCATAATGATGAATACTGTTTATATTAGCAAGACCATATTTGTTTACTGTATAATTATATAATTTTTGATCAGATAATGGCCAATCGTTATGAACATTAGTTATACCAGCAGTAAGAACAACTACAAAATCTAAATCAGAAGAACCATATACTTCGTGTGCAACAGTATCAGGTCTTGCATCCTGTGCAATAATAAACTTATTAAAGACGGTTGCAGAATCTGCTAACCAATCCATTATTTTAACTTTTCTAAAAAAGTTTTTAACTATTATATAATCACCAGATCTTGTTTTAGATGATAGTGGTGATGGGTAACTTACATTAGGTAGTTGTCTGAAATATCCCATTAGTATCCTACTCCATCTGTTAGTGGAACATTATCATAATCTTCAGCATATATTGGATTAGTCTCTTTAAATGTCATTTGCATTTTAATGTGTACTGGTGTTCCATCTTCATATGTTGAATAGTTTCCATTACCTGTATAATTAACACTTAATGCTGCTAATGCACAGGGTTTAAATACATTTAAAAATGGATGTTGTTTACCTCCACTTAAATATCTAAGTAAGAATAGATCTGGAGCAGATACAAAAACACCTGCACTAGTACCACCACTATTACTATATTCACTTGATCCTAATCCATCTGCTTTAGGAGACATTGCTTGTTTTAAAGATCTTATAATTTTCTTTATTCGTTCACCTTCTTTCTTTTCCCTTGCAGTAAAAGTAACATCAAATCTAAACTCTCTTAGATTTACACCATCAAATAATAATTCTTTATTTGAGTTTAATATATTTCCAGATCCTCTTGATAATACATTATTTGCAGTTACATTTGCACCGAATTGATTAACTGCTAAACCTGCTAATGTTGATCTTAGAGTATTTGATAATGTACCACCCGTTTCTATACCTTCAACTTCAACTCCTTGAGTAACCATAGTCATAAGGTTATCCCAATTTTCTCCTCCAGAATTAGACATCATAGAGTTTGCAATATCCATACCCATTATTGTAAATAGGTTCATTGTGCTTTCACCCCAAGTCACAGAGGTTGTATCACTTATTTGTTGTGGTATTGGTAGTTCTATATAAAACTTTGTGAATTGTTTAAATCCTGCATTTCCTTTTGAATATTGATCATATCGGGAAGACATACTTTTTCCCATTTGGGTATTATATTTTAATGGGGTTCCCTCTTTTCCAAATTTTTCATAATCTTTTTTTATTCCATCAATACTAGAACCTTTTTCCCCTGTTCCAAATTGTCCACCAATACCCTTACCTTTTTCGGGTGGTCTATATTTTACTGCTTGTATTAAAAAACTATCTTCCTTAGCAATAGGTGATCTATTTAATGGATATGATAAAAAGAAGGGAGAACCATAACCATCTGATTTTTTAGCACCAGTTTGGGTAGTTTGTGTTGGTGATCCTGTTACTTTAGCACCAACAGATTCTTGTAATTTTCTATTTTCTACGGGATCTACCCGCCAGGTCCCCATTGCCATTTATTGACCTTATTCTTAGTATATTGTTTATTTATACATTCATACGGAATCTTGCAAAAGGTACTCCATCAAGATCAGTTAATTCTGAATGTGTTATTTCATATAGTCCATCTACAATTTCATTCCAAGTATAATTTCTATGAGTATTCCAATGAAAATTAATGCCACGAAATCCCCATTCAAAGACATCAGTAACAGCAACCATAGGATGTTGATCGTATCTTAAGTTGGGTGTTTTTGCATTGTATATGAATACATAATATTTTCCTTCTTGAGGTACTCTACCACTTGCTGATAATGATCCGATGATTTTTGTCATTAAATCATCAGGATGTTCTGTACCAATTAGATCGTTAAGTATATGTGATATTCTATTTCTAGATTCTCTTTCTTGTCTGAGTTTTTCTTTTTGACGGGCAACAAAAGATCCTTCTTGCTTCTTTACTTTTGTTCTAGTTGTTAGAGTACTTTTAGTATTCTTTTCAGGTGCAATGCCTCTTTTGCTTTTGATTGCATCTTTGTTTCTTTTGGCAGCAGCTGCCATTCTTTCTGAAAGACTTTCTGCCATCACTTAATACCTAGTTCTTTTTCAGTGACTACTTTAAATTCCCATTGACGATCTTTACAGAATTCTGTTGCTGCTTGCCACTTTGCTTGGTTCTTTGCATATTCATATGCTTCACGCATATATCCTCTAGTTTGTCCTTTTTTTGTCCTTTTAGGAGGAGAACATTGTTTTAGTGGTTTTACTTCAATAACATAGTTTTTAATGATACCATTAGTTTCTTTTACTTTCATATAGAAGTCTGGAAAATACCTATGCACCTTATTATCTACAGGAGATCTATATGGTAGTGCTATTTCTTCACTTGCCCATTCTAATACATTTTTGTTTTGATCACAGTAAACCATAAACTTTCTTTCCCACAAAGACCTGAAAATTATACCTGTAGGATCACCTTTATACTTTTTAGGGTGTGATGGTCGATATTTTCCTTTATAAGCCATCTAAATAGAAATGATATAGTAGAACTATTTAGAGTGACACGCCCAATACCAAAGAAAATATCTCAGATTTTGCCTACGTTTCAGAATGTAGCACAATCGTCTCATTACGTTGTTGAATTTGGTCTTCCTAATTATTCATCATCGGGACCTAATTTAACTAAGTTTTTAAAATCAAAAGGAGTTGATGATAGGTTTGATTTACGTGAAATAGGATTATTATGTAGTAAGGCAGTTTTGCCTGGAAGTGCTTTTGCAACAATTGATGCTGTAGGAGAGTATCAAGGTATAGCTGAACGAATGCCACATACTAAGAAGTTTGTTCAAATGCAATTAGAATTTTATGTTGATAATGAATATAAGTCATTAAAGTTTTTAGAGCATTGGATGGAATATATCAGTAATGGATCTGGTGGAAGTAATTTAGAAGATGCTTATCATTACAGGATGAATTATCCAAAGTCATATAAATCTCATAGTACAAAGATTGTTAAGTTTGAAAGAAACTATAGACAAACACTTGAGTATGGTTTTCGTGGATTGTATCCAATTGAATTAAACTCCACAGTTGTTCAGTATCAAAACTCTCAAGTATTAAAAGCAACTGCATCATTCAATTATGATCGCTATGTTTGCGGTAAAACTTCAACTGCTTCTGTTGCTGCTGGTTCTGATAGAAATAAGTCTGCTGCAGAGAAAGCATTTATGGGTGGTGGTGGCAGTGGTGGAGAAGGAAAAAATCTTTTAAATCCACCAGCAAAAGTTGGAGCAGGAAATAGAGATTTAATACCTCCAAGATCTCAAGAAGAAATAGATTATGCAGCTCAACTTGGAGATAAATTATTTGGCAATACTTCTGGTTCAGATACTGGTTGGTTTGACGCTGGATAAAATCTAAATAACCCCTATAAATAAAATTACTGAATTGAGCATATTATGCCTTTACCACAAATATCGACTCCTTCTTATGAGTTAGTTGTTCCTTCCACAAAAAAGAAAATTAAATTCAGACCTTTTTTAGTTAAAGAAGAAAAGATTCTTATTTTAGCTATGGAGAGTCAGGACAATAAACAAATTGCAAATGCAGTTAAAGATGTTATTTCTCATTGTATCCTTACTAAAGGAGTAAAAGTTGAAAATCTTGCTACATTTGACATTGAGTATCTCTTTCTCAACATTCGTGGTAAATCTGTTGGAGAAGAAGTTGAAGTAACTATTACTTGTCCAGATGATGGCGAGACTACAATTCCTGCTGTTATCAATCTAGATGAAATACAAGTTATTACTGATAAAGATCATAAACAAGACATCAAATTGGATGATCAATATACATTAAGAATGAAGTATCCTTCTATGGAGGAGTTTATAAAAACTAACTTTGCTGTTAGTGGTGAATTAAAAGTTGATGATACTTTTAAATTAATTGCTTCATGTGTTGATCAAGTTTTTTCTGAAGATGAATCTTGGGCAGCTTCTGATTGTACAAAGAAAGAATTATCACAGTTTATTGATTCTCTTAATTCAAAGCAATTTAAAGATGTGGAGAGATTCTTTGAAACTATGCCTAAACTTTCTCATACAATTAAGGTAACTAATCCTAAGACAGAAGTAGAGAGTGAAGTTGTTATGGAGGGATTGCAAAGTTTTTTCGGATAAGTATGGCACATGAAGATCTTGCGTCATACTATAAAATTAATTTTGCCTTAATGCAACATCATAAATATAGCTTAACAGAGCTAGAAAATATGATACCTTGGGAAAGAGAAATCTATCTTACTCTTTTACAACAGTATATTGAAGATGAAAATCTAAAAGCACAACAAGAATCAGGACTTAGTTAATGGCTCCAGCATCTCCACTTGCAGGTGGAATACAAGCAGTAAGAAGAAATGTTTCTGCCTCAACCTTTACAGGTAAAGCAGCACCTGCTGCTGCTCCTCAACCAGATAGTATAACCACTAATTTACTTGCTAGAAATAATTTAGCATTAAGTGGTGTAGCACAACAAATAGCTACAGTATCTAATCAAGTAGCATTTTTAAATAAAGGATTATCTTCACTTAATAATGGATTAACTGTAAGTGCAACTATAGAAAGACAAAAGGCACAAGAAGAAGCAAAGAGACAACAAAAATTAGCACAAATAAAACTAAGAGAAGGAAAGGAGAGTGCGTTAGAGAATAAGATACAAAATGCTTTAATGAAACCAGTCAATAGGATAGGTTCAAAAGTACAGTTTGGTTTACAGAGGTTAGCTAACTTCTTTACTATTATTTTAGGTGGTTGGATAGCGTCTGGTACTGTTGAACTCTTCCAAGCATTAGCTACTGGTAATACTGAGAAACTTAATGAAATAAAGAGTCAAATATTAGGGAATCTTGCCTTCTTAGGAGGTAGTATATTTTTAATAGGTGGTGGATTAACTCTATTAGCAGCTAATGTTGCTAAATTAGGATTTAGATTTTTAAAATGGGGTGGTGGTAAATTATTTGGAAAACCTATACAATGGCTTAGTACAATGATAGCTAAGCAGATTGGTGGTTTAATACCAGGAGTAGTAGGTGGTGTTCCAAGAGGTATGGGTAGTATGACTGCTCCTGTCGCAGATAGGGTCAGTAGAAGCGGTATGAATCAGACCAATAAAGGTCAGATGAAGACTCCTACACCTAAAACTGGAGGATTCTTTTCTAGACTTCCTTTAATTGGTGGTGCTTTCCAAGTTACCAGTGATGTAACTCAAGGAAAGGATGTTCAAGATTCTGTGACAGACACTGGTGCTGCTATGGTAGGATCTACTATTACAACTTCAGTAATAGATAAATTACCTCTAGGAAAGAAATGGAAGTTCTTAGCTCAAGCTGCTGGTGGTATCCTTTCTTGGATAGGTTCTTATGGTTTATCTGAAACATTATTTGAAGATGCTAGAAAGCGGAGAGAATTAGAAAATCCAAATCAAGATGTTGATCCAGAAAATTATGATCCAAATTTTGATTTAGATGCATTCCTTGGTAGTGAAGGTAAAAAGGGTGATATTATGCCTTCAATGATGAGTGATGTTGGATCTTTAGAAAAGCCCAATCGTGCAAATTTTGATGCTGGTTTTAAAGGTAGTCAAGAATTTAAAAGTGCTTTGAAAGAATGGAAAATGCAAAGTGCAGAAAGTATTAGTCCAAAGTCTAATCAAAAAACTGTTGCTAATAACATTGCTAATAGTGCAGGTGTAGATGAACAACCCTTATTTGTTCCTACACCATTACAAAGTAATAATCAACAACCTGCTGGTTCTGCTTCTTCTGCTAGTCCTGGTAGGGGTGATGGTGGTGTTCCAAATATACCATCTTCTAATTCTGCATTTCGTAGTTATCAATTGCTTTCTAAAAAGCATTATCAGGTAGTGTAGTATGGCAAATAATACTCAGATAGTTAGAAAGTCTTTACTTAAATCTTCTATTAGTCTTCAGACTATAAACAAGTCTGTTACTTTTTTATCTAAAGATTTAAAAAGAGCTACTAATCTTTTACAAAATACTGGTAAGGTACAGGAGCAAGATAATAAATTTAAAAGAGCATTACTTGGTCGTGAAAATACTTGGTTTAATAGGAGAAGAGAGCAAGTATTAAGAAGAGAGAAGGAAGATATTACTGAAGCAGCTACAGTAGGTGGTGCTATAAAGAGAAGAGGTAAGGTTGTTGGATCTAGTACTAAAGGATTTTTAGGTAGAATATTAGATGTATTTGGTATATTATTCATAGGATGGTTAACTACTAATCTTCCTCCTATTTTGAGAGCTGTTAATAATATGATTAAATTGATACAGAAGACTGTATCTATATTGAGTGGTTTTATAAACAATACTGTTGGATTTTTTAATAGTCTTGGTGCAGGTTTAGATAATGTTCTAGGTAATCTAACAGTAGGTTTTAGATTTGATAAAGATACTGAATCTATAAAGAAAGGTTTTGATGATATGAATAAAGGAACTAGAATGTTTTCTGCTGATATTGAGAGTAGTATTGGTAGTTATCTAGATCCTAAAACTTATGGTCGTGATAATTGGGATTTACCAACGGATGAGACTGAAATAAACAAACCTGAAGGAACTGCAAGAAACTTTGGTGGGTTAGTAGATTTTGCGACTTTTGGAATGACTGATCTTGATAAAAGAGGAAATCTATTTGGTGGACGACACGGTAGAACTGGATTTAGTAATGTTGATGGTATAAGTAATGATGAACAGATAGAGCAGGAGCAACAAAAAACAGATACAGTTAAAGTAGAACCAAAGGATACTTTAGTTAAAGGTGCTAATGAGGATAAAAAAGATAGAGAAATTGATAATGATTCTGCCATAGCAAATAATCCAGATGCAAATTTAGAAACGAGATTTGAGAATGGTTTTATACCACCAAAACGTATTAATGGAGTCGATAATCCACAGTATATTGAGTATAAAGAGTGGTTAAATGGTCCAGGTGGACTTGATATGTTTAAATATGGTGGTTTTATAAGTGGAAAACCTCATTCACAAGGTGGAGAAAACATTAATGTTGAGGGTGGAGAAGCTGTTATACCTAAGAAGAGAGTAGAGCAATATGGACCTGAGTATATTAATGCGATTATTCAAGGTAATGCTGACAATGTTACTAAATTGAGAGCAGGAAGATCTGCTTTAGATAAAGCAGTTGAGGATTTTAAAGAAGCAAATGATGGTATTATAAAATATGATGAGTATAAAAGAATAGAAGCAGAAACCTATGGTAGAGTAAAAGCACATCTCAATTCTAAAACTCAAGGGACAACTTCAGATCAAGTAGCACCTAAACAACAATCAGAACCTAAAATTGAGATTCCAAAATCTAAAGTTAATCAAATGTCATCTGGACCTATGAAGAGAAAAAGGAAGGTAGTGCAAATACCAATTCCTAATAATAATCAACAGCAACAGGTTCCTATGTCTCCTCCATCTGGAAGAAAGATGAACTCAGGTAAACCAAGACCTAATTCAGGTGGTTTACATATAGGAGATCTTCAATCATTAATGCTAGCTTACACTTAAATAAATGTCATTAAATAAATCAATATACGAAGAAATACTAATAGAGTCTAGAGATGGTAAGAGGACTGTTGACATAGCACCAGGTGTTGTTTTGTTAGAATATTTTGAGGATATATTTTCACCAACTATTACTGCTAGATTGGTTGTTGTCAATACTGGAAATACTATAGAAGGACCTGAAGGTGATTTACAATCCATATATCATGGATTACCCTTAAGAGGTGGTGAAAGAGTTAGTATAAAAATTGCTGGTAATAGTGAAGAGAATCCAGGTTTAGATTTTGCTAGTGATAAAGAAAGATATTTTTATGTTTCTAGTGTTACTAATATTGATCAAACCACAGAACAGGAATCTTTTATTCTAAATTTATTTTCTCGTGAAGCAATAACAAATGAAACTGTGAGAGTTGGTAGAAGATATAATACTTCATTTAAGATATCTGATTCTGTTAAGGATATTATTAAAAATTATTTGAAGAGTTCTAAACAGATATTTGCTGATGAGACTCAAAATAAGTATGGTTTTATAGGTAATATGAGAAAACCATTTACTTTGCTGACATGGTTGGCCTCTAAATCAGTTCCAGCACAGGTAAGTGGTAAAGATGCTACTGCTGGATATGTTTTTTATGAGACTAAAAGTGGATATCATTTTAGATCTATAGATGCTCTTGTAACATCAGAACCTTTTGAACATGAGTATTTTTACACTCAACTTAAAAAAATGACTGCTGATGCTGATTATAAGATATTAGATTATAAAACAAATAAAAATGAAGATGTTCTTCGTAAACTACAGAGAGGTGGATATGCTAGTAATAGAGTATTTTTTAATCCTTTAACCTTTAGTTATACAAAGCCATCTGATGGGTTATTTAAACTAAGTGATTATCAGAGAAAAACTGAAAACCTTGGAAAAGATATAACTTTACCTAGTATTGATGATACTAGTGATAAGAATTTAGGTGACGTTCCAAGTAGAAATGTAACTGCTATTTTAGATATTGGTACAATGGAACCAGGAGTTTCAACAGATGAAAATGCAGATCCATCTAAAACTCAATCACAGGCAATGATGAGATACAATACAATTTTTACACAGTCTGTAAAAATGACAGTATCATCTAATACTAACCTAGAAGCAGGTGATGTTATTAAATGTAAATTCCCAAAAGTTACCCGTGAGGGTGGTAAAAGTGAAGATTCTGAGCAAAGTGGACTATATATGATTAAGGAGTTATGTCATCATTTTGATTCTGCTGCTTCATATACATCTATGACGTTAATAAAAGATACTTACGGGGAACGATGATAGAAGAAAGTCTATTAAAAAGTAATTTTGTAGGAAGAGATGGTTTTAACTGGTGGATAGGACAGATAGCACCAGAGAAAGCTCAAGGTAAGCAAATAAATGGTGCTGGTTGGGGAAATAGACGTAAAGTTCGTATTATGGGGTATCATCCTCCTAGTACACTTGAACTAAAAGATGATGATCTTCCTTGGGCACAAGTATTATTACCACCAACTGCTGGATCAGGTAAAGGTAATAAAGCAACTACTGTATCATTATCACCTGGTGATAATGTATTTGGATTTTTCTTAGATGGTGATGATGCACAACTACCAGTAATTACAGGTGTTTTTGGTAATACAATGTATGGTGGTACTGATGAATATGCGAATCCATTTGTACCATTTACTGGATATACTACTAAGGTTAAAAATGATGGTGGTTACTTTGTTAAAAATGAAACTAATGAAGAGAATAGTCAATCTCAAAAATCTCCTAGACACGTTTCTCCTAAACTAGCTAAAGAAATTGGTGAGGATGAAAGAGCTACTTCTAGAGCTAATGGAGCAACTGTTGTTTTTGGTAGTGCTGAAACTACTGCGGCTGTTAGTAAAATAAACAGTGAAGTTGAAAGTATGGTTACTACCATTCAAGATTTAAAAGGAAAGATGGGTAATGTATCCGATGCTGTTGGATCAGTTAAGGATAAAATGAATAAATTGATCAGTGAGAAAACTGCGAAAATACAAGGATTGTCTATGGGGATTGTTGGTGGTATGACTAACACTCTTTATAAAGGTATGGCTCCCTCACTGAATGGTGGGTTACATGCTTTATATGATAAGGTATTTGCTACAACATTTGCTGCTACTAAGAAACGTTCTATTGCAAAAAAAGCTGGTGCAGCAGCACAAGCAGCGATGATGTTACCTGTTCAAGCAATTCAGAACTTTTTACCTTGTGCTGTAGGTAATATTGTTGGGTCGATTGGTGATGCAATCAAAGGGTTGCTTAGTGGAATAATGGATAATGTTCAGAATTTTGTGTCTTGTATTGGTGAACAATTTATGGGTGGTTTGATGAATCAAATTATTGGAGGATTGACTAAGTTATTAGGTCCACTTATGGGAGGAGTTTCTAAAATATTAGGTGGATTTAGTATAGGTGATTTCTTAAGAGGTAAGGCAGAAGGTTTATTGGGTCTTGCTAATGCACTTGCTTGTCCTAGTCCAGCACCTGATACTGGTTTTTCAACAGATGAATGGGTTATTGGTAAAGGACCTAAGAGTGCAGTTGGTGTTGCTATTGATAGTATTTTAGCTGCTGCTAATGCAGCAGATAGTCTTACTTCAAACTTAGTAGGTGGTATTCAAGATCTTAGTATTGCTTCTGGATCACTAGGATTATTTGATTTCTTAAATCCAAGTGTATCTGTACCTAGTATGGGTAGTAGTCTTGGAAAATGTTATGCAGGTCCACCATTAAAATGTGCTGGATTGAAAGTTAATATCTTTGGTAGTAGAGGTAAAGGTGCTATTGGTAAAGCAATTGTTGGTGCTATTGTAGGTGAAGGTAATACTGCAGTGGGAAGTATAATTGGTGTTGATTTAGTTAGTGGTGGATCTGGATATAATAGTCCACCATTTATTGAGATAACTGATGAATGTAATAAAGGATATGGTGCAGTTGCTAGAGCAGTGATTGATTATGATGAAGATTCACCTACTTATCAGCAGGTAACTGATATCTACATTGTATCTGAAGGTGAAAATTATCCAGTTCCTGAAGAACAAGATGAGATAGATACTATTCCTGATCATGTTGTTGTTATTGATCCTGGTGAAAATTATGATGATGATGACACTGTAGTTGAAGATCAATGGGGTAATGTTTATAGACCTTTAATTGATGTTAATGGTAGAATTGTTAGAGTAGATGTTCCTGATGGCACTGTTGCTAGTGTTAAAAATATGTCTATAGATGATCTACCAGAACTTATTATTAAGAGTAGAACTGGGTATGGTGCAATATTGAAATTATCAGGAAAACCAAGACGACCTTATCAAGGTGAGATCAAACAGGTTGTTGATTGCGTGAGCTAAGATAAATACTTAACACTAGGCATTAACTATGGCAGAAAGACCAGCTGATAAACAAAATTGGCAACAAAGGGAATATATCAATTTCGGACCTGGATGTAGGCTTGATATTGATAACCCACAAATGGGTTTGAACGGAACTACTGTTTATGATTTGCTTGCTAAAGGTGATGATGGTAATACTAGTTCACTAGGAATGACTTCTGGTGGATTATTTCATCTTACTAATGACCAATGTATTGATATTATTGGTGGCGAAAAAGCAGGTGCTGGATGCTGTGTTAATATAATAGGACGAAATGGTGATGTTACAATCACTGCACAGTCAAATGGTATCGTGAAAATAACTGGTAAGAATATAACTATTGATGCTGATGAAAATATAACACTGGATGCTGGAAATGATATTATATTAAAGTCTGGAAATAGAATTGATCTTAATACTAATACTGCAAATTGTGATGCACTGTATGGTAATCTTGCTCCTAGAGATGTAACTTTTGCTGGACAGGTTTTTAAAGGTACTAAGATTGGTATTGAGAGTATTGAGTCATTAAGATCTAAGAGTGTAGTATAATGGCAGAATCAGACAATTATATCAATTTAGATAATAATACAATAGGTAATGTAACAGAGTTTAACAACGATGTTTACGTTTATGGAACTCTTTATGCTGATTTGTTTGGTAATACTTCAATTGAGGGTGGATTAAATTTAGATGTTAATAATTTATTTGTTACTGGTATTGCTACCTTTATGGATGATGTATTCATCACAAATGGTGCAGAAGCATATGCTGATTACTTAACAGTAAAGCATAGATTTAACGTTGGTTCAGCAGGAACCGTTTTTGTTGCTATATCTTCACAAAAAGGTATTGATGATGGTCAAACTATTGGCCGTGTGGGAATTGGAACTACACAACCTGATGCAAGGTTCCAGGTAGGTGAAATAGGAGAAAATACTAACACTTCCTTTGTAGTTACTGAAGAAGGTTTGGTTGGTATAGGAACTACACAACCAACTGAGAAGTTCCAAGTTGGAAGTAAATGTTTAACTGTTAGTGTAGATCCCTGTAGGGTTGGTATTGGAACAACCATGCCTGAAGGTAAGTTGCAGGTAGGTGTAAGAGAAAACTCGGTAATTTTTACAGATCCTGCTTCAGGAATAACTTCAGTTGGTATTGGAAGTACAAACCCGTGGCATAGATTCCAAGTTAATGCTGACGATGATATATTTGTAATTGATCAATTTGGTCGTGTAGGAATTGGAAGTACATTTCCTGATCAGATACCTGGATATGCAGCTAATGTTGAAGGTGATATAAAATTAAATGTAGAGGGAACGGTCAAGATTGATCGAAATATTATTGACTCTGCTGATTCTCCAGGATTAAATGGATATTATTTAAATCGAGATGGTAATGGAATCAGGTGGGTTCAAGCATCACCTGTATCATTAGATGGAATGTATGTGCAGGATGAGCACGTAGATTTACCTTTAGGAGGTACAGCACAGTTATTCCAATGGTTGAATTTTACACAACAGAATAGTTTAGGTCTTGGTACAGATACTGTAATACCAATACCAGATCCTAATAATCCTACTGCTATTGCAAGAATACAAACAAGAGATTTGTGGGGTCACGTTGACGTTACAAATACTTCTCCCATCTATAGGATGACTAAAGTTGGTATTTTTAATAATAATCCAACTGCAGATCTTGATATTTCAGGTACAGTTCATGCAACAAATAATGTTGATTTTGATTCTGAATTAAATGTTGACGGGGATACTTATTTAAACTCAAAATTAGATGTAGATGGTGCTACAACCCTTAATTTAACATTAGATGTAGATGGTAATACAGATCTTCATTCTAATTTGGTAGTAGATCTTACTGGTCTAGTTAAAGGAAACTTTACTGTTAATAGTGATACTTTCTTAGATGGTAAGTTAGATGTTGATGGACAAGCTACATTTAATGATACTACTGAGGCAACTAGCACTACAAATGCATCTGTTCAGATAGATGGTGGACTTGGTGTTGTAAAGAAAGTTTTTATTGGTGATGATACTAAGGTTGAATCAACAACTCAATCCACTAACCAGAATACTGGATCTTTTGTTACTCTAGGTGGTGCTGGAATTGCAAAGAATTTAAATGTTGGGGAAAATACAAAACTCATTGGTACATTAGAGTTAGAGAATCAAATAATTGATAAATTAAATGTAACTGGGTTTAGTGGTTCTCGTACTAAAAATGATTATAGATTAGCTTCTGTTGTTGATGGTGTGAAATGGAGACCATCAGGTGTAGAAACTACAAATATCATTTATGTCACTAGAGATGGTGATGATAATAATACTGGATTATTAGAAGGTGATGCTAAAGCAACTATAGGTGCTGCAGCTGCAGTAGCACAGGAGGGTGATACTATTAAAGTTCGTTCTGGTGTTTATACTGAGAATAATCCTATTGGATTAAGAAGAGATGTTACTGTTTCTGGAGAAGATATTAGACTGGTTAGTATTATCCCTCAAAATGTTAATGATGATATTTTCTATGTTAGAAATGGTTGTTTAATACAGAATCTAAGTTTTCATGGTACAAACGGTGTAGCAACAGAATGTATTGATTGTGCTGCAGTTGCTTTCCCACCAACACAACCATATATTGATGCTGGAGTTTCTGCTGCTCCTGCAACTGGGTTTATGGATGCTGGACCTGCAGATGAAGGACCTAAAGGTAGATGGAAGTCTCCATATATTAGAAACTGTACTAACTTTATGACTAAGAGTATTGGAATGAGGATCAATGGTCATCATGCTGATGCTTCGTTTACTGGAACTAATAATCTAGGTCAAGATCTAAAGAGTATGGTATGTGATGCATTTACGCAATATAATGAAGCAGGTATCGGTGTTTCTATTCATAATAATGCTTATGCTCAGTTAGTTTCTATCTTTACTATTGGATGTGATATTGGTATTGGATGTACACACGGTGGTCAATGTGATTTAACAAACTCTAACTCCTCATTTGGTAATTTTGGATTGGTTGCTAATGGTACAGGTGTTGTTGAGTTTGATGCTACTACTGAAGATGCAATTGGTGGTGAATCTGATAAGGTTAAATTGATTGATTGTCAGGACACTTTAAATAGATATAGAACTCCATTTGATGGTCAAGCAGCATATTTCCATTTAGATATGAATGACTATCCAGATACTATTTCTACAGATACCATAACTGAACCTATGCAATTAATACGTGGAGTTACTGTTGTTAATGGTGGTAATGCTGGTGATTATAGTTCCTCTGCACCTCCAATTATTACTGCTACTTTACCTTTAGGACCAGAAGCAATTTTTGCTGAGTTCTCTCCTAATATAAGTGAAGATGGAAAAATTATATCAGTTGATGTTATTGCTAGTGGTAGAAATTTCTTACCAACACAGACTATATCTCTTACTGTTTCTGGTGGTGGTTCTGCACAATTAACTGCAGATATGGACCCAATTTTATATACTGTTGATGAGGCAACTGAAACACCTACAGATCTAACAGATCCAAATGTAGGAAAAACCACAGTAACATTTGATCAATTTATTCCATATGCTGTTAAAGCAGGTGTGAAGATAGAAATGGTTAGATTAAGTAGGATTATTACCAGTTCACATTCATTTGAATACATAGGTGCAGGTACAGACATAAATACAGCTAACCCATTCCAGGCTGGAGATCCAATACCAGAAAATGAAGTTGTTGCCATTAATGGTGGTCAAGTTCCTTTCACAAGTACGGATCAGAAAGGTAACTTTAGAATTGGTGACGGTTTGACAATAGATCAAACAACGTCTACAATAAGAGGAAGGGACTTTAATAGAGCAATACAAGCACAATTAACACCATTAATATTAGCATTGAAATAAATGGCAATAGCACCAGTCAATAAGTTTATAAATGTTGCCGTTCCTGTTGCACCAGGATTGCAAAAGATTTATGAGGTTCCTACGGGAACTTCTTCACTATTATTATATGCTCAAGTATCTAATGTTTCAATAGGAACTACTTATCCAACAGTTACATTTTTTCAGAGAAGAGAATCTAGAAGTACTGGAAATCAAAGAGATGTAAGAATTATAAAAGAGGCAGAGATACCACCAAATGATGCTTTAATAATGGTGGATGGTAGAATAGTATTAGAAAAAACTCCTTTAGTTGTTGATAGAGTATTTCTTGAAGGTATACAAAGTGGTGTTGGTACTATTACAAATGTTGCTTATGACGAACCTACAGGAATAGCAACTGTTACTACAATGGAACCTCACGGATTTTCTAAATCCGATCCGATTACAATGGGTGGTATATATTTTGATTGTGCAACATATTCTGGTATTACTACTAATATATTCCCCGATCCACAACAATCATATATTGTAGATAGTGTTCCTAGTACAACTATATTTTCTGCAGATATTGGAAGTGCTAGTGGAAATGTTCATACATATAAACCATCTGTTCATACATTTGTTCGTGCTACTGCAGAATGTGTTGAAGTAGTTGATGGAAGTGGAAGTGGTCACGTTGCTGGTACAAAATTTAGTGTATGGTATTCAGAATATAATCCAACAACTGGTGAAATTATACTTAAAATAGGACCTAATTCATTAGTAAGTGGTAATACTGTTAAGATAGCAACTAATTCTTTAGTATTTACTTGCTCTATGGATAATAACTATACAGAGCATTCTTATCCCAGAGATACAGATCCAATATATGATACAGCAACACAAATTGCTGTTGCTACTGCAAATGAATCAATTAGACTTCAAGTTGGATCAACAAATGCAGGTGGTATGGTCGCTCCACTTCAAATGGAATTTATTGCGAGTATCTTAGAAAATAGTAATGTCTAAGAAATATATAAGTGGTAGAGTTCAAAGAACTCCTCAAGATCAATTAAGAGATGATAGATATAAGTATCTTAATGTAGAACAGTCAGAACCTAATTTAGGTGATCCTGTTGAAAATACCTATCATGATGTTAGTGATGCGTCATACAATCCAACATCTGGTGATTTAACATTAACAATTGGTACACATACATTAGAAGTACACGAATCTATTGGAATTGTAGGTGCTGCACTTACATTTAAGTGTAATTATAATGGAGATAATTTTACAACAGAGAAAGCATATCCTAGAGAGATAGGTGCTAATACGGCTGATAGTGCTGATTATGCATATAATAAACAACTTCCAATTACTGGTATAACAGGAACTACTATTACAGTAAATGTTAATGGTGGACAAGGTGCTATAAGTGATCTTTCAACTCATCAATGGTTTGGACAGACTGCATATAATGCAATATATTCAGGAAAATATAATACACCACCACCAGTTGGTGATCAATATCAAGTAATATCAATACCTGGACATCCTGGAGAAAGATTTTGGGTTCCTATTGGTGGAGGTAAAGTTCCTGGTGCATTAAGCATTTATGATGAAGGTGTTCTTGTAGGAACTGCTAATAATATTACTCAATTAGATTTTGTTGGTGCTCCATTAACTGCAACTGCACTTCCAAATAATGATAAAGCAACTATTAGAGTTGTTCCTACAACAATTGCAACTACTCCACCTTCAAATCCATATCATGGTGAATTGTGGTGGGAGGATGATACTGGAGATTTGATGATCTGGTATCAGGATGGTAGTAGTGGACAATGGGTTATTGCAAACTCTGGTGGTGGTAATACTAATCCAGGTGCTAAAGGAGAAAAGGGTGAAGTAGGTGCTAAAGGTACTCAAGGATTAACTGGACCTGATGGTAAAGAAGGTCCAAAAGGTGAACCTTCTACTGAGAAAGGACCTAAAGGCGAACAAGGAAAGGATGGTATTTTAGGTAAAGATGGTGCTAAAGGTGAAGTTGGTGATAAGGGAGAGCCTGGTGCTAAAGGTGATGAGGGTGATAAAGGTCAGAAAGGAGAAAATAAAGGTGAACCAGGAAATAAAGGTGAGGCAGGTGATAAAGGAGATAAGGGTGAACAAGGAGTAGGACAAAAAGGTGAACCATCTACAGAGAAAGGTGAAAAGGGTGAAGTCGGTGATAAAGGTGAGGTAGGTGTAGGTACTAAAGGTGATCCAGGAACAGCTGCAAATAAAGGAGATAAGGGTGATAAAGGTGATGAAGGTGCTAAAGGAGAAGGTGGTAAAGGTGAACCAGGAGTAGGGCAAAAAGGTGAACCAGGAACTGCTGCTAACAAAGGGGATAAAGGTGAGGCAGGTGATAAAGGTAGTGATGGTGATGGTGGAACTAAAGGTGAACCAGGAGCTGGACAAAAAGGTGAACCAGGAACTGCTGCTAATAAAGGTGATAAAGGTGATGATGGGCAAAAAGGTCAAAAGGGTGAAGGTGATAAGGGTGATCAAGGAGTAGGGCAAAAAGGTGAACCAGGAACTGCTGCTAACAAGGGTGAAAAGGGTGAACCAGGACAAGAAGGTGATAAAGGTGAGGTAGGTGTAGGTACTAAAGGTGAACCAGGCTCTAATGCAAATCAAAAGGGTGAGCCAGGAGATAAAGGTGCAGCAGGTGATTCTACAAAAGGTGAACCAGGAACTGGTCAAAAAGGTGAACCAGGATCAGGTCAGAAAGGACAAAAAGGTGAAGAAGGTGAAGACGGTACTGGTATAAAAGGTGAGCCAGGTGCTGCTCAAAAGGGACAAAAAGGTGATGGTGATAAAGGTCAGAAAGGTGAGTTAGGAAATACTAGTAAGGGTCAAAAAGGTGAAGAAGGAGATGGTCAGAAAGGACAAAAGGGTGCTGCTGGTGAAGATGCTACTGGTGGTGCTGGAACATTAACTTGTTTTGGATATTTCACAGGTGGTAGTGGTGGTAGTGTTGGAACTCTTCAAAGATCTTATAATATAAGTAGTATTAGTGGACAAATGAATAGTAATGATGGATATAATGATCATTACGATGGTGGTTTGACTGTCCAACTAAGTAGTAGTGCTGGTGCATCTAATTGGCCTGTTGTTGCTTCTGGATTTATGAATGCCAATGTTGATACTACAGGTAGTGATGATGGTGATGTTTATCCTCAAGTAGGTGAATTATGGACATTACACGCTTATAGTATAAGTGCTACTAGTTTTAAATTTAAAGCTAGAATGCAAACAAAGTGGGGTGATGATGGTGGTGGATATCATAATGATTTCCCAACTCTTGTAAGTTTTATAGGGTATGATAGCTAATGACTAAACAAGTTATTATTTGCGAAAATTATGATTATATGAAGGTAGTTGTTGATCTTCATAATGATCCTACTGGTGCAACGACATGTATTGCTACACATTGTCCTTTACCTTTATGGATTACTCCTGATCCTAATTGCGGATTAACTACAGCTCAAATTGCTGAAAAGGATGTACCTAGTGGATATAAGTATGAGATAGTAGATATTGATAAGTATGAGGACTATTGGAGGGTTGGAATAGGAAGTACTGCATTTTTATTAACTGATGCAATTACCTCATATGATTTTGATACTAAACAATGTACATATGATGTTGCTTTTGCAAAGAAAATAGCACATCGCAAAAGACGTAACAGAAGATATAGTGAGTTTGCTCCACACGATGATACTGTAGCAAAAGCAATTCCAGGTACAGCAGATGCAGCAGAAGCATCCCGTGCTTCAATAAGAACAAAATATGCTACGATGCAAACTGAGATAGATGCTTGCTCGACAGTTGATCAGATATATGCTATACTACAAAAATATCCAAGTCTTCCAAAACCAAAGGAAGCAAAACCTAGTGGTTATACAACACAATATTAATGAATTTTGAAACAATTGATTTTGGTGAGGGTAGATCAGTTACCGTAATAGATGGTGCTGTGAATTTGAGTATTCTAAGTAATCTTTATTACTTGTGTACTCAATTACCTTATAGAATTGGTAATTCTAGTTGTAGAGAAATTCAAGGTATAGTTGATAAAAGATTGAAATGTGATTTAGAACCTAATCATCCAATTGTAGAACTTCTTCTATACGAAGGTTCGCCATCAGAACAGGCAATAAAAAAATATGTTACTAGTGATAAGTATTGTTTTGTTAGAGCATATGCGAACTTAGGAATACATTCTGATGTAAATGAAATACATATAGACCATCAAACTGATTCTAAAACTATTTTATATTATCCTAATAAGAGTTGGAAAACTCATTGGGGTGGACAAACTATGTTTTTAGATGATGATGCAAGTTGTAAAAAATTAGTTGAGATTATTCCTGGTAGAATAGTAATATTTGATGGTAGAATACCACATACAGTAATGCCTTTAAATATAAGATCTACTCCATCATATAGATTTACTGTTGCACTTAAATTTGAACTTATAAAAGAACATACCAAAGATGTTAAAACTGATAAATGATTATCATTTTGTAAATGGAACTATACTTAGACCACTTGGTTTAATTCCAGGATCAAAAACACATTTTGATATAGATCCAGACTATGGGGATTGGACTTTAGATGGTGAAACATATCATTTAGATCTTCATGATTTATTACCATTATTGACTGAAGATAATGGTTTTCATGTTATTAAATTGGATGATATTGCTTGGAAGGGTTTTAATTTAGATATGAGTAGTCGTGCAGAAAATTGTCGTTGTTGTAATGGTGATAGATTTAGGGATTGTGATGCTACCGTACCAGGTATACTTTTAGATGGTATTAATAATCCTGAAGGTAGAAGATATAGATGTTTAGATGGAAAGCATAGGATAGAGGCTCTTTTGACTTATGACCAGATATATGCTAATTTTTATGTTTTAACCTTAAATCAAATTAAAGAATACTTATATACATAATAAATAGATTTAGTACTTGAAGAAAAATATAATATATAATGCCTATAAATTTTCCAATTAATCCTAATGTCGGTGACACTTACACTTTTGGTAGTGCAGTGTGGAAATGGAATGGTTATGCTTGGACTAGAATACCTGATCCAGGTGCTAAAGGAGAGACTGGTGGTAAAGGTGAAGAAGGTGTAGGTACTAAAGGTGAACCAGGAGATAAAGGTGAGCAAGGACCTACTGGTACAAAAGGAGAACCATCTCAAGTTCCTGGACCTAAAGGTGATAAGGGTGAACTAGGAGATAAAGGTCAGAAAGGTGATGTAGAAGAAAAGGGTAATAAGGGTGGTAAAGGAGAAAAGGGCGAGACTGCAGATAAGGGTGATAAAGGTGATAAGGGATATGTAGGTATTGATGGTGAAAAGGGTGTACCAGGAGATAAAGGTGAAATTGGTGATAAAGGAGATAAGGGAGATAAAGGTGAATTAGGTATAGGTCAAAAAGGTGAAGCATCTACAGTTAAAGGTGATAAAGGACAGAAAGGAGAAGTAGCCGAGAAAGGTCAGAAGGGTGAAATAGGTGTAGGTGAAAAGGGTGTTCAAGGTGATAAAGGTGATGTAGGACCTAAAGGAGATATTGGATCTAAAGGTGAAATAGGTGTAGGCCAAAAGGGAGAAAAGGGTGAAGTAGGAGATAAAGGTGTTCAAGGTGATAAAGGTGATACTGGATCTAAAGGTGAAGTTGGTCAACAGGGTACTAAAGGTGAAATAGGTGTAGGTGAAAAGGGTACTGGTGGTACTAAAGGTGATACTGGATCTAAAGGTGAAATAGGTGTAGGACAACAAGGAATAAAAGGTGAGATCGGTGATAAAGGTCAGAAAGGTGAACAGAATGATAAAGGTGATCAAGGGGATAAAGGTGTTCAAGGTGATAAAGGTGAAGTAGGTTCTAAAGGTGAGATTGGTGTAGGTCAGAAAGGTACTACTGGTGATAAAGGTGATGATAATTCTACTAAAGGTGATAAAGGTGATGGTGGACAAAAAGGTGCTGAAGGTGCATCTGGAACAAATATAGGTCAAGTTCCAATAATAGATACAACCAATTCTTCTAGTGGTTGGACTTATTCAAATAATAATACACAGGCAGTGATGGCTCAAACCTTCCAGAACCGTGATATTCATTGTTTGAAATTAGATAATAATATAGTTTATGAGTTTCGTCTCTACATGACTGGAGATTCGGGATGGTACATATCCGATGATTCATCTATTGGAGTTGAATCAGTTAGTGGATATCAAGGTGGTGGTGCGTCTAGTGCTTTATCAGCTTCTAGTTATTCTAGTGATAACTGGATAGCACAAGGTAGTTCTTTTAACCAAGCAATTGTAAAGAATGGTCAATTTAATTGGTCTCCTCCTCAAAATAATACGGAAAAATTGGGTGGATATAATTGGCCTAGTAGTACGCATTTTATAATTGATATGCCACAGCGTAAGGTGTGGGCAAAGGAAACAACTTCTTATGGATCTCTGGAACAACCTTGGTTTGTTTATAAAGCATCAGGTGCTCCACCTAATCAATCTGACCCAGTTCGTCCAGACGCAGCTCCAACGGTTCATTTGAGAGAAGATGGAGATATGGGTTCTCTTTCTGGTGATTATTATTTCAATGTGATGTTATATAATCAAGGTACTATTATAATAGATGAAATACCACAAACAGAATCTGTATTTCGTAATGGTGCATTAGGACTACAGGGAGATAAGGGTGAAGTTGGTTCTAAAGGTGAAATAGGTGTTGGTCAGAAAGGTGAAGTAGGTGTAGGACAAAAGGGTGATAAAGGAGAAGTAGGAACTAAAGGAGAAGTAGGTGATAAGGGTGAAGTAGGTGATAAGGGATCTAAAGGAGAAGTAGGAACTAAAGGAGAAGTAGGTGATAAAGGTCAAAAAGGTGAGGTAGGATTACAAGGAGATAAAGGTCAAAAGGGTGATACTGGATCTAAAGGTGAGATTGGTGTAGGTGAAAAGGGTGTTCAAGGTGATAAAGGAGATAAGGGTGAAGTAGGTGCTAAAGGTGAGATTGGTGTAGGTGAAAAGGGTGTTCAAGGTGATAAAGGAGATAAGGGTGAAGTTGGTGACAAAGGAGATAAAGGTGATAAAGGAGATAAAGGTGATCAAGGAGATAAGGGTGATAAAGGTCAATTGGGTGCAAGAAATTATACTGTAACAGCTTCTGGTTCAAGTGATTACACAATAGATGGTACTAGTGATCCTACTCTTGAATTGATTAGAGGATTTACTTATACATTTACTGTAAATGCAAGTGGTCATCCATTCTGGATTAAAACTGCTCAAAATACTGGAACTGGTGATGCATATACTTCAGGAATAACAAATAATGGTACACAATCTGGTGTATTAACATTTGCTGTTCCATATAATGCACCTAATACTTTGTATTATATTTGCCAGTATCATGGCAGTATGACAGGAACCATTAATATTAGTGGTCTTGGTCCTAAAGGTGCTACTGGAGATAAAGGAGAAGTTGGTGATAAAGGTGATGTAGGACCTAAAGGTGAAGTTGGTGATAAAGGTGAGATTGGTGTAGGTCAAAAGGGTACTACTGGTGATAAAGGTGAAGTAGGACCTAAAGGAGACAAAGGTGAAGTAGGTGGTCAAGGTGATGAAGGTGAAAAAGGTGCTAAAGGAAATGATGGATCTAAAGGTGATGTAGGACCTAAAGGAGAAGTAGGTGATAAAGGAGATAAAGGAGAAGTAGGTGGTCAAGGTCAAAAGGGTGAAGTTGGTCAACAGGGTACTAAGGGTGAGTTAGGTGATAAAGGTGAAGTCGGAGTAGGTCAGAAAGGTGAAGTAGGTAATGTTGGTAATAAGGGTGATACTGGTGATAAAGGACAAAAAGGTGAAATAGGTGTAGGACAAAAAGGTGAAGTTGGTGATAAAGGTGAGATTGGTGTAGGTCAACAGGGTGATAAAGGTAGTACTGGTCAGAAAGGAGATACGGGAGCAGGGGAGAAAGGTCAAAAGGGTGAAGATGGTCAAAAAGGTGAGATAGGTGTAGGAGATCAAGGTCAAAAAGGTGAAGTTGGTCCTAAAGGTGAGGTAGGTCAGAAAGGTGAACAGAATGATAAAGGTGATAAAGGTGATATTGGATCTAAAGGTAATACAGGTGGTGCATCTATTCCTAGTAGTACTACTATGTTATTTGTTCAAAGTAGTGCTCCTACTGGATGGACAAAATCAACAACACATGATAATAAAGCACTTAGAGTTGTAAGTGGATCTGCGTCATCTGGTGGTAGTAGTGCATTTACCAGTGCATTTGCTAGTAGAAGTATAAGTGTTAGTGGATCTGGAAGTTCTAGTGGAACTACTGGAAGTAGTGTTTCTGGAAATACTGGTAGTGATGGTGGAGAAAGTGTAAGTATTAGTGGGTCTGTTAGTGGTAATTGTAGTGGACAACAGATAATGTATGTTAACACTACTCAAGCAACATTATCAGTAGCACAGTTAGCATCTCACAATCACCAATATCATAATCCAATTGGTACTTCTGGTGGACAACATGGATTTGTAGATACTCAAAACGCTGGTTCTTCAGGACAACCTAATGTTAATAGTACTGGTAGTAGCAGTAGTCACTATCACGCAGTTATAATGTATTACATTAATGGTTCTAGTTTTAGTTTCAGCGATAGTTTTACTGCTTCTGGATCAACTAGTGATCACACACACTCTATTGGTAATCACTCTCACAGTTTTGGTGATAGTAGCATAAGTGTTAGTAGTTCTGGTTCTCTTAATATGGCAGTTCAGTATGTTGATGTTATAATATGCTCAAAGGATTAATATTATGAAACTTGAACAAGGAAACTTCTGTCCTTTAATTGGTAAGGACTGTATACAATTACAATGTGCTTGGTTTACTCAAGTTCGTGGAGTGAATCCTAATACAGGAGAAGAAGTTGATGATTGGAGTTGTGCAGTTACTTGGTTGCCGTCTTTAATGATTGAAAATTCACAACAACAGAGACAAACTGGTGCTGCTATTGAATCATTTAGAAATGAAACTGTGAAATCGACTATGAAAGCACAAGAAATATATCAAAGAGAGTTAGAATTACAAGCACAAGAAAGATTGATGAAATCTAACCAAATTAAAAATGTAACGGAGATCGAAAATGACTAAATTAACTATTATTCCTGAAGATAAAACTATTGTAATTGATGGTGACGCAGTAACACAGTGTGCTCATGTTGATCTTTCTTGGATACCAACAGATGTGCATGCTGTTCAATGGGATAGTGAAAAAGGAAAAGGTTTTGTTGAATATAATGTTGATGAAAAATATCCACAAAGTCTTAATGAAATAGGTATTTGGCAACAAGCAATAACAGATCATGCTAATGAAAAATCTCTTGCGGCTGCTGCGTTTGAAGCAGCAAGAGATCATTTAGCAGAAGTAAAAGATCGTAGGAATTGGTTACTTGCTGTTAGTGATTGGACTCGTTTAGATGATATTACACTTACATCAGATAAAAAAACAGAGTGGCAAACATATCGTCAAGCACTAAGAGATCTTCCAGTAACAATTGCTAATGATGCTTATTTAACAGCAAAGAAATTAGCAGATGATCATTCACACTCTGCTTGGCCTACAAAACCCAGTTGACAAATTAAAAAATACATAGTATCATATTAGAAATCGGAGTATTTGAATGGATACTGAGGAAACAGTACAGGATATTATAGTCGATGTCTGTAAAAAAAGAATTACTTTAATTAGTAGTGAAGGTGAAACTAGATTTGTTAAGTGTGAAAGTGGTGATCAGTTCTTAGCAGTAATGGAAGTTATTAAGAGAAGTGCTGAACCTGAAATGATTACTTACGTTGATCCTG
>Ga0163180_10000389_pt1 | contig 25662 bp, 20 predicted proteins | sample AtlANTMetagenome_2_FD_109647 | JGI IMG/M metagenome (GOLD analysis project Ga0163180, IMG submission 109647) | Marine eukaryotic phytoplankton communities from the Atlantic Ocean - Atlantic ANT 4 Metagenome | ecosystem: Environmental > Aquatic > Marine > Oceanic | place: North Atlantic Ocean...
AGAAGAGGAATGAAGGAGGAGAAGTTGTTGACCGAACCGGGAGGGAGGACTGGCAATGGGGTCTCCTGCCCTTGAGTTGGAGGACGTCACGGTCTGGCGTGGGGAGCAGAAGGTCTTTGACGGACTCTCCCTGCGGGTTGAATCCGGGGAGCGGGTTGCCATCCTGGGACCCAACGGGGCGGGCAAGAGCACGCTGCTGGCCCTGATCTCCGGGGATGTTCATCCGGTTGCGGACCAGGGGAGTTCGCGACTGTTTGGAGAAGAGTGCTGGTCGCTCTACGATTTGCGCGAGCGGGTTGGGTTGATCACCCCGGAGCAACGTGGCCTTTTCGATGATGATGAGCTGGCAAGTGACGTGGTGCTTACCGGGTTACATGGTACTTATGGGATCACGCGTGGGCAGACCTTCACCGGAGCGGAAAAGCGCAGGGCCTGGAAGGCGATGAAGGCTGCGGGGGTTCATGAGCTGATGTGGCGGGATTACGGGGAACTCTCTTCCGGGGAGCGTTGCCGGTTTCTCCTTGCTCGGTCTCTTGTCCACGAGCCCGGGATGCTGATCCTGGATGAGCCGACCACGTCCCTGGATCCCCCCGGGGCATGGGAGTTCATGGCGGCGGTCCGTGCTCTCATGCGGCAGGGGACGGGCGTTCTGCTCGTTACTCACGATGTTCGTGAGATTTCTCCTGAGTTTGACCGGGTTGTCCTGATGAGAAAGGGGCGGATTCTTGCGGATGGGAAAAAGCAGGAGGTGCTCAGGGCGGAGCACCTGAGTGCGTGCTATGGCGTGGCGACCGCAGTGAGCTGGCGAGATGGATTCTGCGATATCCGGCCAGCCTAGCTGGATTTCTGGTAGAAAAAGCGGTGTCAGGAGGTCAGCGATTGCTGTCCACAAATTCCTGCTGTAACTCGACTTGCCTGGCTCCGGCTACCTGGAACTCGGCTATCGCCTTGTTGAAAGCCGCGAGGGCATCGTCATTGTCAAACTCTAGGGTATCGGTAGCGGCATCGAGCCTCCATTTACCCTGCTCCTTTTCGAGAAGATCAATCAATCGGATTCCAATTTCGCAGGCGGTGATTTCGCACTGCCTGATCCCACGAATGAGTGTCAGCGTTGAAGCAAATTTCGCGTTGAATCCCTGTTCGAACTGATTTCGTTCCTGGCCCTGAAAATTGATCTCGTCGAGGCGCTTACTTATATTATCCGGGGCGTTTTCGAAGAATTCAGTCACATCGCGGTTATACTGCGCATATTTCATCATGAACTGGCGCCGGGCCTCGTAATCGCCTTTGGTCGCCAGGCTCTCCCAGTCGATCATCTGCAGGAACTGCTGGCCTTTCCTCGCGATCTCCTTGCTGATTGTATTCGATTCAGCCTGGAACTCGGCCACGACCTTGAGAGCCTGCCCCGCCGTTCCCCCGATCTGGTCTGCAGCTTTCGCAGTTGCCTTCTGGGTTTTGTCGAGAGCCCCCTGATCAATGACAAGGCCTTCCTCAGTCATTTTAAGGGCGTCTCGCTGTTCGTCCTGAATCGTAGCCAACTCGTTTAGGGCATCCTGCTGTTCCTGGGAATAGGAAGCACTGGATTTGTTCTTACAGCCGCCGAGTAATGAAATGAGTCCGGCAAGGAGAATTATCGGGAGGAGTCTCATTTCCCTACAAGGGCAGAATAATCCCGTCGGGTAAATGGTATTCTCCGGGGATCGTTCCCCATGAATCCCAGAGCCTGAAAGCATGGGATAAGATCTATTTGGGACACGGGGTTAGCTCATCCCCGCATTCTTCCAGTAGGAGTATTCGCTACGGTTGAAGTCGATATACTCCGGAGAAATATCACTGGTGTAGATAGTGTAGTCCGCGTTGCCGAGGTGGAGGTTCACCGTGATGGTAAAACTATCGCGGGCTGCGATGTCTCGCAGGGTCTTGATCGGAGTGTCGGCCATGAGCCCGCCTTCACAAGCCGGCTTGCCGTTGTAGGAAATATCGATGAGTTCTTCCCGGATCCGGGCCCGGGAGTATCCGATGGCGTGGATGATTCGTCCCCAGTTGGGATCTCCCCCGTTCCAGGAGGACTTGACCAGGGCAGACTTGGCAATCGCCTCTGCGACCTTCTTGGCATCGAGATAGACGGAGGCTCCCTGCACCTCAAGGGTGACGAACTTGCTCACCCGTTCCCCGTCGCGCACGCAGGCCCTGGCCAGTTCGAGAAGAACATGCTGGAGAGCCTCGCTGAATTCGCGACAGGCCTTGCTCCTCCGGGCAATGGGCTTTCCGCCGGCCTGCCCGTTAGCGAGTGCCAGGACCGTGTCGTTGGTGCTCATGTCGCCGTCAATACAGATACGGTTGAAGGATCCCTCCACCGCCTCAAGGAGTGACTTCTGCAGGCAGGACTTGCTGATGCTGGCATCGGTGGTGACAAAGCAGAGCATGGTGGCCATGCTGGGGCAGATCATTCCTGCGCCCTTGGCACAGGCTCCGATGTGGACCTTCCTGCCCCCGATGGTCGTGCTGACGGCGATTTCCTTGAGGGTGGTGTCGCTCGTCATTATGGCGCTGGCGACCTCGGATCCTCCATTCCGGGTAAGCTGGTCCGCCAGCTTAGCCAGCCCCGGTTCCATCCGCTCCATCGGGAGGGGCAGCCCGATGACTCCGGTCGAGCAGACCCCGACCTCCCGCTGGCGAAGGTCGAGGGAGGTGGCTACCGTTTTTGCCATGGTCCGGGCATCTTCGATTCCCCGGACCCCGGTACAGGCGTTGGCATTGCCGCTGTTGGCTACGATGGCGCGCAGATCGAGTGCCCGCAGGTGGGCCTGGGTTACCTTCACGGGCGCGGCTTTCACCCGGTTGGTAGTGAAGGTTCCGGCCGAGACGCAGGGGTGCTGGGAGTAAATCAGGGTGAGATCGGTGCGAGGGTTTCCCGGATCCTTGATTCCACAGCCCAGAGCCCCCCCGAGGAAACCCTTCGGGGCGCAGACACCTCCTTTTACCTTCTTGAAGGACATCTCAGCAAGTGGGCTCCTTCTATACCATGTCCAGCCCTGTCATCTCCGGCAATCCGGCCATGAGATTGAAACTCTGGACAGCCTGGCTGGCCGCGCCTTTCCCGAGGTTGTCTTCCGCACTCAGGAGAAGAAGACGACCAGTGCGTTCATCGTATTGCCAGCCTATGTCGATAAAGTTCGTGCGCGTCACATTCTTAGTATCAGGGCAGGCCCCAGTCCCTAGCAAGCGTACGAAGGGACTGTTTTCGTAAGTGGAACGAAGGGCATGTTCCACGTCCGCCAGATCTCCCCTCAGGGTTGCGGTGGTGGTGGTGCAGATCCCGGAATTCACGGGAATCAGATGGGGGACAAATGTGATGGTGACCGTCTCCCCGGCGGCGGTAGAGAGTTCCTGCTCGATCTCGGACAGATGTCGATGCCGGGGGAGACCGTAGGCTCGCACGCTTTCGTTGCATTCGACAAAAAGAAGGGAAAGATCCGCCTTGCGGCCTGCACCGCTTACCCCGCTGAGGGAGTTTGCAATGATGGAGGAGGGATCAATTAGTCCCTCCCGAAGGAGGGGGATGAGGGGGAGCAGGATGGAAGTGGGATAGCAACCAGGAGAGGCGACGAGGGAGGCGGAGGTAATGGCTCCGGCATAGACCTCGGGAAGTCCATAAACCGCGCTGTCCAGAAGATCAGGAGCGGGATGAGCTTCTCCATAGAATTCCTCGTATACGGAAGCTTTCCGCAGGCGGAAATCGGCGCTCAGGTCAATTACCCGGAGGCCCTTGCCGAGAAGGGAGGTGGCGTATTCAGCAGCAGTCCCATGAGGAAGAGCAAGAAAAGCAACGGTCGCTCCACTGGCTGCGACGGCCTCCATGTCCGGTTCGACAAAGGGCAGCTGGCTTCCCGGAAGGTGGGCGAATCTGGGGAATACCCGGTCAATCCGTCTTCCGGCGTTGGCACGGGACGTGGCGGCGGTGATCTGCGCTGCAGGGTGTCCCAGGAGGAGTCTGACAAGCTCCATCCCGGTATAACCGCTGGCGCCCAGGATGGCGACCTTGATGGCTTCCATGGTGAGCGGGTGGACATGGCAGGAAAATCGCGGCTTGCCAATGCTGAATGCCACGGGTTACACAGCGACCGGCTCCCGGCCCCCTTTTCAATACCATTATCGGGACGTAGCGCAGCATGGTAGCGCGCCTCACTGGGGGTGAGGAGGTCGCTGGTTCGAATCCAGTCGTCCCGACCATTTTCTCCATGGGTAAGGCAGCCCACAGGGCGGCCCCCCGGCCGGGGCTAGTCCTGGTCCCGGTCCTCGGGATTGTCGCGGTCCCGGTATCTCTCCTCATCCGGAATGTCTTCCGGGGGATCGTGGGGGTCGAGACGCTCCTCATCCTTCTGCTGCCCGGCATCGGCGGGATCGGATTCCTCGTGGAAGTCAAAGCCCTGCTGTTCGCCGGTGTGATCCTTCGAGGATTCGTTTTCCCCGGAATGAGAATCCTGTTCCCCGCCGGTGTGGCCATCGTCTCCGAAGCCGAGATCGCCTTCCTCATGATGATCCGCGTGGAAGGCGTCGTCATCGGTGTGATAGTGGTAGTCTTCCGCCTCGTGTTCCTCGTGGTAGGAATCGTGGCCGTAATCATGCTCATCGCTTCCGCCCCCGTCTGATTCAGGGGAGTCTTCGCCATTCTCATGGTCCGGGTCCTCGTCTTCGTCCTCTTCCCCGGCAAGACCAAGCTCCTCCTTGCGCTTGCGGATTTCGAGGAGTCGTTCCATGCGCTCCTTTTCTTCCTCGGCCTCACGGCGGGCGGTCTTTCGGTCCAGAAGATAGGACAGCCAGATACAGATCTCGTAGAGTATAACCATGGGACCTGCCAGGAGGCAGAGGGTGAAGGCGTCCGGGGTGGGGGTGATGAGTGCTGCAATGACAAAGATGGCCAGGATGGCGTAGGCCCTGGTCCTCCGCATCATTTCACAGTTGAGGACACCCAGTTTGACCAGGGTCATGACCAGGACGGGAAGCTCGAAACTGAGGCCGAAGATCAGGGTGAACTGGGTGGCAAAGGAGATGTAATAGCCAATGCGCCACTCGTTTTCGATCATCATGTCCGAGCTGTAGTTGTGGAAGAACTCAAGGACCTTGGGGAGAACGATGAAGTAGGAGAAGAAGACCCCGGAGAGGAAGAGCAAGAAGCCAATGGCCATCGCGGGCCAGAGAGCCCTGCGTTCGGCGGCATGCATTCCGGGCAGGACAAACTGCAGGATGAAGTAGAGGAGAAACGGGAAGGCGCACACGATGCCCGCGAAAAAAGCGAGCTTGATTGAGAGCATGAAGCCCTCAGTGGGCTTCAGGGCCTGCATGAGGACCAGCTTGCCACGAGCATCGGTCTTTGGGTTGGGTCCGCCCTCGATCAGGGCGAGCACCTTGTGGCGCAGGGCTTCGTCAAGACCACGGTGGGATTCGATGAACTCTTTCTGTTCCTCCTCGGTCTCAAGAGTGAGAGTGGCGCGGAAGAGGTTGACGATGCGTATGCCGGTGAGGATCTCATCGGGGTTTCCATACTTTTTGAGGTAATGTTTGCGGTCCTCCTCACCGAGATTGTTGAAGCTCTCGGCGATAGTCTTGGCGGTTTCCCATTCCTCAAGGGGGATCCCGGTCCCCTTCAGGGCACTTTGCTCTCCCTGTTCCCAGACCTCAGTGACTGGACGGCGGATAATGTCCATGAGCTCGTTGCGGAAGATGAAGCAGACCACCGTAGCGATGAGCAGAGTAAGGACTACTCGTGTGATACATACCCGCAGATCCTCGAGGTGTTCGAGGAAGGGTTTTTCAGCAGAAGGATTACTCTGATCCCGGAGCTGAAACATTTTCTTCAGGAAGAACATTCGCGGTGCGGCGATTTGTTTAGGGCGGGAATACCCGGAGGTCGAGGGTCTTGTTCTCGTGAATTGCCTGCATAGCGGTGACTACTGCAGGAACCGCCCGGCGCCTCATCGGGGCCATGGAACCAAAATAACGGGAAAATCGGCGAAAATCGGCTAAGTCCTGCCCAATTCATGTGTCTTAAGGCTCGAAAGGATGGAATCCGGTGGCAGTTTCAGGTGTACAACTCTTCCCGTCGATGGCTCTGGCCTCGGCTGCCGTCGTCACCATGGCCCTGCACCCCCCCAAGGATTCCAAGCCCTCCCTGGCCGAAGTGTTCGAAGCGGAGGAGAGCCCGCTCCTGCGTTACGCCTTCGGCCTCGTGGGGCGCCGGGAAGTGGCCGAGGATCTCGTGCAGGACGCCTTTCTTCGTCTTCACCAGCACTGGGAGGAGGTCCGGCAACCAAGGGCCTGGTTATTCCGGTGTGTCAGGAACCGGTCCTACAACCACCTGCGCGACCACAAGCGCGAGACTCTTACGGATCCGGTCAACCAGGAGGAAATCGGGAAGAAGGAGGGAGCCAGCCCGGGCAGCTACGGTGCCATGGGGCAGGAGGCCTCCGACGAGGTGCTGGGCAAGATGGAAGCGGCCGGGACCCTGCACATGCTCATGAGAGATCTCGACGAGCGCGACCAACTGCTGCTCCGGCTCAAGTATTTCGAGGGACTCAAGTATGAGGAGATCAGCCAACGCAGCGGGATGAGTGCCGGGAATGTGGGATATCGATTGCACCATGTTCTCAGGGAGCTTGCTGATTCCCTGCGGCGGTCCGGAGTAGAAGGAGCGGAAGGATAGGCAGGATGGGAGACGACAAACACAATGATGATCTTCCTGACGGGATCGATCCTGAGATCGAGGCCCGGGTGGCTGCTCTTGTCCTGGGCGATGTTTCCGGCCCGGAGGTCGAGGAATTGGAACGCATGATTTTGGAGCAGCCCGGCCTCCAGGAATACAGAGGGAGACTGGCATCGCTCCACGGGATGCTGGGTGAAGCCCTCGTTCCGGGGGATGAGGAAGAATGGAAGTTGTCCCCTGACCGCAGAGCACAACTCCCGGACGCGTTTTTAGCAGCTGACCCTCTCGCTGATGCAGCGGTGACGGGGGGCTTCCCGGTCGATCCTGCCCGGGAGCGTCGGATCCGTAGTGCCGGACAGAGGGTGATGTGGTCGGCGGCCGCGTGTTTTGGGCTGACTCTCTTTCTAGTGACCTTCCTGACGCAGCCGTGGATGGCCTTTGAGACCGAACCCGGAGTTGAGAAGGCAGACCGGGTGACTCAGGAATCCCTGTCTGTCAGCCCTAGCCCCATGGAGGTTCAGGAGAGTGCCGGGGTGGCAGGAGCGTTCTCCGCGGAGGGGGAGGCTGACCCGGCGGACGGGAAAATTAACAGGCTCCGAATTCCTCTCGCGTCGAAGAAGATGGAACAAGCTTCGGAGGCCTCCCTGGAGGAGCATGATATCCTGGAGGCAGACCTTGGGGCGGATGATGAGGCCTCGGCAGATCCGGTTGCTCCGCGGGAGGAGCCCGGAGCTAGTCGACGGAAGGCGAGGGCTATTACGGAATCCGTCCCTGCGCCTCCTGCACCAGAGGCCGCCTCTGCCCTGTCCAATCGACCTCGGGACCTTCCAAGTGCCGGTCAGCCTGCCCAGGCAGCGGAGCTCTTGCAGGAGCCAGCGGAGGCGCCGGCCCAGGACTTCCGCACGGACGATGCCCCTCAGCTCCCGAGGGAGAAAAAACCGGAAGAGCGGAGACGGGAAGTGGCTTTCCTGGGCTTGGGTGTGCTCTTGGGCTTGGCCCTGGGCTTGGCTTTCGGATTGGGTTTGGGAAGGACCTGGCAGCGCCGGGCCCAGTCTTCCCACTGAGCGGCCAGGGTCCTCACCCGGGAGGGGTGCTGGAGAGCCAGGTCCTTCTGCTCGGTCCGGTCGGTGGCCAGATTATAAAGTTCCCATTTCCCCTTCTGGCCCAGACGCACCAGTTTCTCGTCGCCCACCCGGATGGCCGCGTTGCCCTCGTGCTCCCAGAAGAGAGGGCGCCCAGCGAATTCTCCCTGGCCGGTGAGAAGGGGGCGCAGGCTCTGACCCTCCATGCCGGGGACGGTCCTGCCCTTGCGGGTTGCCGGATAACCCGCTTGGCCGAGGTCGACGCAGGTCGCCATCAGGTCGATGAGATGGGTGGGAGTACGAACCCAGTTCTCGTGTGGGCGGATTCCATCAGGCCAGTGGGCAATGAGGGGAGTGGCGATACCGCCCTCGTGGTTGTAGTGCTTGTACTGGCGGAACGGGACATTGTTGAGATGAGCCCAGCACCGGCCGATGAAAACATTGGAATGGGCATCACCCGGTTGTTCGCCCTCGTAACGCCCCTTGATCCCGGTCTCGGCATTTCCCCCGTTATCGGAAAAGAACAGAATAAGGGTATTATCGAGCTCTTCTCGCGTTTTGAGGGCCTCCACGAGCTTTCCCACGTTCCGGTCGATTTCCTCGATCATGGCGGCATAGATCGCCATCATGTCATCATAGCGATCCTGCTCCCCGCTCTTCAGTGAAGACCAGGCCGGAATCTCCCTTGGACGGGGTTGTGGCTTCCAGCTGGCCTTGATGAGTCCGGATTTCACCTGGCGGTCATGGCGTTCGCGGGCCAGTTGGTCCCAGCCCGGGCGATACTTACCGCGGTAGCGGGCAATGGTCTTTTCCGGGGCCATGCAGGGGAAGTGCGGTGCAACGTGGGCAAGATACCAGAAGAAGGGCTTCTTCGCTGACCGGGCCTCGTCCAGAAACCTGATACCCTGTTCGGTCCAGAGGTCACTCCCGTACCAGGGAGGAGAGAGCCGGGGGTCGTCCCGGTTGATCTGCTTTCCGTTGAGGTGGAGGCGGCGCCCTTCCATCCGACCGGTCTGATTGGAGAAATGAATCCCGCCCAGCTCCAGGTTCAGGCTGCGGAGAAAGCCGCGGGCGGTGGGGTTGACCTGGTCCGAGTAGCCGACGTGCCACTTGCCGGTAATGGCGGTGAAGTAGCCGGCCTCGCCGAGAACTTCTGCGATGGTATGGCATTGTTCATTAAGCTGCCCGCGGTAGCCAGCGACGCCCTGGTCCGTGGTCATCCAGCCTATCCCGGTCTGGTGGGAGTAGAGTCCGGTCAGGAGCGAGGCCCTGGTCGGGCAGCAGCGGCCCGTGTTGTAGAACTGGGAAAACCTGGCCCCCCGGGCCGCGAGGGCATCCAGATGGGGGGTAGGGATCTCGCTTCCGTAGCAGCCGATGTCCGAGAATCCCATGTCGTCCACCATGATGAGGATGATGTTGGGACGATCATCCGCCCCGAGAGGGAGGAGGCCGGCCAGCAGGAGGGAGGTGATCAGGACGTGGATTTTCATTGGGTCAAGCGAGGAGATGACGGGAAGACTCGCGGGCCTGCGCCTGCATGAAAAGCCCGGATGATACCAATCAGGGACCGGGCTATGATTCCGGGGGATCCTTTTCCCCGATGACCGAGTCCAGTCTCTGGTCGATCCTGCCAATGCTTTTCTCGAGGCGGTCCAGCCTCCGGAACTGCTCCTCCATATCATCCTGCTGCCAGGCCTCGTCGTCACGGACCAGGATCGATGTCAGGGTCGCCGTGAAGACCCCCACCAGGACCATCCCTCCAATCACCAGCATGACGGTCAGGATCTTGCCTCCCATGGTGGAGGGATCATGAATGTCAGCAAAACCGCCGGTGACCAGGGTAGTGAAGCTCCACCAGAGGGCCTCCGGAAAACTCCCGTCGCCGTCCTGGATCCGCTCCATGGTCATGAAGATCAGGGCTCCCCCGAACATGGCGATGAGGGCATACATCAGGGAGCGCTTGAGGAGCTTGACGTCCATGATGCTGGAAAGATGGTCCATTCCACGCCAGATGAAGAGAAACATGCGCAGGGCCCTGATCGCGCGCAGGATCCTGACCGCGCGCAGGACGCGTCCCGCGTGTATCCCATGCATGGTTCCCGTGCCGACCAGCAGAAGGTGGATAGGGGGGAGGGGAATGGAGGTTACGAAATCGATCCAGTTACGCTTCCAGTACCATCGTTTCGATTTGGCCAGACGGCACTCGAAGAAGAAATTGAGGAGGAAGAACAGGCAGCAGACCGTGTCCGCTATCCAGAACATCCAGAGGGTGGACCGGGAAAAGGAGGGTTCCAGGACCGCCACCGGATCCCCGGCATAACCTGATCCGGGGTCAACAATCTCACAGGCTGTAAGGACACCATCCTTGATGGTGGCAGTGGCAATGGCCTGGCTGCCGCCGGGAGGAGAGGGAAGGATGACCCCCAGCTGGGAGTATTCCTGTCCCCCGGCGAGGATCTCGATCTGATCGATTTTTCCCTCCTTGAGGCGGAGCTTGACCTCTGCCCCGCCTCCGGGAGCCCCGATGTTGTAGACTTCGACCGTCAGGAGGGTCAGGACACAGAGGATCAGGAGGAAGATCACCCCATCCTTCAGGGTCACCCGGAAATCAGTTCCGAGGATTCGAACCTGTTCATCCCGCAGATGCTTGGCCTGTCGCACCTCCTCCAGCGTTTCTCTCTTCTCCTGCAGGTTCTCGATTTTTCTCTGGTAAGAATCGATCTGCTCCTCGACCCGGTCCAGCTTCAGCTGATATCCGCCGTGGGATTCGCTGAGAGCAACCGACGCTTCATCCTGGACCATGCGCTCGAAGTCTTCCTCGAGGGAGTTTATCCGGTCCCCCAGGCGCTCGATCTCGAGCGAAATAGCCTCGTGCATCCGGTCGAGGCGCGGAAGGCTGCAACGTCTAAGCCGGCGGATGCTGGTCATGCAGTCGAGAGGGAGGGCTGAAAGTGCCCGCCCCGGCGACATCGGGTTCCGGGATTTGCCGGAAGATGCCCTGAGACTGACAGGGGTCGACTCATAGACCCTGGGGAAGGGCTGCACAAGGAGATTGCTCTTCAGCCCGGCGCCCAGGGAAGGAGAGGGATTAAATGTCAGCTGCCTGCAAATCCTTCCACTAGAAGTCCGTTCCGCTCATGTTCCGGCGGCATTCCCTGCGATTCCGGTTAATGCGTTCGAGGTTCCTGGCGAGCTCTGCATCGGGCTCCGTGGTTGGTTCCCCGTTAGCAGCAGCTTTCCTGATGGCCTTGGAGTGGACCTTGCGTGCTACCTGTTCAAAGCGATCAAGTTCGGTGAGTCGAGCCTGGTAGACTTCCTGAACGTTCTCGGCATTGATGGAATCCAGGTAATGTGACATTGCCAGTTTCAGATTCGCGGCCTTTTGTGGGTATTTGTCGATGAGGTTGTGTTTCTCACGATAATCGGTAGCGACATTGAACAGCTTCTGCTCCCCGGTCAGGAGATGCTCCATTAACTTGTAATCACCAAGGCGGATAACGCTCAGGGGTGGAGCAAAGTAACAGGGATAATGAAAAACCATCCCCTCGACCGGGCGCCGAACCCTTCCCCGGTTCCCATTCTCAAGAACGCTGCGCAGGCTTCCACCGTCGAGGTCAGCAGGCAGGGGTTGCCTGCTCATGGCGTAGTCATGCACGGTTGGCAGGAGATCCCACTGGACTACCGGGATATTGCACTGGGTTCCGGCCTGGACACCCGGACCAGCGATGATGAGGGGCACCCTGAGGCCCCCTTCATAAAGCGTTGCCTTGCCGGCCCGGAGGGGTCCGTTGGGACTAAGTCCTCCTCCATTGTCCGAGGTGAAGATGATGAAGGTGTTCTCAAGTTGTCCCGTCTTTTCCAAGGCAGCGATGATCGCGCCAAGGCCCTCGTCTGCTTCCTCCAGCATGGCTGCATACTGCAAGCGCCAGTGGCTGATCTTCCTGCCCTCTGGAATCTGGTCCGCGGGAAGGTAATCTTCGTCCTTGCAGTGTTTTCCCCGGGGCAGGTTGCGGTATTTCTCAATCAGGTCAGCGCGGGCCGCGTGGGGAACATGAACGGCATAGTGCGAGACCATCATGAGGAAAGGTCGTTTTCCGCCATGTTGGGCGACGAACTGGGTAGAGCTCGTCTTGAGCGATGCCATCCTCTTTGGGTTTCCGGGTGGCAGGGGGATACGATTTTTCAGGCTGACGTATTCACCGTGGAAGTTCCCGTTGCCGGAGCGACCGTCCACCTCATCTGTCACATCATAACCAATTGTGGCCATCTGCTCCCCGCCTATTCCCTTGCCGAAGTGGGCGGTGACGTAGCCAGCGTCAGCTTCTTTTACGACATCAGCAAGGGAGGTCTCATCCGCCCATCGCAATTTGCGCTGCAGGGCAAGGACGTCGTGGACGAACGTGTATTGGAGTCGCCCGGGGGTCTTGCCGAACTGGATGCTTTTGCGCGAGGGGGTACAGGTAGGGGCGGGAGCATAGCCATTGGAAAATTTCATTCCCCGTTCAGCGAGGTCTTGCAGGTGGGGGGTCTGGTGAAAGTCGCTCGCTGAATCGGGATCCTCCTCCATCATCCTGACAGAGGTGTCTGCCCATCCGAGATCGTCGACATAGAAGATGACAAAGTTAGGGGGTTCCGCAGCATGTGTGATAAGGCCAGCGCAGGCGAAGAGCAGGGCGAGGGTGTATTTCATGGGGTATACGGAGGCTTTCCCGGCCATGGTCGAACCGGGGTCTATCCTTGTTCATCAAGGCTCCGGAGCGTGCTGTCGCAAGTCCGACTCTGCCAACTACAATATTGCCTTCGACCGGGACCCGGCAAGGGAGTAACAGGTAAGTTCTCAGCGAAGCCCGAGCGAGGCCGTTGGAATGACCGCCGACCTGTCGGGATCCGTCAACCAGCGGGGTGTCTGGGTGAGGGCCCCGATGCCGGTGGTCCTCCTAGTTAGAGATGGTGCTCACCCGCAGACGGAGGAAGCGACGGCCATCGCCCTTGATCGGATCGGCCAGCCGGATGGTCTCAGTCAGCGAGCCATCATCATTGTTCACGGAACTTACCAATATCGTGGTCTTTTCGGGGAGCCAGTTCACGAGATCGACGGAGGACTCGATCCCGTAGACGATGCCACTTGCGCCTGCCCGGCGTCGGTAGCGCAGCCCAAGGAATTCTGTCCCACCAAGGTCGCTCAAGGTCACAAGTTCGGGGAGGTGCTGTGGATCGGAAGCGAGCGGGTTGGAAACGAGGGCATACTCGAGGAGGTTATCCATCCCATCGGAATCTGCGTCGGCGGAGTTTCCGGAGATAGCAGGGTCATCCAGGTCGGTGGCAGAGAAATGTTCGTTCTTCCAGTCCGGGAGGGTGGTGGCTGGGCCGGGTTGCTCGGGCTCTTCCAACCCGGTGGTGAAGAACTCTTCCACATTGGTCGTCTGGTTTACCTCCGGCACGTTGTAGAGCTGTCGGAATTCAGCCAGCTTCTCGAGGAACTTCTCGCGGGCACTCCTCGTCACCACTCCGTTTTCATCCACATCGTCCTCGAACCTGGTCTCCCGGTAGTAGCTCGCGTAGGCGGGGGCTCCGTTGAAGAATCCCTGGGCGGTTCGCACCCGGGTTCCGTTGCCCGGCAGGGTGGTCAGCTGGTTCTGAAAGAGGGTTCCCGCCCCTACCCGGTAAAGGACGGTATCGTCCCCGATGATGGTGGTGGTGGTTGGAATGCCGAAGTAGGAACCGCTCAGGTTCCCTGAATTGTCGCTGGCACTCTGGTCCGCGGTAAAGGTCTTCTCGGTGGCTTCTGTATAATTGAAGGGTTGGAGCCCGGCCTCCAACCCGTTCTGCATGGGGGTTGCGATCTGGGTGGCAAGGTCGATCTGGTAGTCAAAGGGCGAAGTGAATCCAAACTGGTCCAGTTCATTGATCGAAACGGTTCCATCCGAGTTGAGATCCTTGCCGGCGAGGTCAAGGGCTGGCCTGAGGAAGATATTACGCTGCTTCAGTTCGCTGCCTTTGACCTGCAGGTTGATGAAACCGTAGTACTTCCGGTAATTATACTGCCCACTGGTCGGGTCATCGGAGGCCCGGTAGTTCGAGTTACCGGAGGAATTCAGGAGGGTATATTCCCCGAACCAGTAACCCCTTTCCCGGCGCCAGACCTCGAAATCGAGAAGTTCGACTTCCCCGGGATCGGCTTCCTGGTTGGCCGCAAGGTCATCTGGAAGAAAGGCAAGGCTGATCAGCAATAACAGGACCGGGGTAAGGTAAGGGCAACGTTGTTCACGCGTCTGGGATAATCTCATCCCCCCTCCAACCGGGATGGGATCAGGGCATTTTCAACTTCGGCCGGGAAATAGCCTGCTGGTGGCTCATGGAGGGGGTTCTCCAGATCCCGGCCCCGTGATACCTGTGATTGCAAATCCAATTCCGGCAGATGGCTTTCAGGCTAAAATGGTGTGAATGGCTGCGCGGCATACTGAAGCATCCGGTGTTGAATAACCCTGTCGGCAGGCCACCAAGTCCTGGTCCCCCTGCCGCAAATAGTAGTCAGTGATCGAACCAGCAAGCAGAGTCTGTCTCGTATTTGGACCTGATTTATCCGGCCCTTTTCCTGTAACGCTCAATGCAATCATGGCGGTGCGCTTGCTAGTACTCCTCGGAGGTTATCCAGCGGATATACTTTCGGATGCCCTCTCTTAGGTTGGTTACAGGGTGATACCCAAGAAGATCCGCTGCCTTTGAAATGTCCGCTAGCGTTACCAGGATATCTCCCTGCGACTCCGGCTTAATAGTGATATCGGCTTTGGTCGCCAATTCCTCCTCAATGATTTTAATAAGCTCAATGAGTTTAGTGGATTGTGAGCCTCCAAGGTTGATTATTTCGAAAGGGGCTGGTTTGAAGCTTATGGCTGATCGAATTCCCTCAATGATATCATCAATATAGGTGTAATCCCGGGCAGAGGAGCCATCACCGTATTGTTCGATTGGCAGGCCCCTGCGTATGGAGTCAACGAATTTTGCTATGGCAAGATCAGGTCTTTGGCGTGGCCCGTATACAGTAAAGAGGCGGAGACATCTGATTCGAATTCCATGAAGATAGGCATAACTTGAACAGAGTTGCTCGGCAGCAGCCTTTGATGCCGCATAGGGGGACACAACTCCCTCTGTTATGTTGTCTTCGCGAAACGGCAAACTGCTATTGACTCCGTAGACCGAGGAAGATGAGGCAAAAACCATATCCGGGACGTTATGTTTCTCGCAGGCTGCGAGAAGGTTGTGCGTCCCGTCGAGGTTAGTCCTGAGATACAATGAGGGATTTTTGATCGACGATCGTACGCCTGCACGTGCTCCAAGATGAACGACGCAGTCAAAGCACTTCTCATTGAACATGGACGAAATTAAACCGTTATCGCAAAAATCACCTTCAATGATAGTGGCGTTTTCCTGCAAGGCCGCGGCATTCGCTCTTTTCAGGGAAGGAGCATAGAAGTCATTAAAATCATCAAGGATCGTCACTTCGTGTCTCTCCTGTAGCAGGGATTCGGCGAGGTGGGATCCGATGAATCCCGCTCCGCCGGTGATGAGATAGTGCACTGAATGTTTTGGTTATTGTGCGAGGATGAATTTCCTTCGCTGTGATGTTCCAAGGTTGAACGTTTCCTGTGACGCCCTGTATCTGTTATCTCTGGGCCATGATGATCGCGGTCGACAGAGCGGCGGCCTGACCCCTCGTCAATTCCGGCATGCCGAACGGAACCAAGCTTAGGGATGGTATCATATCATTCGTATAATAAAGGACCTCTCCGACGGAGTCGCGAAGGGAGGTTCGCCCGTCATCGACCTTCACCCGCCCCAGGAATTTTTCAGAACCGCTCTCAATCTTCCAGCCATAGTCTCGCTTCCCAATCCTGCAGATTTCCACTCCGTCGGGGCGCTTCAGCTTCCAATCGCCATCATCTTTTCGCCGGAATTCAAAGAGAGTCTCTTTCTCCCCGGCATTCTTAAAGGTGAATTCTGGGAATTCTCCGCTCAGGTAACCAGAAATTCCGTTTTTGCTCTCCTTAAACTCGAACATGCTGCTCCCAGTAAGCGACACACGGACAAGTTCTATTCCCTCTGGATCGGTGATCTTAAGGTTTTTTTCTTTTATTCTAAGTGTAAACGCGATCTTTCCCCCCGGTTTCTTTAAGGTGAATATTTCGGGGGCGGGTTGATTGAACTCGCTCTCTTGAATTGGCGTGGCGCCGCCAGTTGCCAACGGGGCTTCCCGTGTCTCACCGTCAATCGCGGCTGGCACCCTGTCTGCCTGCTCTGGATAAGTAATAGACTGATTCTCACCCAGGTTTTCAAGAGGCGTGGGATCATTGTCATCCGCAGGGGTCCCGAGGTTTTGCATTACCAACTGGATCAGGCAGGCGAGAAGACCTGCAAACAGCAAAACGAACATTGCAAGGATGATTGCCGGTTTCATGTCTCCATGGTGAACAAGAATGCGTCCCTGCCTATTCAATACGGCGCTTTATTTGAAGGAGAAGATTTCTTTCCTGTTTTGGTAGCGCAACGCCCGCGACCAGTGAGGGCAACAATTGTTTCCTGGCCTGCGCCCTGGCAGTCTTCCCTGCAAGCCGTGGGTCCTGCCGGGCTACTTCTTGAATGTCCGGAACGTGGCCACAGGTCCAGGAGCCTGGGGAACTTCATTGGTGAATTGTGACCTATCAAGGACGCTAAGTCCCGTAATGGAGGAATGTCTCTCCTTCATGAAGGCCAGATTCCTGGGAGGTAGATCTTCTCAACAATTTCAGTCTTCAAGATGATGGTCTCAGCTTTTTGAGCCAGCGACGAAACCCACCTTTTCTTTTCAAAGGATAAACAGTCTGTTCTTCACAGCTGAGGCGCATTCTCCTAATTGCATTTTCGCGAAAGGGATTGATCTGAAAACCCCTGCCGGTGTGTTCGTAAAATGCTTCCCGTGTGAGCGGCTTGACCGGGAAGAATTCCGGATGGGTATCCCAATATTGTACCGGCGCATACTGTTTGCTGGCAGGATGAAATACCCATTCATTCAGTTCATGTTCTGCATCGCCCTCGCTGGACATGATTTCGTCAACCTTTCCGAAGTCTCCTCCAAAATTCCGCCAGAAGAGGGTTTTTCTCTTCCTGGCTGCCCGGGACTCGAAGTTGACATCAGAGCTTCGCTCGTTTTTTCCGTTGAAGACCTCGGAATACCGAACGGGATTCGGCCAACGATTAATCGTTGAGTGCTGGATTACAACGCCCTCCGCCATCCACTGACCCCGGACTATTTGAGCTGGCTTTTGACGATCAAAAAACTCCGTTTCTACAAAAGTGAAAGGGAGCTCATACTGACTGAGAATGAATTCGAGCACGTAGTCGTCGGGTAAATCGGTTGCCTTGTGGGCATGCCGGATCCACACCTCGACAAGCGGAATGTGCGATGGGTCCAACAGCAGTACCCCGGTGCTTACCGGGCGACTTTTCCCCATGGGGAAGGTAGAGGTGAGGGGAGGAGCCCAATTCTCGGGGATTGGTGAACGTAAACGGCATTCCACGTCCAACCAGAGCACCGGTCCCAGGCGCTTGAGAGCGTTGCCTATATACTCGACCTTGCGATCCCATGTGCCAACCAAGGATTGCGACTCAGGAATCTCTACGATTTCGAACTGGTAACCAAAATGCTCACAGTCGGCCCGCAGATCTTTCGCAAAATGAGAGAAGTCAGGAGTGTAAAAAGAGATTATCGTGAATTTGCTCAACTTCCTTCCATGTCAGTCTCGAACCCCTCATCTCCCGGTATCTCGGTGGCCGCACCATCTGCTTCAGTAAGATCGTTCGGGTCATAAGCCAGCGTTTCATCAGGTGCGTCCCCTGGAAGGGAGGGTGGGGTTGCCGGGTCAAAAGCCGGCGTTTCATCAGATGCGCCCCCTGGAAGGGGGGGTGGGGTTGACGAGTCGGAGGATTGGTGGGTTGACGAACCGGAAGAGCGGTGGCGGCCCCAGCCGTGGTAATGGCTATGGCCATAATAGTAGGGGTCTGCATAGGCACCACTATCGCTGATGCGCCTACCGATTCTCTTAGCGCAACTCGTGCAGACTAAGACCGAGTTGGACAGAAGGGACTTCGAGGAGTCTTCCGCAAGGCTTGTTGTAACGGTGTGGTGTTGACAGATTTTCTTTCCGCATTGCTGACAGTCGCGCTGGCCCATCCGGTCACATCGATGTTTAAAAAGAAAGCCAGCGCGTTCAGCGCATTGGGACATGGAACTCATGACGGTTGCTGTTTGGTTTGGGAGGAATTGAGCGTCTGGTAAAGACTCAGAAACATCATGGCGGAGAGATGAGAGATTAAGTTGGCAGTGCTTTGCTCGCAAACGCCCATGGCGACCCAAGCTTTCTCGATGTCCTGTGTCTGTTTCGCCTTGTGCTTGAACTTAAGGGTCTCAGTCACCGCGGAAAGTTTCAACTCCCCGGGTTTTATCTCAACCTTCTTGGTTACAGCGCCTTCGGGTAATTGAATAGCAGACTGGACTCTTGGCTCGTGTGATGCTTCCACTGAATATCGTTTTTCCTTGAAGCGAAGGCGGAGAGAACCTCTCCACCTTACGCGTTTACGGGCCCGGAGTTTGGTCTTTGTTTTTCCGCTGAGAGCTCGGTAGGGAAAGTATTCTCCGGCTGAGGCGATTTCCTCGGCGATGCAGAAATTGAACTTTGTGCCGTCCTCAAGGCGTCCGCTCAGCGTGGTAATGGTCTCGTTGCTTACCATCTTACGCCAAGTGGTCTTGTTTTCCCGTCCTTGTGTTACTTCAGATTCGGGGTTTTCCTTCAGGTTGATCCGGAGATTCACATTTTCACTGGGAGATATATCGGCTCCCAGAAGCCTCAACAAACCCAGGCTCGACAGATAGCGATGGTCTGGAAACTCGTTTTTTGAAGCCGCCTTCGCTCCTTTTTTAGCGGAGATCATGACGGGCACTCCAGCAGCCAGCCCTAAGAAAAGTAAGAGCATAGAGAACCCCACGGTCTCACCCTCAGAAACCATAAGTATAAACATGGCTAGGATTCCTCCCCCGGCTATCGCGAGACATCCTGCACGTTCGCGTCTTTTGAAGGACACTATTTCCTTTTCCGATTTTTTGTCCAATACCCCAAGGTGCTCAAGATCGGTGGCGATTGCCTCAAGGCTCTTGTTCGCTTGGTATAATCCGTCAGCGTGCAATGTCTCGGCGCTACGCGTTGAAGATGAACTCATGCTGACTGGCATTCAGGCACCAAGTATGAGGCTGCAAAAGCTTTTTTGGCTGGGGAGGAGCAATGCGTTGTCACATAAAGAGACGGCCCTTCCGTGGTCACGCCCAATTAATTTGATGTAATAAAGTCCTTTTCAGCATAGCCAGTCATGCGCGATCCAGCTGTTATCTACGCCTCTTTCGACACCTTTCCGTCTCCCAAGGGAGCGGCCACTCACATCGGAGCCTTTGTGAAAGTATTAGGTGAGGTGTATGACAATGTCGATTTGGTAACCTTGCCCGGCGTTCAAGGTATTGAAGTCCCTGAAATAGCAGGGGTGCGGCACCATCCCCTTCCAGCTATCGGGGAAAACGTTATTACCCGGGCTCTCGCATACCGTTCCGAGCTTGCCCGGTGGTGGGGTAAAAAACGTGCCTCGATCGTTCACGTCCGCTCAATTTTCGAGGGTTATCCTCTCGCGGTGCGAAAACATATGGTTTGCGATCGATTTGTCTTTGAGGTCAACGGCCTTCCATCGATCGAATTAAAATACCACTACCCTGAGGTCGATAATGATGACGTCCTATTACGAAAGCTTCGTTATCAGGAACAGGTATGTCTTGAGGCCGCGGATTTGGTGATCACGGTCAGCGAAGTGAACGCCGCCCACCTCAGGTCCAGAGGGATATCGGCAGAGAAGATCCGGGTGATTCCCAATGGGGTGGACACCAGCCTCTTTCATTGGCAGGAGCCAAAACGCCTCACCGACCGGTTGTTCAGGGTGTTGTACACCGGGACAATGAGCAGGTGGCAGGGGGTTCATCTCGCTATCGAGGCGGTCCAGTTGCTACGCAGGGACTATCCGGCTGAGCTTTTCCTGGCCGGTCCATGCCGGCCTAAGGAGCGGAAGGCACTCTTCCGGACTATTGATCGATTAGGGATGGCTCCACATGTCAATATGCTGGGTCCCTTGAGTAAGACCGACCTTGTCGAATTACTCCACACCAGTCATGCGGTCCTTGCGCCTCTTCCGCCGAACGATCGTAATCTTGAGCAGGGCTGTTGCCCCTTGAAGGTTCTTGAGGCGATGGCAGCAGGTGGGCCGCTTGTCGCAAGTGACCTGCCCGTGGTGAGCGCGCTGGTTGAGCCTGAGCAAGAGGCGTTGCTGGTTCGACCAGGCTCAGCCAAGGCCATAAAGGACGGACTGCTGCGCCTGCGGGAGGACTCAGAACTGGGTGTCAGATTGAGCAAGGCGGCCCGAGTCCGTGTAGAACGAGACTTCACCTGGCAGATAGCCGGCAAAAGCCTCCTCTCTTGCTACCGGGACCTGCTGGAGGCCAAGGTCTGAAGGACTTCACGGAGGGCGCGCTCCTCGACGGCTTCCGAAAAGTCCTCGGCAATAGTCCGGCGGGCCGCCTGCTGCATTCGCTGGCGCTGACTAGCAGGAAGGGCCAGAATCTCGATCATCGCCTCCCCCAGGCGGTTCAGTTCGGTCTTGGAAATGATCGCGCCATTGACCCCGTGCTTAACCACCTCGGGTATGCCTCCTGCGTCGCTTGCGAGTACCAAGCGCTCACAGGCCATAGCCTCCATAATTGAATTCGGCATTCCGTCCCAGACGGATGGTTGAACCAGAAGATCACACAGGGCCAGGTGCCGGGCCACCTCAATTGGTTGCTCGAGATGACCGGTGCTGAGGATCCGCGCAGCCGTTTCCGGATCTTCGGCTGCAAAGGCCGAGAGGGTCGATCGCTCCCGCGACCGAATCTCACCAATAACCAAGAGACAGGCAGGTCGGCTTTGCCTGACCTCGGCGAGAGCGCCGGGCAAGAATGGCAGACCCTTTTTGTGCCGGAGTTCACCACTGAACCCTATTATAACTTCCTCCGGATCGATTCCCAGTTCCTTACGCAAGGCGCTTTCGGGTTCCCTGGGGGAGAAGAGTTCGAGGTCAACAACGTTCGGAAGGACCTTAACTTGAAAATCGTCGCCAACAAGAAGAGCAATTTTTCCAGCCAACTCGGACGAAACACTGGTAACTAGAGTGGCTTGCTCAAGCGTCCACTTCAGTCGGGCAAAATCTCCCGGGGGGAACATCAATTGATCGATATCGTTACCCCGCGCGCTCACGACCGAGAGAAGTTTCTCTGAGCGGGCAAAGATGACGGCCAAAAACCCGGCTACCTGAAGGTAATGCCCCCAAGTTAAATCAAATGAGTGTTGCTCATGAAGCCTCCCCAACACATTCAGAGAGTGCTGAAGAGTCAGGTCCCAATTTGAGAACCTTCCCATCCGGTGAAGAACGATCCCTTCAAGCTCTTCAGATTCGACGAGCCCAGGAGGCAGGTTTCGGCTCCAAGCCAGGACATGAACAGTGCATCCAATCCTGCCCAGAGATGACGCAATCCGTCCTCCGCTGCGCGCCAATCCTCCAACTTCGGGCGGAAATCTTTCACAGATCATCAAAAGGTTCATGCGGACTCAAACTGTAGTCGGATCAAGATAGCGCTCCACAAAATTCTTGGCAGCCCGTTTTCCGGCGACGACTGTTTGCAGGGTGTCGCGCAACTGTCAGGCTTGGAAGCTTTATGCCCTTGGAGGAGGGATGGGGCACCTTAATCGCGCCATTGCGCTGGGCCGCGCAGCAAGTCGCCGTGGCCATTGCGTCGATATCCTGGTCAACTCCCGCCTTGCACCTCATATCCCCTGGAGGGAAGAACTCGGCCCCGGTAGCAATATCACAATGATTGAACCCTCGGCTTCGCCGGGGAAAACCTCGTCGGCCGTGTCTAAATGGTTATTTGCCGGTAGCTTCGACCGACTTATCGTCGATACCTTTCCCCGCGGGTTGGCTGGTGAACTACCTGCTCATCTTCCTGCCGTGACTACTCCGAAGGTTCTTGTACATCGCGACCTCAATCCCGACTATGTCGCACAATATCCACTCACCAAGGCTGTCAGCCTGTTCGATCTGATCCTGGTTCCGGGGGAGGAGGCTCCCTTTGCGCAAGAGGTTCATGCTCACTTAACGGAACCGTGGTTCATACGGGATTCTACCGAACTGCTCCCTCCTTCGGAGGCCCGCGGAGTGCTCGGAGTGGAGGTCGGTGACGATCGTCCACTTCTTGTCGTATGTAGCACCGGCTCGGAGCGGGAAGAACGGTTCTTTCACGAATTGGCAACTTCCCTGGGCGAGCGGCTTGACTCCTGGATAATTCGCACCACATCCATAGTGTCCGGAGCCGGAAAAATTACCACTTGGCCACTCATCCGGTTATTGCCTGGAGTTAATCAAGTGGTTGGGGGAGGGGGTTACAATCTCGTCCACGAGGCAAGGGCTACGAACACGCCCCTCTTTGCATTTGCTCTCCCGCGCCGTTACGACCGCCAGGACGTGCGCCTCACCAGAGATGAACGAGTTCGGAACCTGAGGGAAATCGTCGCCAGAGCGGGGGAGTGTTCAAATTCAACCGACCTGCCCAGCTACACAAACGGGGTCCACGGTGCAGTTGATCTGATCGAGCAATCTGCAAGGAGGTGAGAAGGTCGTATTGTAAGGCCTCTCACAAACACGCTTTTAAGTGGATCAAAGGGTTTGCGCTTTCCCCGCTTGCCGACGTCCCCCGGTCGGTGGGTTGATTACAGCCCGGGGCGCATCAGGTCGCTCCTGAGTTGTTGACTTGCTGCCCGGATAAGGATCGGGTTAATTGTTTAACGAATTCCCTATGGATATTAGTCAAAAGCTTTGGCTTGTCGATTGCCTGAATGGTGAGCGTGCAGAGGTTCTGACCGGCCCTTTTACTGTCGGGGGGGGCGAGACCGCCAACCTGAAGGTTAATGGGCCTGGAATACGGGGGGACCGAATCCTGTTTTCGGTAGATCGCGTGGGGAATGGATTTCAGATCATGGGTCCGGCGGGGAGTGGGCTGGTCATTTATGACGGGCAGGAGCTGGCGCTCGCTACGGTTGAGGACAATGACGAGCATACCCTTGTGGTGGGGGGGCACCCCTTCACTTTGAGATACGGGGATGAATCGTGTCGCGAATGGTTCTCAGGAATCAGCACGGACTCATGGTATCTCCATCAACGGGGTTCCCAGGAATGGGAGGGGCCGTTCCTGCGCGAGGTGTTGAACACAATTGCAGATGGCACGCCCGGGAAGGTCATCGTAGCGTGCCGGGGGATGGTCCAGATGGGCTTCTACCCTCACCAGATTCGTCAGGCACTGGGAGGGAAATCAACCGTGCCTGTGGCGCAGACCGAGGATATCGTTGCGGAGGAGCAGTTTGCGGTATCCGAAATCGATACCGAATACGGAGAGTTTACCTGCCCGACATGCTGGTTTCGTTTTGGCCGGGGTGATGTCATGAGCATCGCGGTTCATGCAGACCTACGGGGAGACTCCGTGCTGGGGGAGGAGCATATGCTGAGGTTCCTCGCGACCCGGTTCAACGACCGGGGTCAGCCACTGGACGCCCTCGGCATGGCGGCTCCGGAGCATGCCTGCCCTCACTGTCGCAGACGTCTCCCGCCAGGGTTCCTTGATGAACCACACCACATCTTCTCGATGGTGGGGGCTCCTTCCTCGGGGAAGTCCTACTACCTGAGCGTCCTGGTCAAACTCCTGCAATCAACTCTCTTCAAGAGCTTTGCCACGACCTTCCGTGACGCTTCACCGAGCGACAACGTGGTTCTCAATGATATGAAAACCCACCTCTTCTCGGCGAGTAGCCCGGAGGATGCCTACCTTGCCAAGACGGAGCTGGAGGGAGCTCTCTATGAGACCCTGCCCCGCCAGGGTCGTCAGGTCCGGCTTCCGAAGCCCTTTGTCTTCAGGGTGTCGAGGCAGGATGATTCCGAGGAAGGATTCTCGCTGGTATTCTATGATAACGCGGGAGAGCACTTCGAACCGGGCCGGAACAGTGCGGACTCGCCCGGGGCCCAGCATATTGCGGTGGCTTCGGGGGTCTTTTTCCTCTTCGACCCGCTCTACAATCCTGAGTTTCGTCGCAGGATCGAGTCCAGCGATGATCCCCAGCTGGAGGAGAGGAGAAATGACCAGCAGGACATCATCCTGTCGGAGTCCGAGGTCCGCATGAAACAACTCCTCGGACTCGCCTCCGCTGAGAAAGTCGCCACCCCCCTGGCGGTGATCATTGGAAAGAGTGATTCCTGGATCAGCCTTCTTGGTGACGAGCCGCTCCTGCCGGTGCTGGGAGAGCAGGACGGGCTCACGCGGGTCCTGGTTTCCAACATCGAGAAAAACTCAGACCGGATCCGGGAATTCCTCATGGAGGTCTGTCCCGAGATCGTCGCCAATGCAGAGGGAATGTCCTCCGACGTTCGCTTCTTCGCGGCCAGTCCCCTCGGGAATCCTCCTGTGAAGTTCACCGACACCGACGGGGTCGAGCGGATCGGACCGGACCCCACCAAGCTGGATCCCCAGCGGGTAGAGGACGCTACCCTCTGGGTCCTTTCCAAGATCGCGCCAACCTTCTTCCCGGGGGACAATCGTTCCTGATACCATGGCCCAGCAACTCATTTACACCAGTGCGCGCAGGCTGCTGCAGGCGGGTCAGTCGGGATTCGGGACCGTGGCGCGCTCCAAGTCCCTGACCGGCCTGACGGTGGGAAGTATTGAGCGATTGAGCCAGTTCACGAGCCTGCGGGGATACGATCGCAGTCGTGTCATCTTTGCCCACCGGCGGATCACGGTGGGTAACAACCGGTTTCATCTGTTGAGTTCCATCCGGGATGCGGGTTCGGATTACACCAGCCGGACCAATCACATCGCACATCATCTCGTCGTGGCCCCGAATGAGGCAGCCCGCCTGGGAGCGGCAGGGATCAATCCAGCGGACGTGATGACCGGTTTCGACTGGCTTCAATCGTGGGATGGAGCGCCCAAGCTCTACGGTCCGGAGGAGGACATCGACCTCATGGGGATGGGTTCCGGCCGGGAGGCCGGGAGTCGCCGGGCCTGGGAGGCTGCCACTGGAAACGGACTCCATGCCCGGCTCCTGGCCGACCCGGAGACCCCGCGGACAGGCGTGCTTGCCATCCCGGACGGAGTCGAGCCCCTGCCCCTGCTGGCCGAGGCAATCGCGGAGAAGGATGCACAGCGCTGGGACGTGACCTTCACGACCTGCCTGGAACAGGGGGACGAACTGTCGGATTTTGACTGGATCATGAGCCCGGCCGCCCTGCTGGGTTCGGTACAGAGCCGCTGTGGATCGCGAACCTTCCTGCGGGTGGACCAGCCCGGCAGCCTGAAGGTGCCTGCTGAGCGCGAGCGCAAGATCCCGGCCCCCACCGCCGCCTCTCCCCAATCAAGCGCCGTGGTGCCGGAGCCTACGCTTCCGACGCCGGAGCCGCACTCCGTGCCACAGGCTTCGCTGGTGAATGCGGAAAGTGCGCGGGGTTCCGGACCCTCCCGCCCGGGACTCGGGGATTTGGAGCGAGGTCGAGGGCAGCCCAACAGGATCGTGATCATCCTCAGTGCAGTGGCCGCCATGGCGGCGCTCCTGCTGGTGGCGGTGCTCCTGCTGAATGGGGGAGATGGTGAGAAGGAAGAGAAGAGTGCCAGGAAGGATTCAGCAAAGGAGCCTGAGCCGGGGAGTGGGCAACCGCCGGTTGATCCCCTCGTGG
>Ga0163180_10000390_pt1 | contig 25633 bp, 44 predicted proteins | sample AtlANTMetagenome_2_FD_109647 | JGI IMG/M metagenome (GOLD analysis project Ga0163180, IMG submission 109647) | Marine eukaryotic phytoplankton communities from the Atlantic Ocean - Atlantic ANT 4 Metagenome | ecosystem: Environmental > Aquatic > Marine > Oceanic | place: North Atlantic Ocean...
CGGTACGGCTCCGGCATGAAGTCCCAGTAACTGATCCCCTTGCCGGATCCGGTCTGCATCCGCTTGATGCGGCGGGCTTCTTTGGCCTCCTCGGTTGCGACGGTGCGTTGACGTTGGAACTTCTCGCGGGCTTTGGGATCCGGCCACTGTGCCACCACCTCGGCGTGTGCCTCTTGAATCATCTTCTCCATTGCCGGGCGTAGGGTCGGGACGGCCTTGTCTAGGAAATTGTCCATCATGTCTTGGAGCCCGTCGGACAGCTGCACGCTGACACCACCATGGGAGAAGGTCTGCCCCATCTCAGTCCCCCAGCCAGAACCGCGAAGCCTTCTCACTGCCCATCGTCACGTTAGGCGGAAGGGCCGATCGGCCTGGCTTCTTTGGTTTGTTCTGGATTCGAGAGTGGGCAAGCACCGCGATCTGTTCCTGTCGTTTCAACTGGTAGAACCAAGACGGGTCACCAGCGTGTTGCAACCCCAGAGAGACAGCGACTAAATCCGCTGATCCTCTCCGGGACCGATAAAAGCCTCGGTTTTCGTGACCTCGTTCTCCCGTGGAAAGAGGGACTCACAGGCGAGCGTGAAGCACTGCACAGCAGCGTTTGCCAGCTCCTCCCGATCGTGTCCGTCTGCCATGAGTGCCGAGTACACCCGGCCCCCGTAGATGATCAGATCGCACCCGGTCTTCTCGTACGCCGCGAGGCCACCGCCCAACTCTGGCACGCACAGACCGAGGGCACCGAACAGCGCACGCTGTTGTCGGCGTTGGCCCTCCTCCGAGCTGTAGCCAATGGCGATGTCCTCCCGCTCTGCGAAGCCTGGAAGCGTGATCCGATACTCTCTGTCTTTCAGCTTGATCATCTGTTTTCCGTTTTGCATAGGGTCTCCCAAAATAGAGGTTCAAAGCTGCAAGCCATCAGGTCATCGTGATCGATCCGTACACGGTACCGCTGATGGCGAAGCTGTTGGGGTCGCCTTCGGACATGTCGATCGACAGAGCAACGTCATCACAGACGACAACGTGCGACGCGCCACCGGGCTCGGTGACCGTCCAGGTCAGTTTGAGCGTGTACACGTCCGCATTCGCTCCCAGCGTCGAGACTGCAGCAGCAAACGCGCCTTGCTTCATCACGATATCGGGAAGCGTCAGCTCCGTACCGTCACTCACGTCAGTCATGTGGGCACTGAACCCCAGAGACGGAAATGTCTGGTTTGTGTGGCGGACGGACCCGAGGTCCCCCCGGTCTAGGTACGTGGTGATCTCCTTCTGTCCGGAGGTCAGGCCGGTCAGGCTGAAGTCTCCAGCCTCATACTGGACAGTGACAGCGAGGGGGGTGCCTGTACCGTCCTCCAGAAGGAGGGCCCCATCCCGTAGGTTCTTCACGATACTTGAGATTGCCATGTGTCAGCTCCTAAGCCTTTGCGGGCTTCTTCTTTGCGGTGGTTTTTGGTGGGTTTTGCTTGAGCCACCACACAGAAGCCGCGGCTTCCATCCGGTGCTTGGGATCGATCGTCTTGACGAACTGGGCAGGGCGGTCCGCCTCGCGCCAGCCGGGGGCCACTTCATCCAGAAATGCCTCGTGTGTTTTGCGCATGGGGTCTCCTATGAAAGGGCCAAGATGTGAAGAGAGGAAAAGGACACCTCGCCCGTGAACCATTCCCCGGAGGGGTCAACGGCTCGAGAGGTGGCCCCGTTGTAGGACAGCTGCAGCTCGGTCAGGGTGCCCGTGTCAGCCATCACAGCAGCAACGATCGCGGCCTCTGCGTCGAGGCTGTCATCGTATGAAGTGATCTGGTCTTTCGGCTTGATGCGGTGAGCGAAGGAGACCAGGACATCCGTACGGCAAAGAACGCCTTCAGCGGCCTTCTGACGGCTTGCAATGGGTGAGGTGCGGGGACACCCCACCGCGAACCGTTTGTGGAGCACAGAGGACGGGTCACGGGGGAACACGCCATAGGGGGCGGAACTCTCCGTGAAGTCAGCAGCGGACACAGCGGTGGCGACCCGCTGCCGTATCGTCTTGACTGCGATGGCCATCAGAACGACCACCGGCGCGCGGGGGCGCTGTTGAGGTAGACAACGGACTGCGAAGACTTCCGCTTGTCCCCGTCTGGCTTCCCATCGTGGTCCTCGTCATACCGGAAGCTCAAGGTCTTCCAGGCAAAGGACGCCTCGCGCTTGTGGTTCTCTGCTAGGGCCAGATACTTGCCGTCTCCCATCGAACTGGCAAAGTCCCGAAAGATAAGAGACAGGCAGGTCTCCAGGTGAAGCTCTCGAAGCGCGAAGGGTTCGAGGATGAGATAGGGGAATCGGCCCTCTCCAGCTGCAACCAGGCGCCCCAGGATCTGAAGCCAGCTCTCGTCAATGTAGCTCTGGTAGCTGGTCATCCCACTGGGGCGCAGCTCGTCCAGATCCGAGTACAAACGCTCTAGATCAACGTCCGAGATCACCGGGTACAAGGCCCGGAGGACCAGGGCCGCAGGACGGCGGAAGGTGTGGGTCACACCATCCGGCATCGCGAGGGCCCACTCTTCGCGCCAGTCCTCGCCCAGGTTGAGCGTTGATGGCAGGGTGGCCGCTCCGATGGCGTACTGTGCAACCGATCCCGAGATGGTCACCGCAGCCGCTGAGACCACCGCCGTGTCCGTGGCGTCGTACAGGGTGTACGTACCACTGGCCGGGGCCGCAAGAGCCCCATCGCGGTACACCTTCAACTCAACCGTCTGGTCACGGCCTCGCGTCAGATACTGCGGTAGTGCGACAGCCGCTGAATATGGCGACTCCCATGCGTCGGAAACGGACACAGATCACCCCAGGTTACGAGCCGTCGATTTCGACCCAGGAACCACCGATCATCATCCAGAGGGCTGCAGATGCTGCAGCTGCGTCTGTCTTCAGGTACAGAGAGCCATTTGGCTCTGTGGAGGTGGGGTCGCCCGTGCCGGACGTGATGGTGGGGGTGGATGCATCTGCCTCTGTGGCAGAGCCGCGCACGCCAACTCCAACGGAGCTGACCGGCTTACGGTAGCGGTATGCGAATTTGCTGGCCATGATTACCTCTCACAGACGCTCAGCGTCTGGCCTTGTTTTCTGTTTTGATGATTGCTTTGCGCACGCGCTCGCGTGCTTTGTCGTGACTGATTCTCCGCCCGTTACGCTCTGCCTCTTTGACGATCTGGCGCGCTGTGCGCTCGATGCCTTCCCGCTTGTTTTCAGACATTGGCGGCCGCCTTCTTCCGTGGGGCGCGCTTGCGCTTGGTGGCAGCCTTCGCACCCTTGAGCCGCTTCTCGTCTGCCTCAACCCGGGCCTTGACGCCTGGGATGTGGATCGACTTTCCGGCCCGGTTGATCCGGCTCTGCAGCGAATGCAGCACGGCCTCCAGGGCCTCGGGGGCGGGCGTTGGAATCACGCCAGACTCGACCAGCGAACGGCGGAAGGTGTTGTAGCCCTCGGCATCATGACGGACGACGATCTTCCGGCCCATCAGGTGGGGGGTGTCCCAGGTGAGGTATGAGCTTTGGCCGCGGGCTGTGGGGTACTTGGTGACGTAGCCCAGATCCCGGGGGATGATGGTCCAGCCGCGATCACGGTAGGACAGGCGGGCAGCTGAGTCATCCACACCGCCACCACGCACAGAGCGCACCCCGTTGATACCGGCCTGAAGGTACAGGGGCTTGAGGCGGGGCAGCCACTCATACTCACCCGTGGGGGTCTCGACGATCTCCCAGTTCTCGGGGTGGTGCATGAGGTGAAAGTCTGGCTGTGCTCGGCCTGGAAGCTTGTTCGCGCCGGGACGAGTGTCCGCCGCTGCTCCTGTGACCACGGTACCGATAGAAGCGAAGTCGCGTGCCATGTGTTGTGTCTCCCGTTTGAGTGAAAAAAAGAAAGGCGCCCCGGGGCAACGTGCGCCCTGGGGAGACAGCTGGAGGCATGCCGACCCAGGGCGCCCGAAGGTGCTACGAAGCCAGAGTCACCAGCCCGACTCCCATGTCGTCCTGAATCACGCTCAGGCCCAGATAAGCAGAGCTGACCACCTCGGTGACGGCCTTGCTTGCTTGACGCTGGAACTCCACGGTCACGAACGAGCCCGCAGGGCGGACCACGTCACCGTGAGAGATGACCGGCTGTGCGTCGCAGTAACCGAGAGCACCAGCGGCCCAGAACGCACCGTGACGAGAACCGCCGCCGGTGGTTACCTGGCTGGATGTATACAAGTCAATACCCAGGAACGAACCGGCATATCCCGCACCCTTGATGTTGAGCATCTCCTGGGTTGGGCTCATGAATTGCAGGGCTCCGGCCTCTGCCCGGATGCTGGACTGAATGTCTGAGAGCTGACATGGCGCGAGCAGCCCGAAGTATGGGCCGGAGTTGCTTTGGCCCTGGAGTCTGGCGAGGGCCGAAAACACGTCATCCACGGTGGCGGCACCGGCCGCGGCGCCCACATCGTGACTGAAGGTTGCGATAGCAGTACCCACGAGATCCATGAAGCACTTCTCAGCTTCACCAACCGCGGAGGCTGCCAGGCGCTGGGGGGTGATGTCTCCGCCGCCCATTCCGGTACTTTCTGCAATGTCGGTCAGATGCCGGTACAGAGAGTATCGGCTGACCGCGATTGCTGCAGAGGCGTCCGTGATGCTCGTGGTAGCGGTGGGGTCTGTGTCTTCACTTACGGACTCCATCGTGTCATAGCCGTCCAGGCCAGCCAACCGAATTTGTTTGGTGTCCGATCCCAAATTGTTAACTGTTCCAAAGTACTGAACGGCGCCAGACGTACGGATGGAGGTGCGATCGGCGAGCAGGAGAGCGATTTCCTGAGACAGGACAGACGCCATCCGAAGATCGGTTTCAAGTGCAGCATGTGTAATTGTAGCCATGGTGTAGCTCCGTAAAGGTGAGAGGCATTTGTGAGTATTTGCCGATCACGCTGTTACGGTTGCGAACCGCGGCCTGTAGGTACTGTGTACAGTTTACAGTTCAAGCACCGTTTGTCAACCCGGAGAGGATGCGATCCCGCTGTGCCTTATACTGTTCAGTTGACATCTGCCCGATCTCCGAGGCGCTGGGCATCGCCTGGGCTGGTGGAGTAGGCACCGCGCCATTGTTGGACGATGGGATCGGGGCAGGGGTGGGGGCTGCTTTCTGTTCAGGTACGGGGGCCGCCTCGGTCGGTGCTGCCACCTGGGCAGGGGCAGGGGCGGGGGTGTTCACCGATAGGAGGGCCGAGACGGATCGCGGTAGACTGTCCTTGGCACTCAGCCAGTCACCCACGCCAACACCCTCCGGGGCCCGGCGCTCGTAGATGGCCAGCAGATCGGCCACATCGTCCGGGTCTGTAATGCCGTGGCTCATCACGTCGATCTGGCGAGCGTGCCCGGTGGTGGCAGCCTCAAGCGATGCACGCACCTTGTCCAGTTCAGCCTGGAGCGCTTCAGAGTCGCCAGCCTTGGCGGTCAGGCCCTCCAGCTGCTCTGCCAGTTCTGCGGCCTTGGTGGTGGCTTCGCGCTTGTCTGCGGTGGCCTTCTTGAGTCGGTCCTCTGGCACCCAGCCAGAGATCTCTGCGTTGCATGATGGACAGGACAGTCCCATTTTTTGTCTCCCTCTATGGTTTTGGTGTAGCTGATTGAGCAACGAAGCCAAGGCCCACGGTACCCATGATGCGATTAGCGGAGGCCACTGGAATGCCGAAGAACTCCACAAGCATCGACAGACCAGAATCCCGTGGGAGGTCGCCAACAGCCACAGCTGTGACAATTCCCTGCGCGGCTGTGACTTGCGCACCGTTGAGGACCACCCGCTCGCCTACGTCCTGGATGTTCCCATCCTCGTCGATGGTGGGCTCGTCGCCAATGACTGCGCCGGCCTCGGCTGTGGTGCCTGCTGCTCCCGACATCGGAACGGTAATAGACTCCTCCAGCTTGATGCGCTGCAGCTCCTGCAAAGCTCGGGCCCGGGAGATACCCGGGTGCATCAGCATGTAGGCGTCCACCTTCGACATCAGACCCAGTTCGATCTTCTCCAGGACATCCCGCCGGATGCTGTCCCGCTCCTGGGGGCTCAGGGGGACGGACTGGAACCGCACGGTGTAGCCCGTCTCTGGCAGCGTGGAACCCGTGGCACGGTTCAACATGCACGCGCTGATGCGCAGGAGCTCAACAGTGGCCACCCGGAAGGTGGGCATGAACTTCGCCTGTGCTTCCCGCTTGCCGGCCTGGGTGACCGTCACGGCGTAGCCGCTCTTGGGGGTGCCGTGGTTCCGGGTCAGGTTTGCGGGTGAGATGCCAGAGAACTCTGAGATCCGATTCTCAAAGAGGGAGACGGACTCCATCAGCTTGGCCACGTCGGCCCCTGCTGAGAACTGGCCCAGTTGGGGCTGCAGTTCGTTGCCGTCACTTGTGAACATCAGAATGGAGCCCGGGTCCGTGGCCACGGATCGGTGGGCGTCCTTGCCGCTGCCTGTGTGCTCCAGGCCCGCGGGTACTGCACCGACTGCGTAGCGTTGCGGCCAGCTTGCGTCCTTGCATACATGAACGAAAAAGGACATGAGCACAGCAGCGGACAGCGACCCGTAGACCAGTTCCGACCCCTCGAAGGAGTCCCACAGACGGCCGGTCTTCTCTGCGTGGATGAGTGTCAACGGAAGGAAGGGCTTCCCTGTGCTGTCCCTGTACGGGTACGCCTCACCGGTCCGGGTCTCTCCCAGGTAGTCCAGGGTGACATCCACGTCCTTGCCCCGGTGGTCTGCAAGCATGATGCGCTCCGAGGGGTTGCTCGGGTCGGAGATGTCCAGGACATCCCAGCACCACTGCCGCTTCCCTGTGACCGGGTGTTGGCGAAGTCGCAGCTCCTTCACATACACGGGCCGGTCTGGGCGGTCTGGGTCAGCTGCGCAGATGAGGTGGTCCGGTGCGATCGGACGGTACTGCAGTTCACCGTCTGCCGTGGCGTGTACACGCACCGCGTACTCCCGGCAGCCAATAGCGAAAACAGACACCCGAGACATGAGCGGCCACAGGCCCGCCTTGTCAATGGCGAGGCCAAGCTCCGCCGCCGCTTCCGGTGCGTCAGCATTGTCCATAAGGGGCGGCCGATCGTACAGACAGGACATCTGCTTTGTGACCGATCGGAACACGTTGGAGCTCAGGTCCGGGATGCCCCATGCGGCCTGCCGTGTGGGGTCGATGTGAAGAGAGATCGCACGCTCAAGATCCTCCTGCCAGCGCCCGAGAAGCATCCGAATCCGGAGGCTACTGTGGTCCCACCTCTTCTGGTCCTCCGCTGTGGGGGCTGCTGGGGGGGTCGGTATTGTCGCAGACAGAAGAGAGAGTGCCATGTGTCACACCAGGGGGTTGGATATTAGTACATCTTAATGGAATTGGGGGCGTAAAGGCGGGTTTTCGTTATCATTTCCAGGCTGTAGCGAAGGCTATCGATCGCATGCTTGTAAGGGCCGTCCGAAAAATCGAAGTTGCGCAGGCTGCTGATCGTGTTTGTACACCGGGGGTGGATGCTGAAACAGTTATCGCGCACCATCGATGCATGAATGATTCCGACCCCAACGTAAACAGATCCCCGGGGCTTCCAGGCTGTGCGGACACTTGGCCGGAGGCTGCCGGGAGGGATCTTCATGAGCTGCTCAAAAGCACGGATTAACCGGCTGTTTGACATGCGGCCTCCCCACCGCTTGCCACCATACGCACGGTCCCCAACGATCCGATCCACGTGTTCCCAGCGCAGGCCGTTGCGTGTCAGCATTTCCAGGATCCCGCGAGCGTGAACAGTTTCTGAGGCGGCCCCACTGCTGTACTCGTCGATCACCCAGATACGGGGGTTTTCCTCGTTCCGGTCGATCACTGTGAGCACTGCGAACTCTGAGCCCGCGTCGGCCCCGTGGTCGATGCCGATACAGACGTTCAACTGGCGGCCGCCCGGGGGCATCTGTTCAGATATGTGGTGCTCATCGAAGGCATCGAAGCAGGCTTCCGGGTTGGCACACTCCCAGGCGCCCAGGAGGCGGGCGTCCCGGTCGATGGCCAGGTACCGGCTGGCGATGTCGTCGATCTGCGCCTGACTTACCAGGGGGAGCCCGCCCTCGGGGGTGGTGTTCTCCACAGTCAGGGGTGCCGGGTGGTCGGAGATCTTCCCGTCCTCCACAAGCTGCCGCATCCAACTCACGTCGTTCCGGCCTACTGGGGTCATGGTGATCCCAATGACACCGTTGCGCCCGTCGGGCTCGCGTCTGCGGAGCACACGTGCGGACAGCTCGCCCCAGATGGTGGGTGGTGGTGGCTCGTCAATGATGCACAGGTCAATGGTGGCAGAGGCCAGGCCCAGGGTCCCCTGGTTGGTGGTCTTGATCCGGATGATCGATCCGTTCTTCAGCTTGATCACCTGCTGCTTTCCCCGAAAGCCCTTGGCTGGGATCCACTCGGTGTCTTCTGTCAGTTGGTCCTTTGGTAGAAGCTCCCACAGCTTGGACGCGACTGCGACCGATTGCTCATGGCTGTACGTGATGAGCCAGGCCTCAATGGGCGGTTCTTTGGTCTCCAGGAATGGGTGCGTACCCGTGCACCGATAGACAATTTCTGCAGCCCCGGCCCATGTCTTGCCCACCTGGTTGCTCAGCCACCCCGCAGCAATTTCACTGCTGCGGGGTCACTCAACCATCGTTTCTGGGGTGGGGTCCATCGGACAAAATCAAGAGGGCGCGTGTCCGCTCTGCTCTTGAGGGCCTTGGTGGCGCTGGCAAGGTGGGCCAAGTTCACGAGCTGCTACCCCCGGTGCGCTTCTTCTTTCCGGTGGGGGGGGCTCCCAGCTTGACGATCGCACCCGTGCGGACTGCCTCCAGGGTGGCGGCGATCTGATCCTGCACGGACTGGGGCATCTCCAGGATCGTTTCCAGGATGAACGCCAGCAGCTCCTGAGATGACAGCGTGGCTGTGGGGTCGTCCTGGGCCATGAGGGCCTCGCGCATCTCATCATGTAGCTGCAGCTCCAGCCTGTGCAGCTGAGACATGGCAGTGACCCGGCCCTGCTTGCGGCAGTAGTCCAGGTCTGTACGAATTTCATCCAGCTTGAGTTTCTTGTACTCAATCCCGCCCATGGACTTGGGATCCGGTGCGGGGGGTGCTGGCTTCCGCTTCCGGGTGGGTGGCTTGCGCACCTTCTTCTCTCTGCCGCCTGTCTTCGACATCCTGGTACCTCAGTTTTTGATAGGAGAGCGCGCGAAAATCGAAGTGGAGAGGTCGCGGGTTTCTCTCCTCAGAGGCACACGCCCATCGATTATGGAGCTTGAACCGTCACTATCGTCGGGCGATAAGATTGGCCTGGGGGAGGGGGGTGAGCCCCTGGTGAGCAGGCGCACCTGTCCTGTGTGGCTGGTCGCCCGTCTGTGTGTGGCTTCGTACATCGTCCGGCTTCGTTCTCATGAGTGCAGCCGGTCCAGATGGACCACACCATCGGCCAATGGTGTGACGCCTCGAGGCCATACTACCCCGAACTGTTCACATGCTCAAGCGTCTGCGGCCCTGGTCTTGCTCACGAGTGCGCCCACAAGTGCGCGCTCATCCAGCACCTCCAGGCCCTTGACCTCGCGGGCCACGTGTGTGGCTGAGAGTCTGAGGTACTCCGAGACGGTACAGCCCTCGTCCTCTGCCGCGGCTCGGATGAGCGCTCTGTCCTCGTCGTTGACGTAGCACCGCAGCTCGTGCCGTCGCCTGTGCTCAGGCCTCAGCCTGCTGTGGTGGTCGTCGTCATCCATGACCCCAGTGTACCCCGTATGCATTGAGGTGGAGCCCCTGTGTGTGTATGCCATCCGACAAACACACACGGATAGAGATCAGCACCTGAACCGGAGACCATCATGTCCATAGCCGCGCACTGGCAGAGCACCGTTGACCACATCACCCAGAACCCTGGGCAGACCTTCCCAGAGCTAGGGGAGCACTCCCCTTGGATGTTCGGTGGTGGCGTTGAACTGACGCTACCAGACCACAACGTCCTGCTGTGGCATGACCTGAGCGAGGAGGGTGCTCGGTTCTTTCAGCATGCCAGCATCCGCCAGGCCGTGGTGCCCAGGGTTGTGGGCCTGGCCCAGTACGCCTGGGGTGGGGTCATGCCCGATCTACCTGTGGCTGTGCGCCTGCCCAGGGGTGGGTACAAGGCCCTGCGCTGGGCCCCGGTCGCCTTCGATCCCAGGGCCTCAGCTGGACCCGCTGGTTTTGTTGCAGCTCGAGTCGTTTTCTAGGGCTCAGCTGGGCCCGGATTTGGTGAATGACTTTCCCAACATCCTGGGAACTCTGTCGCTGAATTAATTAAGTTGGGGTTTTTGTTCACCAACTGAAACGGCCAAGTGCCTGGAATCATTCAACTCTGTTTTTTATTTTGGTGAAGGCCCAAAAAAACGGCTGTTGACACGTCAAATAAATGGCCCGGATTTCTTAATGTATCACTTTAAGCGATCACCAAAAACGGCCTACACTTTGGGCGGCAATCTCTGCCCGATTCCCTTGATTCGGAGGTACTCAGCGAGGGCCAACCCGCGTTCCTGGGCCAGTTCGACGGCCTGGGCCTTTTCATCCTCGGTGAACCGGACCAGGACCTTCAGGGTTCTGCGGTCCTCTGCTGCGCCTGCAGGCCTGCCCCTGCCTCGCTTGTGCAGCTCGACCCCACACCCCTGGCAGATGATGGCAGACCACCCACCCAGGGCCATCCTGCGGCGGTCCCCACAGGCTGGGCAGATCACGGTGGCAAGGTAGCTGTTGCTGTCCTTGTCCAGCTTCCGGTTCTTGATGATGGCGTGGGTCTGTGTGGTCATGGTTTCTCCTGTTTAAAATGGAAGGTCATAGCCATACGGGTTGTTCATGACCTAAGTCCCATTTTGGTAAGAGTGGCGTTGTACGCTTCAAATTGATCGTCGACTGATTGAAAGTGAGTCGTCATGTACCAATCAACCAATTCACCAATGAATTTGTCGGCTCGGTCCAGCGCCTTGTCCATGTTGGGATCGTCCTGATCTCCCTCACCCTCACGCTTGCACGCCATCATCCATCGATAGTAGTCCAACGCACACGCGTTGTTGAGGTTGAGTGTTGGACGTCGCTTTGTAGTCATGGTTGTCTCGCGGGTTGAAGGTATCACAAGGCCATCAGCAGGCAGACCAGGCCGAAGACCAGCAGGCTGCCCACGATGTCGTCGATGGTGTAGGTGTACGGCTCATCACCGTCCATAGGTGTCTCCCTGCGGCCCCCCTGAGGGGGCCTGGTTGGTGGTTACTTGGCCGCGGTCGTGAGGTTGTGAATCTTGACGATGTGGTCGGCGATGGCCTTGGATTCGCACTCCGCGATCATCGTTCCCGCCGGGCTGCACACGATCCACGTGATGACCTTGCCCGCTTCCTCGACACCAGGTGAAAGGAACCACCCGGCCGCGCTGATTGTTTGCTTATCGGTCATGTTGTCTCCCTGCGGCCCCCCTGGGGGGGGCCTGGTTGGTGGTGTTCTTAGAAGCTCGGGTCGTGGCCTTGCTCATAGCCATCGGTGGTGATGTAGCCGCACCGGCCGTAGCGCTGGTAGAAGTTGCCGCGGTCATAGTTCCACCTTGCAGGCTTCCGCCAGGTGGCTACTTCAACTTCCCTGGCCGGGTTGTCGACATAGTCGTCGGACTTCCAACACCAGCGCGCTTGGCGGTAGTAGATCGTGTTGCCGCTCTTGGACCAGCCCAAGATGGTGACGGGGTACGCATCCGATCCGATCCGATAGGTGGCACCTTGTCCAGCTTCGATTGTTTGACCGTTGGGCAGTGTGATTGTTCCGGTGGTGTTCATGTTGTCTCCCTGTTCTGTGGGGGGCTCATCCCCCCCGACAACAAATATGTAGACACCTCTAAAATAACGACAAGCACTATTTTACAGATATCTTCATATTTCTTGTGCACAGGCTTTGCGTGCTCACTTTACAGGCCGCCATATCTTCTGGCGTGCCCGCGTCCGCTCCTCGAATCCGAGCGCATGCAAGACCCCTGTGACCCGCTGCAGGACGGCCCGGTTCTGGCCTGGGGACTCGATGCCCAGGGCGTCCTCACAGGCCTGTTTGAGGGTGAAGCCCCCGGCCTGGTGGGGATGGGCTACCCAGTTGGCCAGCTCCTGGGCCCAGGTATCGGACAGGCTGAACCGCTCGCCGTACTGCCGCAGCTCCTCGTCCATCTCAGGCGACAGCCACCACCGGCGGTCTGTCCGGTACCACATGAGCGCCTCGGCCCACAGTTGATCCCGGTCCTCTCTGATAGCCTCCACGTCAACGTCTGTGACCAACACAGGCCAGAACCGCCGCTCCCCTGTGCTGTCCCGTAGGAACTGGAGTTCGTTGGTCGTTCCTGTGATCACACACTGCCGCTTGCGCCGCACGACGTTGCGACCGTAGGCGGGCCGGAACTGGTCTACGCGGGTACTGATCCAGCTCTTGATTGTGGTGGCTTCTCGCCGCCTCATGCTGTCAAGCTCTGCCCATTCCAGGCACCACAGGCCCCCCAGTTGGGCCGCTGCATCCTTCGGATTGCGCAGGTCAGGCGGGCAGTCGGAGAAGTACCGCTCACCGAAGAGCGCCTCCAGGCCGGAGCTTTTCCGGGCGCCCTGCTTTCCCGCCAGGATCATGACGGTATCGCACTTGCACCCTGGCTCCATGGCCCGGGCTACGGCAGACATCAGGAAGCGCTTGCCGATCTCCTTGATGAGCGGGGTCTCCTCTGCACCCATGTAGTCAGTCAGCCACCCGTCGATGCGGTCCACACCATCCCATACCAGGCTCTGCAGGTACTCCTGGATGGGGTGGTACTTGTTCTGTGCGGCGACGTGGATGAACGCCTCAGCCAGGCGGGTAGATGCTGCGTTGAACCCGTAGACATCTGCCATCCAGATAGACGCGTCAATCTCGTCCACGTCCTGGATGGGCTCGCCGTCCAGCTCCTTCTGGGTGGTCAGTTCGTTGTAGCGGATGCGCCCTGCCCACCTGGGGTCATGCATCAGCACCGTGCGCACGTTGCCCAGGGTGGACTTCGCCTCCCCTTCGACAATGACACGGCCTGTCTTCCGGTCGTACTTGTCCGGGTACCGCTCCAGCATGTCCCAGACAGGGCGGTCCTCCCCATCCTCAGCAGGCGCGAGGCCTGCCACGCTCTCGATCTCGTCCCATTTCATGCGGCCAACTCCCACAGCGACCCGGACCATCCGCAGCTGTTCCGGTGATTGCACTCTGCTCTGCTCTTCCTGTCTGCATCGATGAACCACCACACGTCGCGCCGGGCACAACTGGGGCACGTCACCCCGGTCACTCGGTTACCTGCGATGGTCCCGCCCAGCCTGCTGCCCATCTCCTCGCGGGCTGCTGGGTCGTGCTTCAGTCTCTGCTTGGTTCGCCTCTTCCGGACCTTCCGGCCGTGGACCCGTTCATTCTTGGGGAAGGCTTGGCGCTTCTTCTTTGCCTCCTGGGCCTCTCTGAGCCGTTCAAGCTGGCGGTTCCAGGGGGTGTGGATGCCCAGGTACCCCCCTGGGGGATGCCACGAGGTGGCGTAGCGTGGCCAGTCGTCTGCCCGGATGCTGGGCACGTAGTACAACCGCCCCGGGTCCTTGCACGCTGGGTCAATGGTGCTCTGCCACTGGGCCAGGTGGTAGGTGTCTGGGGTGTCGGCTTCGGCCTCGTTGGTGCACTCCCGGGTCCATCGGTCCGCCCAGGCGAACACAGCCGGCCAGTCCTTGGGGCTCACCGGCTCGTGTAGAGGCATGATCACCCGGAACTTGTGGTGTTCTTCTGTGTGTGACCAGGAGGTGTGGAGCATCCCCGGGCGCCAGCGCCAGGCCTCCAGAGCTGCCTCGATGGTGGTCCCGCTGTCGTAGTCGAGGACCAGGCAGGACAGGGCCTCTACCCCCGCCCCGCCTCGGGTGGTGTCTGGCTTGTACCGGGTTGGGCTCCATGCCTGGAGGCTCTTCTTCTCGCCCTGGTGGACCTTGAAGGTGGTGAGCGTCTGCACCAGGCGGTCCCAGTCAGCCGCGCGCTGCCGGATCTGGTTGTCGAAGGTGGAGGCAAACGGCACCACGTCCCACGTCATGCCGACACCCGAGGCTCGGCGGGGCAGTCGATTACGTCCCCGTCGTGCTCACCAGGGCAGCCACAGAGGGCCCAGTGGGTATTGCAGACCTCGCACCACAGCTCCCCACAGGCTTCGCAGTCCTTCGCATTGATCCACCCACGGTGGCCGTTGTCGCACAGCCACTCGCCCTGGGGGCTTCCGTCCTTGACCAGGTACGGCAGAACCGCCCACGCCTGGCGGGTGGCGCCACATCCCCGGGCTCTGCACTTCGACCCGGACAGCTTCCACTGCGGGCCGATCAGTGGGAGCTGACGAGGGGGCCACAGCTCGCGGCTCATTCGTCACCCCACGACGGCCCATCTGAGCAGGCAGGGCACAGAAAGGAGGTGAATCGTCTGTTCGGCTCAACGCAGAACTGCCAGCCCTGGGCCACAGCGTCTACCTTGGCTCGTCTCCAATCGTCACTTGGTACGGCGGGGCCCTTGGTCTTGCACTCTCGGCAGACAGCACGAGCCAGGCCGCTGTTCAGCAGCGTCATGGTGTACCCCGTACTTCAAGCGGTCCAACGGGGGGGCAGGCTGCCGGTCTGCCAGAACTTCACGACATTGTCCAGGACCACACGGATCCCCTCTGGCTCTGTCGCAAGCGCTGCCAGGACCATCCGTCCTGTGTGCACTTCCTTGGGCTGGTTCGTGTTCATGGCGATCATCGCCTCTGCTTCGACCCGCTCCAGGAGGTAGGCCGGCCGGGTTCTGGTGGCCTCCTGCTCATTGGCGATGTTCAGGATGAACGCCACGAGGCGCTGCTGGTCCTTGGGCTTCAACAGATCCCGCAGTCTCTGCCCTGCAGCTGTGCGGGTGTGCGGGTCGTCTACGGAATAGAGGGCCTTTCTGGGTTGTTGCGGGCCACCGTGGGCCGCTGGGGTGTGGTGCAAGTGTCGGGAATCATTCGTGGCGTCTGCGTGCATCATCAACTATCTGTAGTGGAGGGTTTTGAAGGAATCGCGCACACTTAGCCCACAGGATGCGGGTCAGTGTTTGCGGGTGTGGATCATCACCGGATCCATTGTACCCGGTGACGTTGTTGGGAGCGCCAGACCTTGGACGGCCACAGCGGCTCTCAGAGCGTTGGGACGGACTCGGCGGTAGTGCTTGAGCGCCACCAGTTCCGAGTGTCCGAGAAGGGCCGCGTATGTGGCTGGGTCGATGCCTGACTCTGCCAGGGTGTTCTCAACCATGCGCCGCAGCCCGTGCGGTGTGAAGCGGGGCACCCCCGTGGCCCTACATGCTTCGTTGATCTTCTTCCGGAACCCCACCCGGATCGTTGTAGGCTGAACACCGAACACCCGCCCCAGGGGCTGGGGTGGCCATGCTTCCAGGGCGTGCACCACCTCGTCCCGAAGGGGAACGATCCGTGTCTTGCCCTTCCCTGTGACCGTCACTTCACGGCGGTCCAGGTTCAGAGCATCCCAGCGCAGATTAAGAAGCTCTCCGATGCGGCAGCCCGTGGTGGCCAGCATCAGGAACAGCAGCCCCGGCCACCCATCGAGCTGCTCCAAAACCAGGGCCGCCTCTGTGGGTGTTGGGGTGTAGTCGTTCTGTACTCGGGTAATGTTGATGCGAGGTGCGGGGAGATCCCGAGCAGGACAGACACCCACCCGAGACCCCCACCGCCAGGCGATCTGAAAGACCCGCAGCTCAAGGGCTACGGTAGAAGTGGCAGCACCCTCGCGAAGCCGCCGATCCCTGTACTCCTCCAGATCACCCGCTCCCACTCGCTCAACCTTGTACTGCCCCAGCACCCGGGCCAGGTGCCCAGCTGCGGCTCGGTAGATCTCTGTCGTGCGCTTGGCCAGGTCTACCCGGCCGTCTATGCTTCCCACCCACACGTCCAGGAGGTCGAACACAGTCTCCAGCCTGGACGGGGTCACAGGTGCCCCCAGGCCCTCTGTGGCGACGTGCTCGGCAATGAGCCGGGTCACCTCTGCCCGGGTGGCCCAGCCGGCCCAGATGCTCTCCGTGGTGTTCTCGACGTAGCGCTCTGCCCGCCAGTACCACTCATCATCGCGCGGGCCTTTGACCGCCCGAACTCGGATGTCTCCCACACCGAAGCTCTTGGGGCGTCTCATCCTGCCACCTTCAGCCCGCCCCGGCGCAGGGGTGCGGGCTTCTTCTTCCGCTTCGGCTTCTCAGAAAGGCGGAGCGCCTCGACGACATCTCCCCAAATGACGACGGGGCGCCCCATTACGAAGCGCACTAACCCTTCCGTGCGCAGCCACTTCCGGCACTCTGACTCCCGACCAGGCAAGAGCCTGGCCGCCTCCGTCACAGAGAGCACCGCGGCAGCCCCAAGGGATAGTCTTGCTTCGCGTGTAGTCATTAGAACGGCAGCTCTTCAGCATCCCGGGGCGCCTTGGCCCGCCGGGTGTTCAGTTCCTTCTTGGCCTGCTCTGCCTTGGCCTGTGCCTGGCGTACCTTGGTCTGGCGCCGGGGGGCATAGGTCTCCTTCAGAGCGTCTTTGATGTCGTCGCTGTGGCGCTTGTCGATGGCTTCCACCTCGCGGTCCGGCCAGTCGTACAGCTCCAGGGTGTGGCAGTCCATCTCCAGGGCTTGCTGTTCTGCCTCATCGCCCCACTTCCGGATCTCCAGCCCGCCGGCCACCATCACCCGGGCACCCTTGCGGGCGTTCTTGGTGACGAACTCGACGAGCTGTTGACGCCAGACGGTGACACGCAGCCAGGTCGCATCCCCGTTCCGGTTGTTGCTGGCGATGTTGAAGGAGGCAAACTCCTTCCCACTGTTGGTGGTCTTGATCTCAGGATCCCGCCCTAGGCGGCCTGTTGCAGTTGCTTGGATCACTTGCTGTTGCTCCGTGAGGTCCACTCGGACCCCGTGAGGGTTGAGATAATGGTGCGCAGCTCGACCAGTTCCCGGAGGCTCAGCTCGTCGGCCCGCTGTGCGCCCATGGAGCCGATCGCCTTGGTGCACTGGGACTGGTCCCAGGCGCCCGTTTTGATACGCTCGCGGGTGATGTCCCGGAGTCGCTGCAGTTCGTCGTCTGGCATCTCCTCCGAGGTGGTCTCAGGGGCGCCCAGGTAGATACGCAGCGCCCGGTTGGCGCTTCTGGTCTCGCTCATGCGAGGCAGGGCGGACTTCGCTATGCCCGTGTTCTTGGCGGTGGCGTCTCCGATCGCGCTGTAGGTGCGGACCGGGTCGCTGTGGACCGTGATGGTGGTGCGCGTCATGACGTAGACGGGCAGCCCGTCGGAGCCCTTCTCTACATCCAGCACCTCTGTCTCACAGGAGAACGGCTCCCCCTTGCCTGCAAGGTAGACGAGTCCCTTGTGGTTGACGTACTGCTTCCCGCTCAAGCGATCGATCCCCTCTGGAAACTCCTTCTTGAGTACATCCACCGGGCGGTTGCTGGCCTTCTTTGCTGGCATCAGATCTCCGTGTTCAATCTGTTTTTACACTTCTACCGGATTTGCAAACCGGTGTCAAACAATGTTATACACCTGTCTGGATGGCGAGTTGAAACCTGCAACAATGGAGAAAGCCAGATGCCGAACGTGTCCCAGATCACCCCGGGATCGCTGCCCGTAGAGGCAGGCGAAGTACTGCACCAAGTAGAGATCGGGCCGTGTGAGATGCGCCTGTATTCCTCGGGAGTGATCTACTTGATCGACGTGCCTGGAGTGGACGAACTGTGGACGCCAGCCCACCAGAAACGGGCGGATATGTGGCTGCGGTCCGTGGCCCCTGGGCTTGTTCGTTGGTACTCCATGAGCATCTGCCGGAAGCTCCCACAGATGTCGTTCGAGGCCCTGAACGAAAGCCCACAGCTGGCACCGGAAACGGAGCGCGGGTGTCTTACCTTGGTGGTAACCAATCGCTTCGGGGCCGTGCTGGCCAACTGGTTGGTGGGGTTCATCCGCTGGGCAGGCAAGGCCCGGATCCATATCACCAGCACAGAGGCGGAGGCCTGGGATCTGCTGTCTGAGATGATGAAGGCGGACGGCTTCGAGTGGGATCCCGATGCCTGCTAAGCCCCACGAAGACGTGCGGACAGCCCTGCTCCGCGCGGTAATTGACCTGTCAGATCACGAGGCAGAGGTAACGCTCGCGTGGCTGCACAACGATGGGCCAGCCCGTGTGGATGACCTGCTGGCCGGTATGCTGCGGACGCTGTCAGGAGAGAAGGCCGGGCCAATCCTCAAGCCCGAAGACACCAGCCGGGATGATGCTGTGGCCGCCATCGCTGCAGCCCTTGACCTGCTTATCCAGTCTCCTCGGTAGGCTCTGCGGCTGCGTCGATATAGCTGCTCATCAGGCGCCGAACCGCGTCGATCGCCCCGTCGTCTGCCGTCATTGCAAACGCCTCCATCAGGACCTCATCGCTGGTCTTTTCCTGTGCGCCGTGGACCTCAAAGGACAGCCCCAGGCCCACCGCCTCGCACCAACTCTGGAGCTGCTCGATGCTCGGGCGGTTCTTCAATCCTTCCCAGTTGTAGATTGATCCGCGGACGACACCCAGAGCGCGGGCAAGCTGTGTAACGCTGATGCCTTCCCTCTTCCGCGCCTCTATGAGCGCGTCCACTACCTGGTCCCATCTCATGCCCACAACGTAACCGGTCCCCCCTGGTTACTCTTGTCTAACATCTTTGAACAACAATGCTGGACGCATGTGTCAGAAATGTTAGACACTCTGCATGGCACTTGCTGAACTACTGAAGGCGCACCGGCACTCTCGGGGGCTGTCTCTTTCTCAGATGGCCGCCCTCCTGGGAGACTTCGGCGTCTGCCGTACCCGGGGCATGCTGCACCACTACGAAAACGAACGGGCCAAGGTCCCCCGGGATGTGCTGACCGCCTACGTGGGCGCGCTCGGTCTGTCGATGGATGAGGCCCGGGAGCTGTACGAGGCTGGTGGCCTTATCGTGGTGGTCCCGGCATGAGTCTGGTGGTGGGCATCGACCCAGGCAAGACAGGGGCAGCCGTTGCGCTGGGGCTGGATGGTACCCCCATCGAGTGGATAGCAGCTGACCACCCGGCAGAAGGCTACGTGGTCAAGGGCCACAAGAAGCGCCACTATGTGCCGAGCTGCATGGCCATGTGGCTGGCAGACCTGGGGCCCATTCGCCTGGCAGTCATCGAAAAGCAGCAGGCGATGCCCATGGAGGGGCGTTCTTCAGTCTTGACCAATGGGTTTGGCTTCGGCCTCTGGGTGGGTGTGCTCGCCGCTCTGAAGATCCCCTACCAGGTAGTGCCCCCAGCGACGTGGACCCGCTCCGTGTTTGGTGGCACCCCCCGAAAGGGAGAGCGCAAAGCCCGCGCGATTGTGACGGCGCGGGCCAGGCTGCCAGACCTGCCGCTCATCTGGGGCCGGAAGACCAAGCCCCACGACGGCCTCGCGGATGCTGGATGCATTGCCCTGCATGCGCTGGACATCCTGCCAGGGGGGGACAAATGAGTGCACCGATCGTCAAGCCCGACAGCACCCGGGGAATCATTCTTCTCTGGGTGTGCACCGACCCAGTGAACACATGGACCAGTAAGGACATGGCCGATGAACTGGAAGACATGGGAATCCCCAGGCCCCAGACCATGGCAGCGATTGCAGCGCTGAGACAGCGCGGTCTGCTGTGGCCAGGCGACACCAGGAACCGAAGGCTTGACCGGCTCCGGGCCACCTACGACGGCCACCAATCGATCAGGGAACAGGGGGCAGCATGACACACGCACCGAGGGATCTGCCTGTGCCGCAGGTCTACATTGAGGGAGAAGGCTGGGTGATGGAGGACGAATATGAAGATCGCGAGCTGTTCAACGGGGACCACTACATTCTGGGCGGCCGGGTGCCGATCCTCTGTGAGGATATGAGCGCCTGGGCACTGTGGATGGCTGCAGCCAATCGGGTCCTGGCAGCGACCACGATCGGGGACCACCGCGTGCAGACCGTCTTCCGTGGGGTGGATGCTGCAGTCGATGAGGGCCCGGCCCTGCTGTATCGGACCACCGTATCGGGCACGGCCTACGGTAGCGTGATCGACAACTACAGCACCTGGGCAGATGCTGAGAAGGGGCACAAGCGGATCTGTGAGGGCATCGCCACCAACACCCTTTTCACTCACGAACCGGGGCAAAGATAGTCCCTACGGGGCCGTCCTCCATATCGATGAGGACACCCATGAGGCCCGGCGAACTGGTGACGTAGCCCGCCCCTGCATGCCAGGCGTCTGGGGCTGCCAGGCTGGGCAGCTGGAAGTGCCGTACCCCGCCCACCTCTCTGACTCGCTGGTGGTGCAAGTGTCCACCGAAGGCGACATGGTGACGGGACCGGCCCCACATCTCGCGCCTCTCCTTGCTCATGACGGCCCCGAGCTTTTCAGGCTTGCACGTGTCGCCATGGGTGAAGCATGCCAGGGTCTTGCCGATCTCCTGGTAGTTGCGCAGCGCATGGTCTGCCGAGACTGTCACCCGGTCGCTGTGCTCATACGCCGCCCGCAGATACAACAGCAGGGCGTGCGCGCTCGTCCGGTCGTGGTTGCCCGCCATGAGCACCACGTGCACCGGTGCCACCGTGGCGAGAATGTCGAGGTGTTCCCGGGCCAGTTCTGCCCCGGTGATCAACAGCTCCAGGGGTGTGCCGTCGATGTGCTGAGGAGTGCCACGGGTCGTGGAGCTCGTGAGCCCATCAACGTGGATCCAGTCTGACCCCACCGCCACCGTGATGCCCTTGGGCTGCCCGGGTAGTCTGCTCGCTAGGTCCTCTGTTGTCTGCAGCAATCGGCGCCGGGCTTCCTTCCGGTTGTACTCCGAACCGCTCTCCATGGCCCAGCTTCTCATGCCCCAGTGAAAGTCGGTGGCAGAGGTCACCAGCCAGAAGGGGCGGTCTGCTCTGCGCATCCGGAGCCGGGGCACGCTGTAGTCCTGCCGCTCTGTCATCCACTCCCGGAACCGGGACAGCGTGGTGGCCTCAAAGTCCCACCAACTGCGGGCCGCTTTGCTGGTCTCCTTCGCTGAGAGCTTCTCGGTCTTGGTGGCCAGGGCGCCGAACTTGAGCGCCAGCGCGTCCTGGGCCAGGTCATCGACTCCACGACGGGCTACCTCCTCGGAGCTGAACGGGGCAGAGTCGTGGGTGATGCCGTGCGCCCGCAGGTAGCCAATCACCCAGGCCCGGGGAAGGCCGGTACGCCGCGATATGCCGTTGAGGCTTACTGGCTCCCCGTCCCAGTTGGAGTACCACCGAACGATGGCCCGGTGAGCGTCTCCCGTTGTGGTGACCCAGGCCCGCGCCTGGGGGACGAACGTGCGGTAAGTGTCCGCCTCGCGGTCGAACTCGGTCAGAGACCTGTCGATCTTGACGGGCTCCAGTTCGATCTCAGCCGGCGGTTGTGCTGCTGCCTTGCGCTGGCGTAGGTGGCGCCTGGAGACGTTGACGTTCGGCGGCCCGTCTGGGGGTGGGGTGTTTGGCCCGCCCTCTTTCCGTACTCTCTCCAGGACCTTGTCCAGCTTCGGACGGCTAACCGGGGTGACCCCATCGGCCTGCATCACAGTGGCCAGACCCACCCGCCCCAGAGGTATCTCTGCTACCTCATCGCCCCAGCGCTGCCATATGGAGTCGAGATCCATCTACTGACAGGATGCATCAGTGGCCGCACACAGGGCGGAGAGGGTGATCCGTAGATCGATGAGTGTCTCGATCATCTCGCCGTGTTCCGTCTTCAGCTCCAGGATCTCATCCTCAGCAGCTGCGACACGGTGCAGGGTGACCCCCATGGTGATGAGCAGCGGAACCGTAACGGCTGCCAGCTTGCCCACAGAACCCAGCGTAATTTTAGCTTGCTCGATCGTCATGTTTCACACCCCAACGCCGGGCTATCGCCTCGGCACTATCGCCCCCGATGTAGACGGCCGACACGGTCAGCCACTCCATGGAATCGATGAGATCAAAGTAGAGGAAAGCACAGGCCGCAACCCAGACGAGCAGGCGACGCCACGAGATGCGGCGTCCCTGACCATCGAAGAGTGCGATACCCGCGCGCTTGATGGCTTCCATCAGCCCGACCGCCTGATCTTGCGCAGTGCTTTCCGGATGTCCTTCCGGCCCCGCTTGCGGTGGCTTACCCGATGGATGAACAGGCACAGCTCCACGAGCCCGCCCAGGATGCGATCCCGCTGGCGCTCTTTCAGTTCGCCCCACTCGGGTACATCGTCCAGCGAGGCGTCCAACATCTCCTTGGTCTCCTCGACCACGAACGCGAAGCGCTCCGGGCCTGGGCGGTCCTTGGCCTCATCCAGCTCTTCGACCAGATCGATCACCGCCGGGAGTGCGGACGAGATAAGCCGAGCAATCCAGCCAGGCGCGCGAGGAAATACAAGAGAAAACAAGGAACCGACAACGATCTCAAGCATGCGAGCTTCTCCCCTGGCCGATGGCGATGATGAGAAACAGGACGCCGATGGCGCAGATGAACTCCACGGGATCTATCGATGGCATTGGAGACACTCCTGTACAGCCTGACGGAATGCGACCATGTCGATCCCGGGGCATTGTGTGGATCCCAGTTCGCTGTGCCCCTTGATGGCGGCCTCTGGGTGCTGCCGGCTCAGGTCCGCGACGAGCTGCACCGCCAGGCGGTACTGTTCTGGTGATGGGACCGACCCATCCTCAAACGATCCCACGATGGCGCAGCCAATGGACCCGGTGTTGTAGTTCCGGGCATGGGCTCCCGTTCGGTCTGGTGATCTGCCCAGTCGGATCGTGGGCTTGGGGCTGGCCTCGATCAGGTAGTGGTACCCGGCGTTGGTGCCAGAGACCCGGGAAAACCCCCGGGCCTTGTGCCACAGCGACACGTCCTCCAGGGTGGTTTCCTCCCCCGAGGCTGTGTGATGCACGACGATGTACTTGATTTTGCGCATGGGCTACCGGGTGACCTTTGAGTCAAGCCAGGCCACCACGTTGGCAGCCTCAGCTGGGTCAGACAGCGCAGCGTTCCACACGTCCGCCAGGACCTGGGCGTGGATGACGATCTCCTGATGCTCGACACCCGCCGTGCAAGACTCCTCCACGTTGCCCTCTGCGGTGTTTCGGTCGTCTGCGTTGATCTCGTTCGGTGTTGGCATGGTGCCTCCGTTAGCTCAGGGGTGTCTCACCGCTGGGGTTGGTGCCGCTCGTCAGTGGTCCGGTGAGCGAATAGTGCGCAGTCCAATCCACCTGGCGCGAAGAACCAGAGCCCGCAGTCCGTCCGACACAGACCCATACGTACAGCTTCGTGGTTCCGTTCGTTGACCGCCCAAAACGCTGGCCCAGGGCAAATGTCTGCATGCCCCCCCAGGCGTCACCATTGTCATACCGCCCACGCCAATGCAGTTTGTCCGTCTTGGGAGAGCCTGCAACGTCGATCCCGTTTGCCGTCAGATTTTCCTGAGGCAGGATCGAAAACTCGAACTCGACCCGGTTGGTGGCCTTGCGACCAGAGGCAACGAGCGCCTCCGTGATGTTCTGCAGCCCGGTGCGGTTGGTGTTGATCACACCCGACGGGCTTCCCGTCGCAGTATTGCGGACCAGGGCCCGATACAGACGGGATGTTGAGGTCCAGGACTCAAGGCCCGCGCCTGCGATGTCTGCAGGGGTGGGGAAGTTTGCCGGGTCGGATGTGAGACCCATCAATACATACGTACGAGATCCCGGGGGTGGGTTGTTGTTGCCCCCGGTGGTGGAGCCATCGCTCGTTGCATACCCAGTGTTCGGGAAGGTGATCACACCCCGGAAGTGAACGGGCTTGTCTGTGTAGTCAAGCGAGGAGCCGTCCACGGCAGAGGTCAGCTCCTTGTACCAGACACAGGCATCCACATAGTTGGCGTTTCCCGTGGTGTCGATCGTGGCGCTATTCACCCCGCCTGTGTGACTGATCGCGGTGGCCGTTCCGTCTGGATCTGTTTTGGTCCAGTCTGCAGACGTAATATCTACAGTCTCCCAATCATCATCCGTGGCGGAGCCTCCGCCGCCGCCTGCTGGCGCTCTGTATGTGAATGGGGGCATCAGTCACCATCCGTGACAATGATCGACGCTACAGTGCTTGCAGACCCCGAAGCCAGGAAGACGCTGTGGCTGCCTGCGCTGCGGGGGATGTCGTAGTACCAGGCACTGTCCGCGGGGACTGGAAAGCTCTCCTCGGTGGTGATCACCGTCGCATCCGTTCCACTGCTCAGGACCTTCCCAGCCGCGGCTGTAAATACGATCTCCACCCGGCGAGCGTTGGCGCCGATCTGGATCTCCTGCATGGTGTCGGGTGTTCCGGACAGTGTCACGTTCTTCACGTGCGGGTAACTGTTCGTCAGCATTGATACGGCGGCCATGGGTTCTCTCCTGTGTGTGTATTTTATATCACATCGAGTCGCGTGCCCAGTTTGACACAGTTGTCACTGTTATTTCGCACGAGCCAGGAGCCCGTACGATGCCTGTCACAAGGCACACCACCTGGCTCCAGTTGATCTCGAAGTCTGTCAAGGTGACAACGTCGCCGACCTCCAGGGCCTGGTACGACTGGGGCACCCTGTACGAGACTGTGCGGTGTGTCTGTGCATGCCTGCGGATGCGCCAGTCCAGGATCTGTGCTGCGGTCTCATCACGACAGACGGCCGGCGCCTCGATGACCAAGCCCCCCCGCTTGCCGTATCGGGTGAACGATTCGTATGCGTACGGGTTGCGCATCTGTGTGAGGTCCCGATAGTCCGGATCGTAGCTGTAGGTGAGAGACTTACGGAACTTCCCGCCGGGCCCATCTGGGCAGTACTGGATCGTGATCTCGTTGTAGACATCGTCCACGGCTGAGACCTCAACAGAAGACAGCCGGTCACTGTTGATCCGTGACATGTCGATCTCTTCGGATGCATCTGCTGCAGTGGCTGACCAGTTCCAGTACACAAACCCGAGGCCATCCGGGCGGATCTGAGGACTGAGCGGAACACAGGGCAGGATGTCTTCCAGGATGGTCTCAAATGGGCTGCGGGGTTCGTTGAACCAGAAATCAAGCTGGATGTTGTTGACCTCCTGCAGCACAGCACGAGAGCGCAGGGTGTCCACCCGCAAGCCTGAGCGGCCCAGCAGATACTCGATGATCTCACCGGCTCCGGCCATGGGCCCAGTGCGCAGGGTGTTCGGCACCCCGCCACAGTCAGACCAGGCTACCCAGATCTCCGTGCCCGGAGCCACATACCCGGGGGCCTCTTCGCCGGTTGCTGGCGGTACGCCATACTCTATGGCGGTGACCATGCGCCCGCGCGCGTCTGTGGTGTGGATGGGGGTTTTGCTCATCGTGGTCTTGTTCGTCTCGTTGAAGACCTGAACAGTCCCAGCGCTGCCTGTCTTCCAGGTCTCATGGCCTGCGATGATGAGGGTTGCGTCGTTGGTGATGTTGTCCCCTGCGGTGGTGTCAATCTTGACGAGTAGGGCAGGGGTGGCACCGATGAACCCAGAGCCGCGGCCCTTCCAGTCAGGAGGAGCGAAGCGGCCAGGCTCGCCGAAGACCACAGGGTAGAACTGTCC
>Ga0163180_10000391_pt1 | contig 25607 bp, 18 predicted proteins | sample AtlANTMetagenome_2_FD_109647 | JGI IMG/M metagenome (GOLD analysis project Ga0163180, IMG submission 109647) | Marine eukaryotic phytoplankton communities from the Atlantic Ocean - Atlantic ANT 4 Metagenome | ecosystem: Environmental > Aquatic > Marine > Oceanic | place: North Atlantic Ocean...
ATCTGGTGGTAGTGGGGTCAGTAAAGCAGTCTTTTTCGCCGAAAGCAGTGACGGCGGGTCGAAGAGCTTTACGGTTCAATACAACCCAAAGGACTTTAAGTTCGACAAGAAGGTGTCGTGGAAAGAACACGATGACCAAGGTCAGGAGGGGTCTCTGGAATTTCAGAAGGCGACACCGGCCACCATGTCGATGGAGTTGCTTTTTGATACCACTCATGACAAATCCGATGTCAGAACTGTGTGGGTCAATCGATTGTTGAGTCTCACCAACCCGGTGGTCAGTCCCGTCGGTGGTGAGGCTGGGAATATTGAAAAGTCTCGCCCCCCTAAGGTCACATTTGCTTGGGGTAAGTTCGAGATGTTTGGTGTGATCGAGTCGCTCAATGTCTCCTACATGATGTTTTCCGCTGAAGGCACACCTCTGCGCGCGAAGGTGGCCATCAAGATGAAAGAGTGGTCGCCCGAGAACTATGCAGACGGTGAAGCCGGTGCCCGCTCAGGCTACGGAAGCGCACCCATCAAGCTGGTCACCGTTCAGGCCGGAGAGACGCTGACCTCTCTGGCGGCCAAACACGGTGTGGATCCGAAGAAACTCGCTGCAGACAATGGCTGGGACAATCCACTCGAGGATGTCAAAGCTGGGGTTAAAGCGCTGATCAAACGCGAGGCAAAAAAGGCAACATCGCGCTTGGAGACGGCGGCTAAAGATAAGGCCAAAGAACTGCTCCCTGGCGTGCCAGATTCAGCTTGGGACAAGATTCCGAGTGTTCCAGGCTCTGTCTGGGACAAATTCTAGGGGTAGGGCATGGCCAAGAAGGAAGAACGCAGTACTGCGACGTCGTATGAGGTCACGATCGGAGGCCAGACCTTTGTTCAGACAAAGCGTGATGGTGTCCAGCGGTTAGAGATTCACGATCACGTCGATATGGTGACCATGTTGGTGATTCAACTGGGTGGAGCCGAGGAACAGCCAGCCTGGAACTTCAATATTGGCGATCCAGTGGAATGCAGCCTGGGGAAGGGTGAGGAGCCGATCTTTAAGGGAGAGGTGACCGCCATTGAGCCCTCTTATGAAGTCAGTGGTATCACGAGTATGACCATTCGAGCCTTTGACCATATGCATCGGTTGGGTCGGGGTCGAAAGACACGGTTTTGGCGTTTACGGCTGGACTCTCAAGTGGTTGAAGAAGTGGGTGCGGAGTGCGGCTTGGCTGTTGAGGCCGATGGGACGAGCCAAATTCGCGGCTACATTTTGCAGCGTAATGAAAGCAATATCGCTTTCCTCAAACGTTTGGCTGCTCGGAATAATTTCATACTCCGTGTCGAAAAGGACTTTTTGACCTTTAAGAAGCCCACCTTTGAGGGCGAGACGCGCGAGATCAAGATGGGCGAAAGTCTTCGATCGGTTCGATTTGCGTTCAATAGCGTGGATCAGGTGCAGAAGGTTGTGGTCCGTGGTTGGAACCCCAAGATGAAGCAGGAGGTGGAGGGGTCCGCCGAAGCCGCTGATTTGGTTAAAATTGGTGGTGGAGAGTATGGGGCTACCATCTCGGAACTGTTTGGAGAATCCGTTGCTTATGTGACGGATATTCCGGTGACTCAACAGTCTCAGGCCACCGAATTGGCCAAAGCTGAACTCGACCGATTAGCGAGGCAATTCTGCCGAGGCACCGCGGCGATTCAAGGGGACGACAAGGTTCGCGCAGGATCTATGGTCGAATTTTCAGGCCTCAGCGAGGGCCAAAACGGCAAATACTTCGTCATTGCGACCCGCCACGTGATCTCCAACCGAACCGGATACACCACCGAATTGACCTTCTGTAGCAATACAATGGGCACCTGACTTGGGGTGACATGAGTTCACAGAAGGAATTCCTTGGCCGTGGCTGGTCCTTTCCGTTTCGATTCGATTCGGCATCGGGCAGTGTGGGCTTCTCAGAATTTGAGGAGAACATTCGCCAGTGCATCACCATCATCTTGTCCACCCGTCCGGGTGAACGCCAGATGTTGCCGGCCTTCGGTTGCCGTATCCATGAGTTACTTTTTGCTCCAAGCACATCCACCACCTCATTGATCGCCGAAGGCTACGTGCGCGAGGCCCTACGGAAGTGGGAGCCTCGAGTTGAAGTAGACTCCGTCAATGCGGTCCCTGACACCTCTGGCGCATTACGTGTCGAGGTGGTCTACCGAATCATCGCCACGGATACGCTTCAGACCGTGTCCCACGTGGTATCCAACAGCGACAGATGATGAACAGCGAGCAGCGATAAAGAACCATGCCGATCAAGCCTCCCAATCTCGACGACCGACGCTACGAAGACATCCTGGCTGAAGCTGAGGCCTTGATCCCACAGTATTGTCCGGAGTGGACCAACCTTGGTGATGCCGATCCGGGAATGACTTTGGTTCAACTCTTTTCGTGGATGACGGAATTGACCATCTACCGGCTCAATCGAGTGCCGGATAAGACCTACATCCACTTCTTGAATTTCATTGGTGAAGAAAGGCAGAGTGCGGAGCCCGCTGTGGTTCCGGTTACTTTTTCCTTGAATCAGGATGGTCCCATAGAGTTGGGTGCGGAAACACCCCTGGCGACTCGACAGTTTGAGGGTGCACCGGCGGCGGAATTTCTCACTGTGGATGGAATTACGCTTCACGATGCTCGAATCACGCGCGTCATGACGGTCAAAGGCGGCTCCAAACCGGCCGTCAGAGAGATGCCCTTTTCCAACCTCGAAGCGAATCCTTCGGTCCTCACTTTTGGTGCCGGCCAGGGTGCGCAACTCTATGCGCTCGATAGTGTCGAAGATGGCCCGGAAGCCTACACGCCATACCAATATCTCTACATTTCGCATGACGACTTTCGTCTGATGAATTTGGACCCGGACGCCAAGGGGTCCAAAGGCAGACTCCGTATTCGACGCAGTTCAGGCGATGACCTCAGCATCATTCCGTTCTTCGATTGGGAATACCCCACCGCAACAGGATGGAAACGCCTAGAGTTAACCGAAGAAACTGAGCAGCAATTGGGTATGCGCGAGCTGAGTTTGGTCAGCGATATGACGGGCATTGTCCCGATCAAGACGATGGGAATGGGGGACCAGCTTTTCAACCTTCCAGCACCTGTTGCTGAGAATCCTTGGTGGATTCGGGGTCGTCTCAATTATGAACGTTGGCTCGCCGATCGAATGTTGGATGATCTGGAGGTGAGCTGGCAGGATGACCGTGGAGGCGAGCTTCGCCCTCTTCACAATTGGAAGGTCCGCTCGTCGGGACGAACTCTAGAATTCTTTTTGCAAGACCTCCCCCCTATTCGTGGGGGATGGACCGTGAGCTTTGCGATGGTGGATCGCAGTCTCCCTGCAGGACTGAGGGGCTATCTTCCGTCTTATCGATGGTATTACCGTCGGGGTGAAGGCTGGGAAGAAATCCTTTCCGATCGGGTTCGAACAGAGGGCACCAAGGTGGTCATCACAGGACCGATGGTCGACATGGCGACCGACGGCTTTAATTTGCGCGCCGAGCGCGTCGAGACCGCTTTTATTCGAGGCATTGCGCCCGATATGGAACTCGACCTCAATTGGCAGCGCCCTGTACGCATGAGCCTCATGTGCGGTGAGGATGTTCGGCGCCTGGAAACCTTACCCGCCACGGAAGGACCATGGTCCCCGTTTCAAATCTCTCCAGTCCTGCCGCCGACCATTGGGCGGAAGCTCTTTATCGGGTCTGACGTCTTCGAAAATCGGAACGGCTCGCCGGTCGTCCTTGAACTCGAAATTGGCTTCGAGATGAACGGCGAACTGATGGCTGAGCCCACGGATTTATACCAACTCCAACTGTGTTACCGCGCTGAAGATTCGTGGCGGGTGGTGTACAGCCGCAACAAAAAGTGGGCCAAGTTTACATTTGCAGACCTGGACAAAGCGGGTGCGAAGCGCGAGGCCGTGCGTAAGATTCGGATTGAGGTGGACCCCAACAAGCATCTGAAGGAATTGGCCAGGCACCGGATCGGTGATGTCGAGACCACATGGCTTCGTTTGGAACTCATTAAATCAAGCCTGTCAGGCCAAGACGAAAATAAGGACACCCACCCCATCGTTCCGCGAATCTATGGAATCGAGATTGGTGTAGACAAGACCATTGGTCAGGACACGTATGAGGAGCCTCTTCCCGGGCCTGTTGTGTCCCAACTGGATTACCGAGAGCGCAATAGACGGCTCACTCGGGTCGTGACCCAGGCTCATGGACGATTGAGCGAGTTCTTCCCTTTCTACGGCTTTGTCGACATCGAACAACCCAATCAGGCGCTCTACCTCGAGTTTGACAAGCCCCTTCCACCGGGTGGCCATCACACCATTCAGTTCCGTTGCCGGGGTGAAGCCTTTCTTCCCGAAGGCGTGGAAGTGGAGTGGGAAATTCTCGAGAAACGCCGGGCTGGTGCTGGGTGGAAGCGTCTCCAGATACTGAGTGGTGAAGAAGATAGTAAGAAGGACGGGTACCGGATGAATGCCACAGGAGCGCTCGAGTTCGTGCTCCCAGAAACACCGACCATATCGGATGATGGGTTTTGGATTCGCGGTCGTTTCACCTTGCCGGAAGGAGCGACGCTCGATCAGATCCCGTCATTGCCTCCTGTGACGCATATCATGTTGAATACCGTGGATGCGGTGAACCTCCATACCATGCGGACTGAGCGCTATTCGGGCTACGGGGTACCCAATCAAGTGGTCCAGTTGCTGCGGCGACCTCTGTTCATTCATGGGCCTCCAGAGCAATCTGTGTTTCCTCGGCCCGATCTCTTTCAAGACATCAAAGTGCGTATATCGACGGAGGATGGAGCGGCAGAGGAATGGACTCAGGTGTCCCCAGCAAACATGTTGACTGCTGGAAAGGATGACCGGGTATTTGTCGTCGATCCAGTGGATGGCACGCTCACATTTGGTAATGGCATCAGAGGCCGAATGGCTCCTGTGGGCTCCAACAACATCTTGGTTGAACTGTACCGGGTTGTGCCCGGTTTGCGCGGAAACATTGGTCCTGGAGATATTGAGGTGTGCGAGCCTCTTGGGGATTCGGTCCGCGTATCCAATGTTCTGCCTGCATCGGGTGGGCGGGATGCGGAAAGCATTGAGGAGATTGTTCGGCGCGCGCCTACGCTTTTGACCAGTCGCGACCGAGCCGTCACAGCCGCAGACTTTGAGACCATTGCCAAGCAGGCGAGTGGTGAAGTGGCTCGGGCTGCGTGCTCGGGACACATGGGAGAGGACGGTACCGTCAGTGTAGTGGTGCTGCCTCATCGTCGGAGCGGCGAGGACATTCCAGACCCCTTCCTGTCCGCGGGCTTACGCGACCATGTGGCGAATCATCTCAAAAAACGTTGTTTGATCAACGTCAACCCGGCGGTGCGACTCGCGGAGTTCATGCCTGTCGACATTTCCATTTCATTGCGTCTTCGACCCAACACCAATGTCATTCATGTGCGAGAGATCGCCGAAGCCTGGGTTCGGGCATTTTTGGACCCCTACGAGGGCGGTATTGATCGGGATGGATGGGCCTTTGGTGGCACATTGTATGCGCAAGATTTTGCCCGAATGGTTTCGGATATCCCCGAGGTACGACACGTCTCGAATGTGCGTCTCTATGGCGCGTCAACGGGAGGGGAGCGCCCACTGCCTGGATGGGAACGGGATCAAGGAGAGGAAGAACTTCAGTTGGACAATGCGGACCTTTTTCACGTGAAGCGGATTCGCATCGAAATAGAGGATGACCTCTGGTGAGCGCCAACACGCTGCAACTGTACGGAAACCTTCCGCCCTCACGGTCGACGGGAGACTACGCCTATCTCGAGCAGGTGGTCCGCATCGGCTTTCCTGTTGGAGAGGCTCGCGCTTATTTACGACGTCATTTGGGTAATCAAGTCGGCTATCGTCTTGTCGAGGCACAACGCGGTGAAGAGCCCGGTCATGTTCGCGCTATCGAAGTTCACCCTCAAGATGGAGGGTCGGTCGTTCAGGTGGCGGCGGAGCGAACGCTTCCGGATGGGAGCCCTGCGAGCTACTACACTCCCGAAGATCTGGTGGAGATTCGAGCTCGGATAGAAAGTGAATTCGGTGGCCCTGTATCGCCGCTTCAGCCCAGGGATCGGCTGGTTCTCCATGTGCCCGTGGCCAGCTATTTACGATTCCTTCCCGGGATATTTCAAGGCGCTGCCCCGGCTCAATCTCGCGACGTTGTAAAAGCGACGGAACGCTCCATTCGACAATGGGGTGAGCGCGATGAAGTGGCCCTGACGGAGATTCAAGACCAGGACACGGATCAGTTTCGTCGGTTTCTGTTCATTTTCCAGCACCTGATGACGACGGTCACCGAGCGTATCGACGGTTTGCCGCAGATCACCAATCCCATGGTGGTCGATCCTAAGTTTCTGCCCTGGTTGGCCTCATGGGTCGATTTTTCGCTCGATGAAGCGCTTCCATTGCACCAACAGCGGGAGCTTGTACGGCGCTCGATTCGTCTTCATCGGACTCGCGGTACGCGTGAAGGCATTGCTGAGATGATTCGAGTGTTGACCAGCGCACCTGTCATCATCGAAGAACATCACCGTCCCCAGGCTGCAATTGTGGGGGCGATGACTCTATCGGGTGGCCGCAACATCGAGGAGCGGTATTTGCGGGGAGAGCCTCCTGCCCATTTTCTGGTTGATGAAGGACGGAAGACGGGCACCTTCTTCGTTTTACGTCTCGAGAGCCAGGCAGCATTTCGAAAACGTTTTGGAGAACGTGCACCTGCCGTTCTGCGGCGTATTACTCATATTGTGACTCGGGAAAAACCGGCTCACATTACGTTTACTCTGCAGTTCGATGAAGGAAGCACGGCGTGAAAAGGATGACTCATGAGTGAACAGAATTTAGTCCGACTACGCCCGTTCGAGGGATTGTGTTTGACCGCAGAAGATCTGCTGGTTGAGCAGCAATACCATCGAGCGAATAACCATCGTCACAACCTTTATATGCACGGACATGGGATCGCTCAGGGGCTCCAGGTTGAAATCAGCCAATCCCGGAAGAAATACACTGCTGTTATCGAAGAAGGTTTTGGTGTGACCCAAATGGGTCAGGGCGTGTTGTTGAGTGAGCCGGCAAAAGTGCCCTTAGAGGTCCCCAAAAAAGACGGTGAATACATGCTGTGGCTCTTCCATGTCGAAGCGCCAGTGGAAGATGATAATCGACCGGTTTTTGATACGAGTGAGACCTTACCCTCACGCGTCCTGGAGTCGGTCGCACCGAGGTTGCACCCGATAGATGAGGCGCAATCCGATGCCGTGGCGCTGTGTCGAATCAATGTTCGCTTGGGACGGATGGTACAGGTCCGCCTGCCAGTGCCTCGATGTGGGCGGCAGGCACGGGCCGCAGAGAGCTATCTAAAACCTCGAGTCGTCGAGTTTATTCGCGTCAATAAAGGGGTCGTTCAGAATCTTTTCCGTACGGCGCTACTCAAGGAACTGGATGTGGGCGTTCAGGGGTTTCAGTCCGCGCTCATTTCGAGCGAATTCCTTTTGATAGAAGAAGGTACATCCGATCGCGTTTTGTATCGCGTAGCAGGAACGCTCATTGGATACGCTCACGACTTTTACAGCCCACTGCCCAAGACCATTGAGCGAATTGAAAAGTTCAAGGACTTTGTCCGCCGGGTCAACGCGGAAGTTCCCGGTGTGGACCAAGGTGATGAAGTGTGGCTCAAATGGTTCGATAAGTTTGAACGGCTGTTACAGCCGCTGGGTAAGATCTCAGATGAGCTCGAGGCCACAGTCGAGGCGCAGAGGTAGTACACTCTACGCATGTCTGTAGACTCACAAACCGTCACCGTGCGTGTCCAAGTTGTGGACATGAAGCCATTTTTGCTTGATTTGACGGTCCCTACCTATTTGCCTGCCCGCGACCTGACTCAACGGATCGCTCGAGATGCAGGATTGGACGCGTATTGGCAGGATGGGCGTCGTCGTTTGTATTGGCTCCGAGCCCGTGGCCGGCTGCTGGGGGAAGGGGAGACCCTTTCGGAATTGGGCGTCATCAACAGCGAGTTGGTCTATCTTCTTCCGGAGCCACCCGAAGGTACGGGGGTCGTGGAGCGTCCGCCCGATTATCCGGTCAACGTGGGCTACCGCGGCAAGGGAACGGTAGCGCTGATTTCTGCACTGGGGTTTACGGCTCTGTGGACAGTGTGCTGGGGAGTGGCTCTGAGTTTGGGCCGAACCCAAGAACTCATTGCTCTACCGGCGATTGCTTTGGGTTTGATAACGACATCCTTTTCTCGGCATGCTTGGGGTGGGCGTTCGAGTCGCCCTAGAATTGCGCTGACGAGCATGGCCGTACTGGTTCCATGTGTAGCACTCGCGTTCACCCTCTCAGATGTGTTGGAAACGGTAGACGGAACAGACTTCTACGCGCAGGCGATCGCCGGCGCAGTATGGGGGTCTATTGGTGTGATGATGGGATGGTTGGCGTGGTGGGGGGCTGTGGACCCCCTTCCCATTCGGAAACCCGAGGAAACGGAGTCGGAAGAGGTGGTGGCTCTCGTAGACTGTGGCCTTTGTGGAAACAACGTTTTGCCCGATGTGCGTGTGGAATGTGCTTGTGGTCGTTTCTTCCACTCTGGGTGCTATGGGGCGCGCGTGGCCGTATATACAGGCGATCCGGGTTCGTGTCCCGTGTGCACGGCCTAAGTCAAACCCTTCTAATCGGAAGGGTGTTCCTCGATGGCCGCTCGGTAATGCCGGTCGAAGTCTTTCGCGCCAAGCGTGAAACGGAGCTCTGCAAGACGCCCTTTTAGGAGGTTGATGGCGGCAGCAGGTACCAGTTCGCGCAGGTGGACGGCGGCACGAACAAGTCGATTAATGGCCCCTGCGGGGTCGGCAGACTCGAGGTGCACGGTGCTATGAGTGATATGTCCGTCGATGACTGCAAACCAATTGCCACGTCGCGCGCCGGCGATGAGCAGTAAATCGGCGGTTTTTGAGGCCGCATCGTATTGCCCGTTTTCAAGGTAAATAGCGCACAATATGCTCGCATTGGTGACGGTATGGAGGTCCCTCTGATCCCGTTGGCTGAGGCTCAATGCGTCTTCGAATAGCCCTTTCGCTTTGGGTGCCAAGCCGCGTTCAAGGTATTGAAGTGCCAGGCGCATCAAGACTTGAATTTGGATTTCCGTGTCTTCAAATTCTCGCGACAAGGCGAGAGCAGCGTCTAATGCTTCCTTCGCTCCGATGAGGTCCGCCCCTTTTATGAGCATGTCTGAAAGATCGAGCCACGCTTGGACTTTCTGCGAAGCAAAGCGAGGGCTGTTCATTTTTGAAAGCGCAGCGCGCAAGTGTGTGTCGGTATGGTCGGGTTCGCATGCTGCTTTCGCGAGTAAATTTTCGACTTCCAGCTCTGGAAGTATTTCGGCGACTTTCAGAGCTTGACGGAGCACATCTTCTTGAACCGCTTCAGGGGCTGTTCTCGCCACCGATGCGCACCACATCAATTGGAGCTTAGTGGCGATATCTGTCAGTCCTTCGGAGGTTGCCCATGCTTCAGCCGTGGACAATTGATCGAGGGCCTCAGAAGAGGTCGGAAGTGCGAGAAAGCGGACAATGAGGACGCGCAAAGAAAGTTGTGGGTTTGTTTTTGGATCGATTTCCTGAGCGAGCTTTTCCACGATCTTCAGCGCTTCTGTTCGGCTTGAGCCCAAAAGAGGCATCGTTTCCAGAGCTTCGATTTGCTGTTGGATGGTCATTGCTGAAGGCTCTCCGCCATGGCGTTGAGAGACCAGCTTCGAAGGGCCTGGTAGGCCGCCGATGAAGCACGGATTTGTTCAACAGTTTGGGTGGGCAGATCCCCCAGCACGACCACTGGCGCTCCGATTGAACGGTGTAGCTTGTCTCCGTTACGAACCACATTTCTGGCCAATTCGCGAAGTGCACGATCGGCATGCTTGAGAATGGATAGAACGGAGGACGTAGGGCTCACTCGCGCCAACGCGATCACGGCTGCTGCGAGTTCGACCTGTGTTTGCCCCATCTTGTTGACGAGAGTCCTCGCCGCATTCAGGACAGGCTCTACCGCTTCGGGCTCCAGTCGTTGCTCGACGGGGAGGTCTCGCGCGCTGATTCCTCCTGTCATTTCTTGCAATACGGCGTCGATGGCAGCCAAGTCCGGATCGTTACCGGGAATAGGGGGTGATTTTTTGTGGACACTCGGGACGATGGGAACAGTGTCTGCCGGAAGAAGAGATAGCAGAGCTTTTTGTCCAAACCGTACGTTCGGTAAGGCATGAATTTGAGTGTGCGTCCTCGGCTCAGTCTCCGGTGCCTCTGGTAGAGATTCGCCCGCATGCTCAACGATGAGTGGAGCCACCACCTGTCCCGTGCTGGCCAAGTGTCGAGCCGCTGCCAGCGCATCACTCCAGGCATCGTGGCAAAGGGCAAGCCTTACGGCATTGTCGGTATGGGGTCCTCCGCCCTCGTAGGCTTCTGCGCAAACCGTCAATGTCGCCAGGCGTGCCGCGGCTCCAGCGTGTCCCGATTGTCTGGGTAAGACCGCTGAGGCAGGCCCGGCGGTGATTCGCGCTACAGCTCGGCTCAGCGGATGGGTTCCATGGGGTGCGATGAAGCGCCCGATCGCGGTGGCTCTGCCCAGAGGATCTAAGTGATCGGTGCGGTCGACCATCGCTTCTGGATCCAGGTTGCGTCGGCCGATGGCATGGGGAGAACTCAGGCCCAATTCGATGGCGCGATAGCGCGCGTCACCAGACCGGTATTCATCGTTCATTTTCGGAGTTTTGCCCAGGGTAGACTCGATATGCGCACTATGCTCGGGCAGTGACTCGTCGGGTTCATCGAAGCTTTCTTCGATGGGGTGTTGAGGGGTTGAGTGTCGCCTCCGTCTTTTTGGAGTCTTGCGTTGAGGGGAGTCTTCCGGGTCTTCATCTCCACCGAATAGAAAATTGAGTTCCCAGGGCATCGATTCGATTGGCGTGCCTGAACCTCCCCCTCCCCCCATCTGCATGTCGGGGAGTTGAAGATCTCCCCCTGCAAATTCTTCTTCCGTCTGTTGGCCTATTTCTTCGGCAAGTTCGTGATCAGCAGAGCCTGTGGATGTTTGAGAGGTCGATGCCGTACGGGAGAGAATCGCTTGTACAGCAAGGTTTCCCATTTGAGGTTGGAGCTTCTCGGCGATCTCCGGAGATAGCTCTTGGCCCTCCTCAAGACGTTCGAGGCTGGGGGTACGCTCTAGTTGGCTTTCAGGCCCGTCCTGCTGAGGGAGACCAAGTTTCTTTCTTTGCTCTTGAGAAATCGACACAAGGGCCTCGCCCGGACACGGTAACACGGGTTTGGGGCACCTCTGGTAAGCTATGCGCATGTGCGCCATGAGGTTTGACCTCGCGCGGGCGCGCGCACGAGGAGCCATCTTGTCGAATGCAACGAGCATGACTGAAACCGGACGCAGGTGGATTGGGCCTGCGTCGGACTTGGTAGAAATGGAAGATGAGGATGGCCTCAAGCACACCGCGATAATTTTTCACGAGGAGTGGCGAGAGCACCCGGCCATTACGGATGCTTTGGAAGTGATTGAAGGGTTTCTGGAGTCACCCATGGTCACCGGCCTGGTCGAAATCGTGGATCGCGACCCCGTATCGGCCCTGTTTTTATACCCAACGGGTAGGGTTTGGTCGATCGGCGAAGTGGTGCGCATGCTCTCGGATAGAGGGGAGCGTGGGGGCATTCGCGCGGGTCTGGAACTGATGTACACGGCGGGTCAGATTTTGGTTGAAGGGGCTGAAGCTGGACAGAGCCAAGGCGTTTACAGCCATGGTGGTCTGACACCGCGCCGGATCATGATCAAGGCCGATGGTCAGGTGATGGTCATCGGCTATGGCTTGCCCCAAGTGGAAATTTTACAGTTCCACGCCACGCCGACTCGGATTCCACGAGAAGACTCATTTCGCTACTGTCCCCCCGAACGAATGGAAGCGCGACCCGAGGACCTGAGTAGCGACCTATTTGGTCTTGTGCTCATCGCCTTTGAATTGATGACGGGCAAGCCCGTTTACGATGGGTTGGTCAATGATATTCGGCAGCAGGCCGCTCGAAGTGAAGGGTCACGGCGCCTGTTTCGTTTTCGCGAAGTCTTGCCGGAATCTGTCCGCAATGTTCTCGCGAAGGTGCTGCGTCCGGATCCGGAAGCTCGCTATGTTTTGGGTGAAGATTTTCTCGATGATGTCCACACTCTATTGTCCGATCGGGCGGTTCCTGGACCCTCATTGATGGATTTGATGAGCGAGCTGCAGTCCGAACACCGCCGAGTCGGTGAGAGTATGCAGATGGGCAGCACTCAAATGGTGGATGGCGCTGAACTCAGGAACCAGTTGAATGAAGGGGCGTTAGGTCGAAGCTCGCACAACGTTTGGCAAGCAAAGCCCAATCGTAAGCCAGTGCGCAGTCAGGATGAAGATCTGGCCCCACCGCCTGATGTTACGCCTCCCGTTGCGCCGGCAGATGTTGATGTGGGGAGTGCGTTTGACGCACCTCAAGATGATGAGGGTGTGCAGCCCGGTGCTCGCTGGTCCAAAGTGAAGCGTAAGATCAAGCGATCGGCGAGTCGGGAGCCTGTTGAAGGCCTGGAGGAGCCCGTGTCGGCTACGGTGGAGGCCGAACCCCCGCTGGTGGTTGAACAGGTTTCGGAAGAACTTGCGCCGGAGCCCCCAAGAGTTCCACCTCCATCGGGAAGGCGGTTGGCTCGACGTACGGTCACATCACAAGAAATCACGGACTCGGTTACTGCTCCTCCAATCGTTCCCAGTGGTGTTTCGTCACCGCCGACGGCTGATGATTTGTTGCTCCAGATCCGTGGCGGTAGAGGTCTGGACGACTCCAGTTCTCTCTCTGGCCAACACACTTCTGTTTTGGAAAGAACCGGTCAACTTGAGGTCACTATTGGGGAAGAGGATGATGACTGTGCCACAGTCATGATGACCCCTGAGCAGCTGCGTTCTAAGCTAGCTCAAGAGGTCAAGGAAAGCCCGCCAGCGTCCAAACCCGCATTGAGTAAGACCACCTCAACGCGTGGGGGCGATGACCTCTCGGTTGAGCTTGTGGGCTTGGATGGACAACGATGGTCGGTATCGATTTCCCCTCAACGCAGTGTGGGGGAAGTCATTGCTCGAATGGTGGGTGTGGAGTTGATGCTTCCTATCGATCAGGCCGGAGAAATTCAGGCTTGGTATCGGCTCGAACGAGATGGAAAGCGCATTGATCCATTGGCTCCAGCCAGTGTTTTGAGTCATTCGGCCGCATCGGTTGTTCGGATTCCGGCAGACACGAGATTGGTCGAGGTGTCGGTAGTCTCCTCCGGTCAGGGTGTTCGATTCAGTAATCCGATGAATACGGCGGTTCCGGTCCAGAGCTTAGTGGAGCATCTGCGGCAGTGGCTTGCTCTGCCTGAAGGACGGTGGCATCTCAGCTACAACGACCAAGTCCTCGCAGGGCATCAAATACTTGCGGATATAGCGGGTGAGGGTGTTTTGGCCCTTCAGTTCAGTCAAGGGTCCGCATGAGTCAGGAACGTTGGGACGTCATCCTCTCATTTATTGATGGCCCTCTATCGTTTCAGGGTGATGTGACATGCCGGGGCCCAGTGGTTCGAATCGGAGCCAATCCAGGCCCGGGCGATCTGAAGCTAGCCGGCTATCGAGGCTTGGATGACCGGCATGCCGTCATCACTTGCTATGACGGGGGATCGGTATCGATTAGCTCTGTCGGGGGGAATCCCGTTCGTGTGGGTCCGCACGAATACACGGAATGGTCTGAACTACAGCCGATTCGAAAGCCCGTGTTCTTGTCGGAAGGAACGGCGGTTCATTTGGGTCCACTCGAGCGCGGAGCGACATTTGTATTCAAAGAAGCGCAACGTTTGGGTGTTTGGCAACAGCGCCAAATAATCTCGGATGCGGCTCAAGCTTCCCCGGATTTGATGCCCAGTGAAGTACAGAAGATCGACGCTCAGCGAGGCGTACCCCCCTGGTTCATTCCGTCGGTGATCTTGCTCTTTTTGTTCACGACGGTCGTGCTTGGTCTCCAGTCCTTTGACGATTGGGTTGGGGGAGAACCGGACCCGCTTGGCGTCACACTGGAGGGTAAGGAGTATGTGGCCAGTGTTGATATTTCCGAGCCGATAGAGCCTCATCTTGTCGAAGGCTTGAATGCCCCATTTTTTGAGTTCGTCATGGAGCCCAATGCGAAGGCTGCGGGCTGGGCAAAATTGGGTTCCGATCCGAGTCTTTGGGACCAACGATTTTTGGAATACACAACACGAGCCTTCAAGACCTATGGCCGAATGCGAGCCTTCTGGAAGCGGATTGAGGCCATTCGTTCAGACTATGGCTATGTGGCCCGGCAATTGCGACAGAAGCGATTACCGGAGGTTTTTGCTGGTATTCCGTACCAGGAAAGTGGTTATCGAGCGAAGATCACATCGATTGCCTGTGCGGAAGGCTGGTGGCAGTTCATTCCGGAAGCGGCCAAGCAGGCCAACATTGACGTTCGAGATTGTCGATTCAAAGGCACCAGCAAGTTCTGGTCGCCCACGCGACTCGCGCCTGTCATTGGGGTCATGAGGAATGCCCCCTATATTTCGGGCGGACGGTGTCGTATCGACTATTGCAAGGTGGATGAGCGACAAGATCTCGCCATTTCAACGCGTGGTGCTGTTTTCAGCTTGGGTGAAGCTTGGCAGGATGCTCAATTTCGGTCCTCGGGCGCGGCTGTACAGTTGACCATCTTGAGTCACAACGCCGGATATGACAACAGTCGCTTTGAAGAGCGGCGAGTCAATCGCATCAATATTCTGCCGGCTTATCGGCGATATTTAAAACAGAATCAACTCTCGCGCGCACCCGACTTTTACGGTCAGAACATCACTTGCAATAATCTAAAGCAGAAGGACTACGAGTCCATTTCGGCGCAGTGCGGTGGCGTGCTGTGGAATCATACGCAGCATTATGGATACAACATCGTTGCCCAACATTTTTTGGCGGTTTGCTATTACGCAAAGAACTACAGCAATGAGAATGCGTTTAGCCCGTGGCGTAAGTGGGCGCGCGCCGATCAGTATTGTGAAAAGTTGATCGAAGTGCCCACGCGTGAGGAGGTAAACAGCTGGTGAGTATGCGTTCGATCATGGCCATAGCCTGCTTGGTGATGAGCTTTGGTGTGGCCGGCTACCTCATTTTTAAGGAGGTCGTTGTACCTCCTGAAGTCACCGCTTCGCATGTGGCTATAAAGGTCGATCCGTTGCTCAAGACCACGTATACCGAGGGTTCGCGCAAGAGAAATATGCAGGCATTTGGTTTGACGGAGGTCTTGGTGCCCCGCGCATTAGATCGGATGCGCCGTATTGAGGACCGCCATCTTCGAAAAATACAGCTATTGCTGGATGGTGCAGCGGACCCCCATGCGATTGCTTCGGCCATTTGTGGACAGACCACTCAGGTTCGCCCTCGGTATGGCGCTCTACGCTTTTTGGTGAAAGAGCAACAAGGCCGGCGAGGCCCCCTCCGTATCTCCAGTACCACGGGTCTCGAGGTCCAAGATTGGTCTCAATTGGCGCCCATAAATGATGTCTATGGCGCGGCAGAACTTTCGGATAATCGCAAGGAGGATGCCACGTTGATGGCATTAGCCTCGATCTTGTTGGCGAAAGAGTCCGAACTTTTGGGAGGCTACAAGCCCTGGGGACGGGGGTTGTTGCCGGGCGCTTGGTCATGGGCAGCAGTGGTCAAAGAAAACCCGGGGATCGAGGAGCAAGTCGTGGAGTATGTTGCTCTGATGCACCTCTTTGTTGAGCAAGCGACTGCTGATGGTGGAATATGCGGTGAAGGGGACGACTAAAACAGTTATTTTTCGCTGTCTCCTCGTGATGTGCGATCATATCATCTGCTTCAGATGCCCCAGTGAGAGAGAATGGAACACAGACGCCGATTCCGGATCGTGAAAGAGCTCGCCGAAGGCGCGTTCGGAAAGGTCTATTTGGCGGAGATGATAACGGGCGATAATTTCAAATCGATTGTCGCCATCAAGTTGCTTCACGGAAAGTGGGTCGGTCACGAAGAGATTGTTCAGCGTTCCCGAGATGAGGCCCGAGTCCTCGGGTTGCTGCATCATCGCAACATTGTGCGCGTTGAAGATTTGACCTCGATTAATGGGCAATGCGCCATCATTATGGAGTATCTCGAAGGGGTCGACCTCAAGTCGCTGATTCGGTACTGCAGAGATGTTGGCCAAGCGATACCGAGAAAAGTCGCGTTTGAAATCATTGCCAGTAGCGCCACGGCGCTCGATGCCGCTTTCCATCGTAAAACACTCAATAGTGGACAGGCCCTCAAACTCATTCATCGGGACATCAAGCCATCCAACGTGATGGTGACAGTGGCCGGTGAGGTCAAGGTTCTTGATTTTGGGACGGCTCGGGCTCAGTTTGAGCACCGTGAGGCGGAGACTCAGGCATTGGCCTTTGGTTCGGCGGCCTATATGGCACCTGAACGCATGATGGGCGATCCTGATGGGCCTGCCGGCGACATTTTTTCATTGGGCGTCACCCTGTATGAGCTTCTTGCCGGCCAAGGTTTTGGGAAGATTTTTATTCGTGGCGAGAAGTTCGATGATGCGCTTAATGAGCGAGTCGATGGCCTTGATCTACGAGACTTAGGTCAGGCTCGAGAAACTCAAGTTCGACAAGTTTTACGCCTGATGCTGGCTTATGAACCCGAAGAAAGACCATCGGCTCAGCAGGTAGTCGAGCTCATGGAGGCGCTTGCGGAGGAGGTCCAAGACGGAAGTCTTCGACGGTTTTGTCGAGAGGTGGTCACACCTGCTCACGCCGTCCAAGAACCCGCCGGAGACTCGAATGACCCCTTTACAGGGAGTACTCTGTTTGAAGACTCGTCTCGGGTGCGCAATGAAGCGCTGGAAGATGTGGAAGCCAGAGTCATTTCGGAAAGCGGTAGTGTGGATGTGGAGCCCACAGTAATTCCTGCAGAGGCTCCCATAGAAGAAGGCACGGAATATACCTCGGATGTCCAGGAGACCCAGGTAGTGTCGAGTGCATATGCGCCGGATCCCTCTGTATCGACAACCCCGCTGCCGGATAAGGATCTGGATCCAGGTTTCGATGGACACTCCGTTTTAGAGGAACCAGAAGAGACCCAAAATGGTGGGCTCGGGTTGGTCGGATTGGCCATCTTGGGACTCGCTCTGAGTGGCTTGCTTCTTTATGGTGGCTACGCGCTTTTTGTGAAGGGCGAGACACAGCCGGCAACCGTTATCGACGATGCGCCGGTATACAGCGAAGGGGCTCGAATCGATACCGAACAAGCGGGTGGAAAAGGTGGGACATTGGTGCTGAACATCGACGGAGGCGGCGAGGCTAAAGTGACCATCTCGGCGGTATTGACTGGCTTCAATTTCCGTTGGGATGGGACTGGCACTTTGGAGTTGGAGGATCTGGAGCCGGGCATGTATCGCGCTCGGATTCGGACTGCTGAAACCACTGTTGGTCTGCAAGCTACAGTTGAAACCGGCCGCAATTGTGCCTACCGTTATGATCTCGATTCTGGGGGCGACGAGTGGAAAGACGCGGGCTGTTGATGGGTATAGTTGGGGTCGCATTGGCCATCAGCGTTGAAGCCCAAGCCTTTCCTCAAGATCACCTTGCCAAGGCCCGCGTCGCGTTGAAGGAAGAGGACAAGCGAGCAGCGCGTCAGGCGCTCGATTTGGCTCATGATGCCTTTGGCTCTTCAGAGGGTGTGGCCCCTAACGATATTCTCGCGACCTACTGGTTTTATAAGGGCTTGTGGTTCAACCAGAAAAACCGTTCGGACTCCGCCATGAATGCTTTTCGTCAGGCGCTTGTGGTCGACCGACAGTTCTCATGGGATCGCGAAGTCAATGATGACCGTGAATTGAGGAAGGTTTTTGAAGCGTTGCGCGGTGAAGTCGGCTCTCGTGACACGATTTCTCCCGGTTTACCCGACAAGCTTGGCTGTGCTCAAGTGTATGTGGATGGCAGTCGGGTTTCTGGTGATCAAGAAGTGGCTATAGGTCAACGGTTGGCGCAGGTTCAGTGTCCCCATGGCGATGTCTATGGCGTTTGGACTGATTTCAATCCGGAAAGCCCCGTAGATTGGTTGGCCCTGTGTCCATACCCAGTCGATACGACGATTGAGCTTGTTGAAGCGTCTGCTCCGGCCTCAGAATTCGAAGGCATGGATGTGGAATTCGGAGAAAGTCAGCCCGAGGAATCGAATCCGTGTCTGGAGATCATGGCGAAGCCTCCTCCAGTCGTGGCTACGGCAAATACGCCCTCCTCGGGAACCAGGGATACATCGAAGTCCAATTACATGAAATCCACTTTCGGGCTTGAGAGTTGGACCCTTCCGCGGATTATTACGGTGGGTGCCGGTGGTGCGCTGATTACCTCAGGAATTGCCGTTCATTTCGGTGGAGTGGTACCCGCCTACGACATGGTGGAGTGGGGGCGCCGGAACCCGACCGGATTGACCCGGTATCAAGCCGATATCCTGACAGATCGCTTCAAAACACGGCGCACGATTTCATACGCATTAACGGCGACAGGTGTAGCCGCTACGGTTGTGGGCGTATTTGTCTTGAAGCCAAAGACAACGGGTATCCAACCGACCCTTCTCCCTCATGGGATGGGTCTGTATGGGCGGTTTTAAGCAGTTTCTTGCTTTAAAAGCGGGTGCCCAAGCTGAACTTAAAGAACAAGCCGCTTAGGTCCATTTCGCCCAGAGGAATTGGTTGAGGACCACTGTCTTCGTTTTTGAAACGGAGGTCAAAGAGCTTGGTAAACCCGGTTTCAAGGCCCAGGTTGATTCGGACATTGCCCTTGTTGAGATAGGCGGCGGTGTACTCAAGACCCCCTCCGAACTCGAACCCGACAGCGGTGGCTGAGTAGCGATTGGTCACTTCTCCGCCCTCGACATCGACATTTTCATCCATCCGTAAAATGGCATGGCCAAGCTGTAGAGCGACAGTGGTGGTGGGCACCCAGCGCGGTTTCCAGTTCCAGCGATATCGTGCACCCAGTTGATAGTGATTCAACGTCGTTGCGATATTGAATCCGAAGTCTTCATCTTCGAAACCATCCGCTGTAGGAATCAGAAGCCGGCTTCCAGTCCTGCCCGTTTGAAATCCGACAAGGATGCTGGTGGTTTTCGATACCGAGTACCCCATCGTTAATCCGGTCGCGGAATGTGCCGCCGCTGCACCGACCTTTTCCCAGCGGGGATCACGAACGGTTTGAACACCGTTGGTCACGGCCAGTTCATATTTCTCGGCCATAGCGGGCGTTGCGAAGAGGAAGGCGGGTATAAAAAGTCCTAGCATGGTCTACTCCTCCATCATCCTTCGTTGGGTTTAGACGTGGTTCGTCGAGGAAGCCTGTCTTCTTTGAAAAAGTCGACGACTGCGAATCCACCTGTCGTATCGAGCGAACCTTCGGCAGGGTCTAAATGACTGATCTGCCCGAGTGCGGACTTGTGTGCGATGGTGAAGCCTCCAGAAGGGTTGGCCCGGATACTCGCGGGTGGCGACGGAAGATTGAGTCCCGCATATTGTCCGGGTGTCGCCAGATTGACTTGAAGGACCTCCTCCAAGTCTTCGAGTAAGACCAGGGCAAAGCTGTTGTCGTCTTGCTCAACCAATTCCACCCCAACCGGTTTGGATTCCAGGACCAGACTGACCACATCATCCGTGTGGAGATCGGCCACGGCCAGACCCCAATTGGACCGCTGATAGCCGCCGAGTCCGCCATAATCCGTATCGATCGAAGGTTTTAAGGTTGCGACGGCAAAGTGCCCGTCGGGAGAGATTTGAAGGTCACGAATGGGATTGTCGACGACATACTCTGTGGTCTCAAAAGAATCGAGATCCAGTTTGATGATGTCTCGACTGTCGCTCCGTTCGTTGTTGAAAAGAATGGCCATGCCATCGCGAGTGATGACCTCTGAAGCAGGCTCATCCAGTGGGAGCGACTCCCGTTCGATAAAGTCATGTTCGACGATGATGTCTACTTGTGAGCGGTCTTCGTAAACCAATACTGTCGCCTCGGTGGCATCATCATTTGCGATATCGCTGGCTACACCATCCAGCGCTTCCATGTCGATACTCACCACTTCGAGATCAAGCTTATACAGGTCCGACCGATCCTGTATCGTCAGCAAGACATAGCGTTCGTCTGGACTGAGAGCGGCACCGGACGGTTCGACTTCGATGTCCGCATCCAGGGCTAACGGATATTCGGTTTGGACCTCACGAGTGTCCATGTCGATCACGAGGACGTGAGATTGGGAAAGAATGACGCTGGTTTGGCCATCCTTCGTGAACAGAATTTTGCGTGGAGGAAAACCAATACTCAAGGACTCGGTTTCTCCAGTGTTGAGATCGAGAAACATGATTTCGGTCAGGTCGACGATGGGGCCCGTGACAGCATGGCTTTCGGCGGTTCTGTCCATATACACGACGGCTGTGTCACCATCAGGAGTGAAGGCCATCCCATTCATATGGGCGGGCACCGAAGACACGGCGACTTGCTTTCCGGAATCGATGATGGCCATTTCCGTTCCCCAGTACAGGTCGTCTTCTGCACAATCCTCTACCAATACGATGTTGGGGGCTGGATCGTCGCAGATGGGCCATTGGGAGTGGACCATGACACGCTGATACGAACCGTCGGCTCGGATGGATATGGGTCGTGCACCATTTAAGTCCACAGGATGCCAGGTATCGTCTGTTCCAACCCGTACGAGCTGTCCCGCGCGAGGAAGTATGACGTAGGTGCCGTCATCGATAGACACCACATTGGTGTCCCAAAGTTCATCATCCAGAGTAATGGTTTGGCTGACTGGCCAGAAACCACAGGCAGAAAAAAGAAGAGGAAGTAAAGCAGGTCGAATCATTACTCGTTCTCTATGCTGGCGTTGAGTTCGAAGCCGGTAATGGTTTGAAGCTCGCCATCGGAGGGGTGGAAAAAACTAATGCGTCCGAGGTGATGTTCCTGACTGATGTAGGCGGTTTCTGTATCCAAGAGTGTTCCCAGGTGGACCGGGTTGCTCTTGAGTTGAATCTCGTCATGAATCAGGGTTTCAAAATTGAGCACTTCTAAGAAGGGTTGTCTGTCCATCACAAAGAATCCCTTCGTTCCATCGGGTGTATAGGCAAATTCTTTGGGTTCGGCTGGAAGGGCCAGCGCGGTGCTAAAGAAATTGCTCAAATCCACCAGTGAAATGGCAGGTTTACTGTAGTAGGGGGAGTCGGGAGGGACGTCGTAGCCGTTCCCTGCGGCATGGGCGATAACAGCGGTTCCGCCTGTCGGGCTGACACCCACGCTTTGTACAGGTTTGACCAAATCTCGAAGTATGACCTCATCCGTCGCGCGGTCCCAACTTGCAAATAGGCTTTCCCCGCTGGCTGTACTGAAGAGAATGCCTCGTTTGTCATCTGGGCTCAAAACGACGGATCCGAACATCGTGTCGAGGGGTAAATCGATGATGGACTCACCTTCGAAAGGATTGTTGAGATCGTAAATCCACAGTTGAGAAGAGCCTCTGGCGACGGCCACCAGTTCCTGTCCATCAGGCGTAATGTCGAGGTCTGTGGGGTTCTCACCGACGTCGAGTGGAGCGGTGGTCAGCGTGTCGAGATCGACATGAACAAGGTAGGTGGCTCCAAACTGACGGACGATAGCCGATTTGCCGTCGGGTGCGATGACGACCTCTTCGGCAACGGGAGGGTTCACCAGGTCGTCGGTGATTTGAATGTGTTCAGGCTCCGGTTCGTCGACCGTGAGATCGATGCGGCTGAGATAGCTATCGCTAACGACAATAGCGAGATTACCGGACTCGCTAAAGTGAACACCATGTGGATTGGCGCCGACGACCATTGGGAAATGGTCGAGCGTTTCGATGTTCACGAGGCTGATATCGTTGAAGGATTGTGCACCTCCAGCCTGACTACCGGGCTCATCGGATTTCTGGTTGAAGTAGCAAATGACCCACTCGCCATCGGGCGACATCACCATGTCATTACGACCGGCACGCACAGCGACAGTCTGAACTTCCAGAGTCGACGCATCGATGATGCTCAAATCATTGGAGTTCATATTGAAACTAACGGCGGTTTTATTGTCTGGAGTGACCGCAATGGCGATAGGGTTGACGCCCACTTCGGTGGTGAGCGCGGTTAAACCCGGTACGGAAATGCGAGTGACTGTGTTGCGATCGGGGTTTGCCACAAACACATATTCGGGTGTCGTGGCGGGCTTAAGAGCAAGAAGGTCATCTTCGACTTCGGGCGCGTAGTCACCGGCTTCGCCCGAGCTCACGTCCGAATCCTCGGCTGATGGAGACATCATGTCCTCGGATCCATCTTCGTAGAGTGCGTCACCTGCGGATTTCGAGATCGGTGTCTCGCCGCTGCAAGCCATCGAGAAGGAAAATACGATGGCGATTTTTTTTGGGGTCATCATTGTAGCTCCCGGTGCTGAGCCCGATAGGTTGCAAAGGGCGTGCCAACATCCCTAAACGTGGGACTGTTTTGGGTTCATGACACCATAGTCCCTAATCAACCCGACAAACAATGACATTTATGTCTTGGTTGCCGGTATCTAAAAAAAAAGACCGCTGGGGTGGCCAGCAGTCTTTTAGAGATGGTGCGGAAGGGGGGACTTGAACCCCCACAGCCAAGTGGCCACTAGAACCTGAATCTAGCGCGTCTACCAATTCCGCCACTTCCGCGCGGACGGACAGATATTCCGATGACCTGGGGTGTCAAATTAGTCGGGCTTCGGCAATCGATACACGCTGTGTGTGTGTGACCGAAACAGGAGGTCTGCCTGCATGATGAGGTTGTCCTGGAGTTGCCGGACAGGATTTCGGAATTCGCGGGTGAACTGGTCGGTACCGAGGAACCCGTAGGTTTTGGGTAGGAAACGGGTATTTCGGACCAATGCATGTGTGGCCCCAGCTTGAACCAAGGCGTCGACTTCTCGACCGGCGTTGGCCAACAAGAAGTGTCGGGTAGGATTGTGATCTTCGACGCTACCCAGAATTTGCTTCGCTTCCAGATCAGATGAACGCCACGCGAAAAGCATGGCGACCCGATCGTCTGGGCCCAGCACTCGATTGCAGAAAGCGATGGCTTGATCGCCAGCGGAGGGCTTTCGTGTGGCGTGACCTGGCCATGTGTAGCCTTTAAGACCGCTGGCTCCTCCCACGATGAGCCCGAGGCCCAGCAGTCCCATGGTGAAGCGGGAACGAGCCAGTGGATAGGCGATGGCCGCGCCAGTCAGAACGAGGATGGGAAGCGTAGGAATTAGATATCGAAGCCAATGTGGACCCGCCGCCCATCCGATCAGCCCGGCGACTGAGGCGGCTAACCAGGGTCGAAATCGGACCTGTTTGAGCACCAGTGGAAATGGGAGAAGGAGAAGCAATGCGTAGGGGTGAAGGCGGCCCAGAAATGTGAATGATGCCGGATTGGCTTCAACGATCATTCTCCATGGCAAGAGAACAAAATCGATGGCTGTTCTTCCCATGCCGTACTTTTCGACGAACTGGAAGGCCATCGATGGCTCGGACCAGCCTGCGAAAGGAAACAAAGGGTGCAGGTTTTCGGCTATGTTTCTCAGCCACCATGGAGCGACAGCCAATAGGCACAGAGTGGCCGCCCGCAGACGGGTGCGCCAATCTCCAGGCATCAGCAACCATATCCCGAGCAATGGCGCAGCTGTGGTGTACTTTAGACTGAGGGCGAGGCCCGCACATAGCGCTGTCGCACGGTGATGTTGACGAAGGGCTGCATTCAGGGTCAGTAATACCGCCAGAGCCGCGGGAAGATCGCTGCCTGCGGACCCGGCTTCTTGCAGAATGGTCGTGCTCAGAGCCAATGTTGCGGCGGCGATAAGTCCCACGCCATGTTTGCCGAAGAAGTCGTGGCCCATTCGGATCACGAGAGCCAGGCAAGATACGGACAGCCACCAATGCAATCCTGCGGCGGCTGACTTCCACGGAGTGGACAACCCAATGGCGTACGCGAGTTGAAGGGTGAGTGGCCGACTGCCGTTGGGGTGGAGAGGTCCACCCAGGAGAGCGCCCTCTTTTAAGAATTGCAGAGGCAATCCGATGTGCAGGTAGCGTTCGTCGGTACCGACAATCGGTCCAAATACATCCCAGACACTCGGGGATAGAAGGATGGCTGCTGCACTGAACGGAAGGATCCAAATTGGGCTCAAACGGACTGTCGGCCGGGCCCAACCCAAGATTGAAAGTCCCGCAATGGCTAAGCATAGTTTTTCGCTGACGCCGGCGACGACCCCGAGGGCGAGCCCGAACAGTCCCCACGCGAGTAGACCCGCAGCCACAGCGTACAGAAAGGCTTCGGGTTGATGTCTGTGTTTGGGCTGAAGGAGATGCTGCCCCATGCCTGCGGCAGCGAACAGTAAAATGAGGCCCACGACAAGTCCCATCATGGTGACGGTAGCCTCGTTTCGATACCCATCAAACGCCCATTCTCCCGAAAAAGCAGGAGATTATCGAGCAATAAAGGGTGGGTCTGATGTCCGGGCCGGTCGAGGTGGTACCCATTTGAACAGCGCAAATCGATGTCATCGATGTGCCGGAATTCCCAGCATGCTGTGTTGCCATGGATGGTGGGTGGAGCATGAAAACCGGTTTTGGTTTTGATGATTTCCTTTTCATCCGTTTGTGTGTTCCAGAGTTTGATGTTGCCGCGGTCGACCCAGGCGATCCAGGGGCCACTGCTGACCGGGTGATGTTGATCGCCAGGTCCCACGTCTAAACCGCGTCTTTCTTGGGCCTGGATCCGTTGTAGCCACAGATCGGAGTCGTCCCCGGGGCCGTGCGTTTCCCACACCAGTACCTGGGATGTGGCTGCGGTTCGCCCTCCGATGCGGGGCGATGGCTGTAGGGGAACTTGGACGCCCATGCGGTGGGGTTTGCCAAGGGATTCTATGCGTCCACTTTTAGGATCAAAGGCCAGGGTGGGTTGTTGGGTTTTATCGCATACAATGAGCGTGCCTTTGTCCACCAGAGGGTAGGCGTCATTTCTGCATGGATTGGACGCAGCGTAATATACGGATGGCGGTACTTCAGCCTGCGAAAGGCCTATGGTGAGCAGCAGTAGCACAGCGACGCTAAGGTGTAGCGGTATCGACTTCTTCGCTGACCTCATATCCGCAGCATGTCACGGTGTGAGTGACAGTTTGGGATGTGCTGGAACCGGTACAGTCGGTTGCTGTGAGTCGCAGCGTGTACTCGGTGGGTTCACAAAGGTCGGGCTCGGATGGTTGAGAGCCTGAAAGTACAACGGATGTTTCCAAACTCTCCGGACTATGGATAGCGATGCCATCGGACTCCGCACTCCAGCTATACGACAGGGTGTCGTTGTCGGGTTCGCTAATGACCGCGTCATCGCCAATGGTCACGGTCAAAGCGTCGCAGTAGCCACAAATGTACGAATAGGCGGACTCTTCGCA
>Ga0163180_10000392_pt1 | contig 25590 bp, 24 predicted proteins | sample AtlANTMetagenome_2_FD_109647 | JGI IMG/M metagenome (GOLD analysis project Ga0163180, IMG submission 109647) | Marine eukaryotic phytoplankton communities from the Atlantic Ocean - Atlantic ANT 4 Metagenome | ecosystem: Environmental > Aquatic > Marine > Oceanic | place: North Atlantic Ocean...
ACTACTAATGAAAGTATACAAACAGAAAGACCTCATTAAACTTAAACTTATGGATGGATTTAAATTATTCTGGGAAGCATATCCAAATGCTCAAGGATTATTTCCAGCTATGACTGCGTATGTTAATGCAGTAAAAGATGATGGCGCAACAGAACAGGAGATTATAGATGGAGCAAGAGAGTACAGGAAATATGTCCAACAAAACAAAATCGAACAAAGATACATCAAGTACCCAAGTAACTGGTTACGAGAAGGACACTATTATAATAGATACGAAACCAATAACACATCTGCAAACACCATTCAGCAAGGAATTGTTGACAGGGGTGCAATTCAAAGCACAGATGAAAATAAAGTTTTACAAATCCCAGAAAGAAATAAACGCAGCACTTGATGAATTGGATATAGACTTACAGTTTATGATAGATAGACTACAACCTATTACATTAGAACAAATGTCTGAGTGTTTGTATCTATTGTTCTTAGTTAACAAGCATGTGTTACCAGATACAGAGCAAGAGAAGAAAGACTTCTATGCTGTGTACTCTAATGAATTAAAAATATTTCCAGCTGATGCTATTCAATATGCAGTATCTAAGATGGTTAAAGAATCTGAATACCCTAGCATAAAAAATATTAGGACACATGCTAACAAGATATACATTCCACGACTGGAAGTATTTGAGTTATTACAGCACGCTCATAAAAAAATTGCTGAACAATTAGAGGAGAAGTAAATGACTACTCAAAAGAAAGAACTACAATACGCAGTTAAACAATACCTTAAGATTATGATGACAGCAATTCTATCTGGAATTGTATTGTTGAATGGTCTTGCATTTATCTTTGGTCTTTAACATGGCTAAAGATAAGAATCATAAAGGGAAGTATTCCCACACAGGCGGTAACTCAAGACCACTTAGAGGTACAGTCTATTTTAAAAATGGTAAGTGGTACAAAAAAGTAAAAGTTATGGAGGATAGAGATGTCAATTAAATTTACTGATTGGGTTATTGAACAACAAGAAGAAGCTGAAATAAAAAGCTACAAGAAACACTTTAAGCAATATGCTAAAGAGAATCCTGATGCTGAGTATGATGAGGTACATGAATACGCAGAAGAACAAGTGCGTATTGAGAACGATGTGTATGAACCTGATCCTGAAAGTGATATGAGGCCAGAAGATGTCAATTAAAATATATAAAAGTGTAGACTACTCTGGAACAAGAGAAGAATACTATCAAGATAAGATAAGTAGTAGTGATGCAAGAGCAATAGCTAGTGGTGACTACTATGATTTAGAAAAACTTTGGGAACAAAAGATAGATCACCTCAAAGATGATTTGTCTAATGTATTCCCTGTTCAATTAGGATTAGCTACTGAAAATTTCCATACGACCTGGCTTAACAAACAGTTAACCAGAAACAATGTAGTTGGTTACGGACATGAACATAACTTAATGTATGAACAAGCGCATTGTGTTGTTGAATCTGATAGCCCGGCTCATCCATTTATATTAGCATCTACTATTGACATAGCTTATTCAAATGAACCTATTAATCATCCGAATAATAATATAAAAAGTATTAGCTTAGTAGAACTTAAACATACTGGAGAGTACAGTAACTTAGATAAAGTAATTGAGAACTACTATCCACAGTTACAACATCACATGTATGTCTGGGGTACACATGAGATAATGATCTCAGCTATCTTTGGAAACAAAAGACAACAGCATGACATAGTTAAAAGAGATGATAACTTTCTTGCAGATTACATGGAAAGAGCTATGGAATTAGGAGCATTAATCTATGACTATTGGCATGACCAAGCAAGATTCTATGAAGATGGAGAGAAACCAAACAGAGATGAATGGTGGAAAGTATCACAAGAATTAGACTGGGTTACTGGTATACCAATAGAAAAAGATATTGTATGTGAGAGCGGTAAGGTGTATAATCTTAACGAATGTGCAGATTGGAATTGGGCTAAAGAATTTATTGATAAAGCAATAGAAACTTCAGTAAGCAATACTGGATTCAGTAAGTCTAAAGAGGAGAATGAACATAACAAAACTCACCTCAAGAAACTGATACCAGATGATGCCAAGTCTGTAACATACAACGGTATTACTGCCAGCCGAAATAAAAATGGCATAGTGTCTATCAGAATTAAATAGGAGGAACCGATGGATAAACAAGAAGCATGGGCTAAGATACAAAAACTTTGCCCAGACATAAAGCCAAACGATAAACTTGCTTGGCAATTAAAACAAAACAAACAATGGATATTAAGTAACCAAGCTGTGCAAAGAATCGCAGCACACAATAATATTATTGTTACCTATGGAGAACCAAAAGAAATCATGGGTAATATATATATTAAAGCTACTGCTAAGAATACTATAACAGGATTGCAGATAGAATCCTTTGGAGAAACAAGCAGTAAGAATACACACAACGCATACCCTCTAGCTATGGCAGAAAAAAGAGCGCACGATAGAGTCGTTCTTAAATGTGTTGATGTATACGCAGACTTCTATAGTGATGTAGAGGCAGACTCATTTAAACAAGATAAGGAGGAATAGATGTCAGGAAGTTTAAATAAAGTAATGCTCATAGGTAGACTAGGAGCGGACCCAGAGGTCAGAGATACAAAGACAGGAGGAAGATTCGCAACCTTTAGTCTTGCAACATCTGAACGATGGAAAGACAAAAGCGGAGAACAACAGGAAAGAACCGAATGGAATAGAGTAGTAGTATTCCAAGAAGGATTGATTCCTGTTATAGAAAAATATGTTACGAAAGGAAGTAATGTATTTATTGAGGGTAAATTGCAGACAAGAAAGTATGAGGACAAAGACGGAGTAGAAAAATATACTACCGAAGTTGTACTTCAAGGATTCAATTCTACATTTACTATGCTAGATTCTAAATCATCAGAGTCAGGAGCGAAGCCCACAACAGGCAGAGCGATTGACGATGATGATGATATACCATTTTAACCTATTGATTCTCCTTTCCTAATTCGTTTGTGCATCAATAGGTTAGAGTATTCAAAGGGCGCAAACGAATGCTGATAAGCACAGCTATAGCTTAGAAACAATGGCTGTGCTTATTTTGTTTGTGAGTAGATAAGGAGATAAGTAATTGCTATAAAGGAGAGCTATGCAAATGAAATTCAAAAATAAAAAACTTACACATATAGTCCATAAAATTATGGAGGATTATGATTTAACTGTAGAAGAAATCAAAGGCAACCAAAGAACCAAACAAGTAACAGAACCACGCTGGGTTATGTGGAAACTAATCAGAAAAAATTCTGGATTAAGTTACGGAGAGATAGGCAGACTGTTTAACAAAGACCACTCTACTGTTATGAATGGTATTAAGAAAGCACCACAAGATATTGTAGATGAATACCAAAAAATATTTAACGAGATTTCTTTTGAAGAAATTCCAGATAGTCACGACCTTCTTCCACATTCTCAAACATCAGTTGTTTTGAAACACTTGCAGAGTATGGATCAATCACTTGTAAAATTGACTGACCATGTTGCTGTTGATGAAAACCCTTATCTATTGCATATTGATCGTGATACTTATAACCTCTTAGTCGAACTAAAGAACTTACTTTACCATTTACTTGCTCCACTTTCTGAATCCCCCAGTTATGCTTATGACCAGCAACATACAGATCAGCATCAGAATTCCAAAGACTCGCTTTCATCAGTCCATGAAGATTTGAGTACTGAGAGTGACCAGGAAAATCGTGACGAGCGTCCACCGAAAGAGAATATCCATTAGGGAAATTTAATCTAAACTTAACTTGCCAATCAGCAGAGATATTCTTTGGCTGTTCCATCCATGTCATCGGATCTTTTGCACTAGGTGTCCAGTTATCATGATTCCCTCGAATGAGTATGAGTGGGTCCATGTTATTAATCAACCATTCAATAAGCATATAGGTTTGAGAGTCAGTAGTTTCTTGACTAGGACTCATTTTTAAAGACAAGCGACCTATCCAATTATTGTGTACATCTCCTATCGATGCGCCTTTGATAGCTGGATTAGATTTAATTAACTCTACATCAGAGTATAACTTCTCCCAATCACAATGGTTATCATCTATATGTGGATCACCCATCCATAGTATACCTACTGGCCCATCAATATTTACTTTAACATCTATCCATTCATGAGCATCAGTAGCTTTCTTTCTTGTACGAAATCTTTTTCGTTTATACTCAATCAATTCTTCAATAGGTAATTCTTCTGAGGGTAGGTCTGGTACTTCAAACTCAGGTTCTTTAGTTAAGTCCGGTAACCTTTCTCTTGCACAATATAATCGTGCATTGAATGTAGCATAGCTTAGACCTAATGATTTAGCAGCATCATGTCTGCTCTTATGTTCATTGTCTGCTTCTAATACTTCTAATAATTCATCGGCTGTTAATGGGTTGCGTGACATTGTTTACTCCTTACAACATTTACAAAGTTTTTCTTCTCGTCTTATTTCTTGGATAGCATCAAGACATCCACATATTAAATTAATATACGCATTAACTGTCATGTCTTTCCATATAGACTCATGATCTATACATACTCTTAGCTTATTACCAGATGGGATTATGTAAGTCTGTGTGTCTTTATCAATCTTTACTGATTTCATCTACTTGCTCCTTAAGTTTACTAACTTCTTCTTGCAGTTGCTCAATCCGCATGTCTTGAAGTGCATCATCTGGGAGCGCACCGAACTCACCTCTCGGCCATTTAACTCTGAACTCTGAGTTAAGAACTATATCTTTATTCTTTAACTCTAACTCATGCTCAAGAAAATTTAATCTTTCAGTTAAACCAAAGTAACCATACACAGCTATACAGCTACCAGCTATAAGGCTTACAAGATTTCTTAATGGTATAGATATTACACTTGAGTCTGATACTTTCATCGCCATTATTTTTTCCTCATCATAGCTCGTTGACCAAACCAGAAAGCAATAATGCAAGATACCATACCCTCATCGAAATCTGAATAGATGATGTGTAAGTTTTCATGCAGCTCTACCCCACTAGTATATGCTTGCCATATAGTAATTGATTTTGCAGTAAGGTAAGAAAACAAAAACAGATATGTAATGACTGGTCTGCATGTAGCTGAGAATGTAGTAACCCAACCAGCAGAGTTAGTAGCTAGTGTCTGGTCATGCTTATATATATTTTCTGCCTCTGCTATATCGGCTTGAGCGTTAGCAATATTAATTTTATGCTTGGACTGTGCTTCAAGTAAAGCCAACTGCTGACGATGTGCCTGGCGTTTCTCAAAAAATCCTAACACAGATGGAATTGTACTGGAAAAGAACCCAAGCGCTGATCCGAACAGGGCAATCATGAAAAATTAATCCCATAAATGAGCGTAGAAAAGAAGTTAGGTATGTCTATATAGTATAAGGTCATAAAGTTTAAATCTTTCTGTATGGCTTTCTATTCAAGCGATAGAGCTAATCAGTTATTTTGTCTGTAGTTTCTATCTTAATTGATATATTTTTTCCTACTGGTACTTGAGATGTCACATTTATATGTGAAGATGCACATCCAACTACAGTAAACATACAAAGAATTACTACTGTTAATATATTTTTCATTTAGTTACCTCCAAGTTTAGTTAAAAAATTTGTAATGCCAGCTGATAATCCACCAGCTGCAAAAATAATTCCGAACAATAGACCTCTACCTCTTGCTACTTGTAGCTCCATGTTCTGTAATCTTTTGTTCAAGTCCTCAACTTGATCTGTTAGTTTATTAACAGCGTTAAGTAATTTACCTTGTTCAACAGGAGATAGGCCAGCCATTATTCTTCATCTCTTGGATCAGCAAAATCTTCATCAGCAACCCATCCATCTTCTTCTGTATAAAAATATTTATTAGCTATCCAATCCTCTGGTGTATCAGTTACTCCTGTGTAATGATTAGTATTAGATGAATTCAAGTCAGCTACTATTAAAAGTTCTTCACCATCAGCACCACTAACTACCAATCTATTATCTGTAAGAGTTACAACTTCTTCATCAAGAAATATAAAAGGACATCTATCTTTATATCTATCTACTACATCAAATTCTTCTGCTACTTCATTACCTGATTCATCAGTATAATTATTAGTTAATGTTACAGTTTCATCTTCTCTGTTTAATGTTATTACTTGTGTCATTCTTCTTCTCCTGTTGGTACAATGTCATCAGGTTTTAATGTGAACCCATCATCTACAGTATAGCAATACTTACCATCTTCATAATCATCTGGTAATTCTATATCTGAATATATTGTAGATGTATCTGGAGTAGCATCAGCTATAGTAACATAAAGAATAGATGTTTCATCTGATACATAAGTTCCTTTTTCAGTAGCATCTAAGTTCCATTCATTAGGGTAAGCCCTCATTACTACATTCTCTAGGAACAAAGTAATCTCAGGAACATCTCCTTCAAAATCTTCTGGTACTTCTGGTGTATATGTAATGTCCTCATTATTATTTACTATTATTTTTTTCAACATGATAAGCTCCTAATGTCCATGACTTGATTTAATATATAGATCAGTAGCAGATAAAGCTACACCAACTTCTGTATTGCCAGTAGCTGTGTGAGTAAATGTAGCATTAGCTGAGCTTACATATACTGGACTACCAGCAGTTAGTCCTGATTGTTTTGTGTTCGTTTCACCTAAAGCAGTAATGGTAACATTAGCTCCATCAGCAACAGTACTTGTTGCAGCTCCTATGAATGTACCACTACGATCATACGCTAAAAATCCTACACACCTAGACTTAGTATAGTAGTTACTAGGACTAGACCCCCAGTTTAATAAGGCTAACCCTGTTGTTGGATGTACACCTACATTCCTTGAGAATCCAATGTCACCATAGAATTCACTAGGTGCAACAGCAAACTCATTAGCAACTGTTGTTCCCTTAGTCCATGCGCCATTCGGCGACACTAAAGTATTAGCACCTCCATCAATAAAGTTTAACTCACCAAAATGTATTGGTTCACTTTGATTGCTGGTTTGCTGGCCCATAAACATATAAGTTTTTTGAGCAGCCGAACTATAGTAAAGAGTTAACAACCTCCAAGAACTACTAAAGCTACCAGAACTAGGAGTTATATCACTCCAGTTTGTTGTCCAACTGCCACCATTTCTTTTAAAGTTAACGGCTTGCCATCTATCATCATTGCTGTGTTTTCTTACACCACAAAAGATTTTTTTAGCACTATCATATACAATAGACATAGCAACTGTACTACTGTCTGGTGTTATATTAACTTGATAAACATAATGATCGATACCGTTGGAGTTATTAGTAAAGTAAATATAGTTACCTCTAATATGATTAGGACCACTACCACCACTAAAGCCATAAATTAAACATGCTTGTTCATCTGGATTCCAGACTATACCACTTGACCATCTATAAGACCAATCAGTACGAGTAGTCCAACCCCAGTTACCGAAACTATCATATTCACTATTCTTGTTCCATTGATAACCACCAGTACCAGAACTATTCATTCTACCAGCACACACTTTTTTGTAACCAGCACTCCAGGCTTGGTTATAATCTGACATACATATAAACTGATCGTACTCATTATTAGGTCCTGATTTACCACCAGTAGTAGAATCTACACATTCAATAATTTGTGTAACTCCCTGACCAGATGGATCCCATCCACTTGAGAAAAAATTACTTCCATATTCTTCGCTTAATACTGTACCAGAAACAGATATAGCTCTTAAATAAAAATGACTGCTATACCCATGAAATAACATAAGCGTTGGATCACCATTATAATTCTTTACTTCACATATAGATGGGAAACCAGATGATGAACCCCAAGATAAAGGAGTACCCCATGTAATATTACCAGCACCATCATCTGTACCACATGCAACATGACAATGATTACTATTGTCTAACCATGTCTGATACCATTTACCACTATGTCTACCATAATGTGTTTCACCAACATAACTACTTGAGTTTGAGTTTGTTCCATCTGGAGTTTGAAGCGCTGTCTTAGTTATAGTAGCATTAGTACCTTTTAATGTTCTAGCTGCCTTACCATCTGATGTTACAGAAACAGGATCACCCTCAGTAATAGCTCCATCAGCTACTAATGTAAGACCACCGCCTCCTCCTCCTCCACCAGAAGAAGAACCAGCGTTCATCCATAGTTTGTTTGTATCTAATGCTCTACCTAAATCTACCGTACCAGTAGTAGCAATGACACCAGTCACACCAGTCTTGTATTCCTCATTAATTGTAAGACCAGATACAGATGTATTAATACCACCGCTGATTGTTACAATGACTGGTTGTCCAGCAGTTGCAGCTGAATTAGATACACCTAAGAATGTATTGCCAGTTAAGTTAGATGAGGTTATCATTTTACCTGAGTAGTAATGTATGTAACCATTAGTACCTTGTCTGTATATAACATGGAAACCACCATAAGCATCAGAGGCAGATTGTTTATAATACACAGGAGGCCATGCGTGTTCCATTATTCCATTAGCTGGAGTATAGTGTTCTGTTTCTGTAGCTGTATAGTTTCCAGCTGTTGCAGTTATAGTAGCAACTTTAAACTTATTGCTGTCACCTCTGTCTACAAAACCATAATAAAACTTATCATCTACTTCATCATAACGAAGATTAGAACCATTCTGAACTGCTACATAAGAATAACTTGATGAATTATCCATAGTAAATAAAGATGTTGTATCATTGGATGCTGTACTCCATGAAGAACCAGAAGATTGAGTACATTCTAATGTAATCATACCCACATAAGACTGATTTGTTCCATACTTTGCGTAATAAAGCACACCATTTTTCTGTTGATCTGGATTATAAGCAACATCCAGCACATCGTATGTAAGACCACCAGCAGATTTTACAGTTTCTGAATACTGCCTACCGTATGTTCCATAACCACTCATATAATCTAATCTTTCTACCTTTAAATCATTAGAGGTGTAGTCAGTAAAGTAATATAAAATTTTACTTTTGCTTTTATCATATTCCATTACTGGTTTAGTTGAAGAACTGTAATTGCCTCTTTGCTGTTCATAACCCCAGCCACCATTTTGTCGTCTGTTAAAACTCATACCAGTATTATATCCTGTGGGATAAGCCCATGCTATGTGCCAGTATGACTGACCACTAACATAAGACTTAAATGTTAATACTAAGTTTCTATTGTTTCTATCCCAACACATATCAAACCAATTAGGAGATTGATTCTGTCCACCTCCAGAGATTTGGTAGAAACCACCATAGGTATTGCTGGATTGGTCATCCTGAGGAGATATTTGATTGCCAATAAGAGTAACCCAACCACAACCATAGCGTGTATAGGTCTGGTGTGTTCTCATAGCATAGGCATATATTTCACGATCACCGTATTGAGCGTTGTAACCCTCGCCACCTGTGGCACTTGCCAAGTTAGCTTCATACATTAGTTTTAAATGGTTACCACCTAAGTTACCACTATATTGTGTTGATCCACTATTAGCTATAAACTCTGTACCCCATGTTAGACTACCATCACTATCACTTACTGTTGCAGCTCTTAAACACATTTGACTTGAATTGTTTTTATACGCAATAATAACTGCTTTCTCAGTTAGGTTATAATCCCAACCTATTAATTTAGTACTGATATTTGTAACAGAACCCTCAGTTTTACTGAACGCTGTAGTTTCTGCTATTTGTTGAGCCTTACCAGTAGATGTTAATATGACTGGTTTACCAGCAGCAACATCTCCATCAGCAGTTACAGTTACATCAGCAATAGTAGATGCTGGTAAGTTAACTAAGTTAGAGCCATCTACTTGTGGTAGCTTAGCTTTAGTGTGTAAGAAAATTTTTGTTGCACTTATAGCTGTACCTACAAACACAGAGTTATCATCTTTAGTAGTAGTTAGACCACCAGCTGTAGTAGCGTAATAGTCTGTATTAATTGTAAGGCCAGTCTGATTATCATTAACACCACCGATAATATTAATATCTACATTAGCTCCATCTGATACAGTTTCACTTGATAGACCTAAATATGTATCTATATTTAAGTTATGAGCAGATGAGAAACCATAGTAATAAGTCCAGGTCTTAATCTTACTGCTATCAGAGGTATCTCTTATTGCTGCCAATACACCTTTACCAGCTTTATATACTGATGATCTTGGTCCTATTCTACCATCGCCTGTTAGAATTGTACCACCAGAACCTACAGTAAGAGCTGATCCATTACTTGTTATTGTTTTATATTTAGTGTGGTCACTATCATCTGCATCTCTATATATAAATAAAAATTCATTAGCATCAGAATTGTAAACAAGTGATGAGTTTTCACCAGCAGCACTCGATAGATTAATGACATCTGTTGCACTTGAGAAAGATATAGTATTAGTTGATCCTCCTGTTACTGTACCTATTCTTGCTTCTTGTTTTTGTTGTGTATCATTATAGTAAGTGACAACAACTTTTTGATTATCTGAATCATAAGTAGCAGAAATTTCCTCTGTATGATCTACCTCACCCCCAGTAATATATGCTCTTGTTCCAATATTAACGGTTGGATTACTTGATGATCCTGTTGATTGTATTACATAAGCTGATCCATAAGCCTGACCAAGATGATTTCTTTTAGTAAAGTATACAGCTCTTTGGGCATTTGAATCCCAGACAAAATCTGTTTCATAATTTGAAGCTGTAGTTGTATTAGAATATATAGCTGACTTTGCACCTAATGTTGTAGCACCATCTGATGCTATATATATTGGTCTACACCATGTATAGTTTGCTGAATCAGCAGCTGAATAAGCAATTAACACATAATTATTAACAGTATCATACACCATTTTATAATCTAATGGAGTTGAACCAGCTGGAGCAAAGTCTACTTCACTTCCTACTTGTGTTAAAGTTGTTCCGCTTACGCTATATACTTTAAATTTACCATAATTGCTTTGATCTCTACATGTTGTAAAAACATAACCTCTACCGCTGGATATATGAATAACATCATCGACACCACCACCATCAATACTTACTCCAGTACCCCATGTAATTGTACCATTAGACCAAGTACCAGCATACAATTCGTTAATTGAACCATTTGATACAGCCACTAAATAAACATCATTTGTTTCATCATAATGTACTGCCACATACGCTTTATCAGATAATCTTCCACCATCTATTTCTGTAGGAGTTCCAGTAGTTGGGTTAGCATCTTGTGTATTTGTTACGGTAACTTCTTTAGCTTTACCAGCAGCTGTCATTTCAACAACCTTACCAGCTGTAATACCGCCATCAGCTACAAATGTTTCTACTCCACCATTAGCTGGTAGGTTTAAAATCTGATGACCATTTAAGTCTAAGTTTCCACCAAGTTGTGGAGTTGTATCTTCTACAATGTTTGCCATTGGTCCAGCTGGCCCTTGAGGACCAGTAGCTCCAGTAGCACCAGTATTACCTTGAATACCTTGAATACCTTGAGGTCCAGTATTTCCTGTTGCACCTTGTGGACCAGTAGCTCCAGTAGGTCCAGTTAAGTCAGGACTTGTTACTGTAATATTAGAACCAGCAGACATACTATGTACTATGTCGTAAGTTCCATTTCCATTATCAGTTAAGCTAATTCCTGTAATATGTGTACCAGTAGCTCCAGTATTACCAGTTGAACCTTGAGGCCCGGTATTTCCTGTAGGTCCAGTTGGTCCTGTAGGTCCTGTGTTTCCTGTTGCACCCTGAGGTCCAGTTGCACCAGTAGCTCCAGTAGCACCTCTTAAATTCTGCGATGTAAAGCTATGCGTACTACTATCAGAGAAAGTTAAAGTAATAGTTTCTGTGTAATCGTTATTAGATGTAGAAGAAAATCCTGTAACAGTAATACCAGATGTACCAGCTGGTCCAGTAGGACCAGTAGGTCCAGCCGGTCCTTGCGATCCAGTTGCTCCAGCACTTCCAGTTGCTCCAGCAGAACCAGTAGGTCCAGCTGGTCCAGTTAAATCAGGAGTTACAACAGTATATGTAGCTCCACCTACAGCAGTGAATATAATATCAATAGTACCATCACCATTATCAGTTTTAGATACTCCGCTAAAACCAGTTGTAACACTACTACCATCTAAATCAACAGTTCCTACTGAACCATCTGTTATCATTCTTCCATGTACTGTAGTTATAGCCATTGTTATTCTCCTTTAGGATTCCTTTCTTTTATTTCTTTTATAGTTTCTCTCCATGCGTCTATGTCGTGATATATCATATCTAATTGTTCTGCTAGTTTAGGGTATTCATTTCTTCTTTTACCAGAATAATCTAAATCTTCTTCTCTTATTCTTTGTTCAAGAACACCAGCATCATTTCTTGCTACATATAATTCATAACCTTTACTTACTTGTCCAACAAAAGGAATAATTAATTCATAAGAATCATCTATTTTATCTGGACCCATTTGTGTTCCATACTCGTTATCACCTAGTACTTGTATATAGTAACCATCAGATTCAGAATCAGACCTTGCTTGTTGGTCTAATAGTAGCTGAGCATAGGCTTCATCTTGAGCAGCAGCTTCTTTTTCTGCTTGCTCCATTTCCTGTGCTACTTTTTCTTCTCTTTCTCTTATTTGTTCTTCTGTAAATTTTGGCATTATCTTAATCCCCAAGCAAGTATGTAAGCTTTAGTTAAACTACAGGAAGTTCCATCATGTTTAGCATATAGTTTAAATCTAATTGCACTTGTTGTCTTTCCTGTTGCAGATATTTGTGATGGTATTCTAGCATTAAGGTGCATATTAGATACATACCAATCTTCATATATATCATGTAATACATACTCAGTACCCTCTGTGCTTCCTGTTAATGTACATGCAGTTAGTTTTCCATATATACCATCAGATGTACTGCTGAAATATAAACTAGCAAAAGCCATAGCAGCATGGCCCTCTGCTGTTGATCCTGTATTATCTGGTGCTGGTAAATCACAAGTAAGTTTTAATACATAAGAAGATGTTAAAGATGATGAACCAGATGTTTCTGCTACTTGGTTTTTATTAACATCTCCTCTAATTTTATTAGCTTGTAATGAATCAATAACAGCATCACGAATATTAAATGTTCCACCAACAACCTCAAATACTGTACTAGGATTAGCACTACCTAATCTATCAACCATATAAAACTTTTGAGCATTAATAGCAAAAGATGTAGTTGATCCACCTACTTCATTAGCACTTGAAATTAATCCAAAGCCACCAATATAACCATTAGTCATAATTTTAACAGAGTACTTGCCTTGTATTCCATTAATGCTTGAAGTGTTAGTAGATACTGATGTTGTATTATTTCCTACTGTTGTACTTAACTGTGTAACTGTTGCAGCTTGGGCTTGTGCTGTAGAGTTTGCAGATGCAGCAGTTGTGCTTACAGCATTTAATTCTGATATTGTAGCCAGTACTCTGTTACCAGTACCACCAGTTACAATAGATTCTAAACTATTTAATCTTGTGGCATGAGATGTTGTAGTACCATTAATTGTACTTACAGTAGCATTTAATGAGTTGTATTCATTAAGTGTAGCTAATCTTCTTGTAGTTCCATCTGCTTCAAATACTTGTGATTCAAGATTGGTAATTCTATTTAAGTCTAATGTTATAGTACCAGAACCTTGCACTTGTAATAATTCTAAAGCAGCTACCCTTGATGTTAGTGATGTAGATGCAGAACCATTAACAGTATTATCTAACGATGATGTTAATGTTTCTAATGCAGTTATTTTAGTTCCTTGATCTGTAATAATTTGCACACCGTTTTGTGTAATAATGTTTTCAAGAACCAAGACTCTGCCATCTACTGTAGTAATATTAGATATTTGATCTTGTAGTGATGTAGATAACTGTGATGTATCTATTTTATTTGTTGCAGCAGCTAAGTCAGCAAGTAGTTTATCTAAATCTATATTAGCTTGAGTTATTTCTGTACCAGATAAATCAATAATAGTTCCTGAACCAGATGATACTGTTGAGGAAAAATCTCTTATTTCAATAGAAGCACCTACAGGAGGAGCAGTTGTAAATGTAATAACATTATCGGATAATGAATAGTTATTAACATTCTGTAATACACCATCAATAATAACTAATATGGACAAGACACTACTAGGTCTTGCTGATAGAGTTAGTGTTGTTTGACCAGAAGAAGTATATGTTGTTGATATAGGTTGAACCCTACCAAATACCAAATCCCATGCTGTGCCTGTCCATATTCGTGTTTCTAAAGCGGTTGTATTGTAATATAAATCACCAGTTTGTAATGCAGTACCGTCTGGCCTGTTAGTTAAATCAGTTGAAAAAGCTCCAAGATACTCAGTAATAGCAGATGTTTTAGTGGTGACATTACCAGATGAGTCAAAAGCCAAGAGCTTTCCAGCCCTTGAAGTCGCAGTAGGTAAATCTCCTGGCGTACCCTCTTGTATAGGTGCTGAAATAGATTGGTCAACTTTTAACTCCAAGTCTTGTAAATTTCTTGTTACCCTTGATAACTCAACATTGAGGTCCTCAATATCGAAATAACCTCCTGTGTTGTAGTCACTTGTTCTTGATATAGATGTATCTCTGATTATGTCAACGGTCACATTACTTTGTGCTGTGGCAAATTCAACAGTAGTAGAACTAGCAGTACCTACATTATTTAATATATATGCTGTTCCTGTCTGTCCTGATAGAGAAGCTACTTGTGTAGCCTCTACATCATTCACAAAAACCTTAATATCCGCAGCTTGTTCAGTAGCAAACGGTACTGAGAATACAGTTTGTGATGATGTGCCAACAGTATATTCTACTCTTGGACTTGTATCTGATACACTTATTGCCATAATGACCTACTTTCCTTAATGTTTATTCTATTGCAACGCACTTATTAATCCTCCATCCATCTTTGTATTTTTTTAGCAAATGGTTTTGTGTAAGGTAAGTTCATAAAAGGTATCATAGACCTTATTTTATTATTTATTTCTCTATTGCTAAACTCATCATTTCTAAATAATACATCGTATGTTGTTCTTACATGATGATATGGAGTACCAGCTGATCTTAGAGCTTGTCCAGTTACATCATCAGTATCTATTAAAGGTTCAACACCAAAAGCATCTCTAGCGCTAAGACCATCATCTATAAAGAGTGGAGATATTTGCTCAACATAAGTATTTGCGTTATGAATCCAAGATGTAACACCAGCATATTCAGTAGCTTTATATAACTGCTGATCTAAAGTTAAACTTTCAAAATACTCAGGATTTTTTGCCCATTGAGAAACATAAGCTAAAGCAAATACAGCTGTTAAGCCTTGAAATTTATGCCTATGTGATCCTTGTGTGTATTGGTATGTAATTTTTTGAGCAGCAGCGACAGCAAAATTAAAGAATTGAAACATATTAGAAACTAAAGGAGCATAATGTCTTGGGCCTAATGTCATTTCTTTATGTAATTGGTCAAATTTATCTTCTGCTTTTCTTATTAATAACTTATCATTACTTTCATAAGCTCTTTTTAAATCTTTAGATACTTCATCATAAAGTTTACTTTTATTTGCAATTCTTTTAGCCCACATTTTTGAGTGAGGGAAACCTCTCCATACACCCATTAACCAGCCAGGTCTTTGTGCCATTTGTGGAGTCATAACAGTCATTTGTGTTTCAGCCCATACAGCATGACCAAATTTGTTTGCAAGTTCTTGATCTTTCCAAACTTGTGTATTTATTTCCCATAAATCTTTTTGTTCAACACCATTTATTTTTATGTTTTTATACCCAACATCATCAGTATTTAATCCTAACTTTATTATATCCTTTAGATCAAAACCTAATGATGATAAAATATCATAATCAACATTATCAGCTGGATTAATTTTATATTTTCCGTTTTTTAATTTAGTAGCATTATTAGCTACAACTCTTGCTCTAGCTATAATGCTTTGTTGTGATATATTTCCAGCTAATGATTTTAACCAAACTGTTAATGGTCCTAACCCACTATACTTATGTATTTCATTACCCATTTTATCTAAGCCTTTACTAAAGGCGCCACTAAGTTTATTTGCCCAATGAGTAGGGTACAGTCCATCATCACCTATAAACCTAGCTCCAACGCTAGACATAGCCATTTCATTTAATATACCCCACCTTACTAACATTTCTTTATTATTATCAAGTCCATCTACTGTTCCTAGTTTTGTATATTTTCTTAATAATCCAGCCCATGTATCTCCTAAACCAGCTCTACCAAGTATATTTCCTATATCAGCAAAACTATTTAAAGCAAATCCACCAGCGACAGAAGATGCAGCTAAGTTTTTTAAATCTCTTGATAATTTAGCATCAAATCTTTTGCTTTGTGAGTCTGTAATTAAGTTACCTAATAAGGCATCACGCATATCATGAATGTTTTGTTTTAGTACAATGCCTCTAATTCTAATATTTTCTATATCTTTTGCTGATTTTGCTCTTGACATAGCGTCTGTTGTTATTTCATCGATTCTATCTATCCATTTATATAAACTTACATCACCTTTTACACCACTTGATTTTGCTAGTTCTATTCTAGGAGCTATTTTCCTGTAATAATTTCTGAATAAAACTTCTGCATCTAATATCGCAATTTTTTTTATTACACTTCTTGGCAACTGTAATGATCTTTTCATTAAATATTTAGTTCCTCCTCGACCTCTACCTCCTGTATTATCAAAATGACCAGCGCCCTCATTTAACATATTGTCTACTATTTCTTTTGCTCTTATTGCTCTTGGTTTTAAATCATCACCAACATCTAATGTTTTTGCTATTTCTTTTTCTACCCAACCTCTTATAGGTCTAATTAAATCTGGATCATATATCAATGGCATATAATTTTTTTGACCTTTAGATTTATAGTCACCTTTTTTTTGATTCAAACTTTTTCTTTGTAGTTGTAGCTCACCTTTTCTTTTTGCTATCATTTCTTTTGTATCTTTAATAGCAGCAGTACGACCTTTACTATTAGGCATAGCTTCAAATTTCTTTAATCTTTTTTCATACACAGTTAATTGTTTTTCTAGTCTTGTTATAAGGTCATCTAACACTTTTGCATTGTCAATTAGTCCGTTATCAAATAAATCTTTATAGAATCTATTGTAAATTGTACTATAGTCTTTAGCTGATTTTTTTACTTCCTTAAATATTCTTGTGACTTCTTCTGGATTTGTTGTATTTAATCTTGCTCCATATTCATTAATAAATTCATCAACACTTTTAGTTGGGTATGCAGTTTCTAATGATATTAATTCTTTTAAAGTATGCCATTCTATTAATGATCTTGTTCCTCTGCCAGTTTTTCTTTTAAAGAAATCAGATAATCTTCTTGTTTGTATACCAGCATCAAAATCTCCAGCTGCATCAAGCGCTTTACTTTCTGCCAATCCGTTTATATTTCTAAATGCTCTTTGTATAAAATGTCTTACATTGTGAATTTCTCCACCGTAATTACTTTGGTATCTTGAGCTAACTGATGGGCTTTGGCCCTCTGGTGTTCTATTTAAAATATATGAACTATCTCCGCTTAGCTCTAATACTTGATCTATAAGCTCGTTACCAGCTCTTGTTGTTATTATTCCATCTTTTACTAAAGATTTTACAATATCAAAACTTTCATCTAACCATGATCTTTCTAATCCTAGTGGATATTTTAAAACATTTCTTGCTGCTTGTGTAACTTTTTTTGATTCATCAGGTATTCTTAAAGTACTATCTCTCCAATCTGTGTCGACTGGAACTTCTTCCATTTTTTTTCCTCTAATTCTTGCTCCAGAAGCATCAGTAAATATTTTTCTTGATGGAGTACTGGCTATGTAATCTATCTCATCAAAAGCATTATCTATTATTTTATCTATTTCTTTTACTGTTCTTTTTCTTTCTCTGAAACCTTTATACTTACCTACTATTGGTCCTAAAGCACCTCCAAATAAAAATGATCCAGTTAATGTGTATTTTAATTCATCCATATTTGATGTTGGATCAAGAGCTATTCTAGCTAATTCAAACGGAGCAACTAAAGCTGTTGTTCTTGCTCCCATAGATGCAGCATTTTTTATCATACTAGCTCCAGGTCTTACATTTTTAGCTGGGTTCATAAATATTAAGGGGTCTTGAGCAAGTGATGTACCCCATAATAAAAACTGATAAGGCAAACTGTATTCTGCTATTTCTGCTTTTGCGTTTAAGTTTTCATATAAATTATCTTCCATAGATTTTAGCTCTTGAATATTTCTAGCGCTGTACAGATAACTAGCATAATCATCTCTTAGCTCTGGAACTGCATTAGAGTACCAATCAAAATTTGTATCTATTCCATGTTCAGCAGCTAAAGCATCTCTTTCTCTATGATGTTTTAATTCATCTATTGGTAAAGTTTGCCAAAGCAAACTAACATCATAACCAAACCTTCCAAAAAAACCATATTCTCTTTCTTCTTCTATGCGTTCTTCTGTAGTTTGAACTTTTTGAGTGGTTATATCATGTAATATAATATCTTCTGTTTTAGTATTTGGATCAACTATTGGCATCTTTTACGCCTCAGGTATAATTGTGTATGGTTCAGCAGCTTTTGGTGACATTAATTTTAAGAAATTAATCCAATTCTCATTATCTTTTTCTATCTCTAATCTTCTTTTTGCTGCCATTTCTTTATCAGTTAAAACATTTGATTCTACCCAATCTTGTGATATTAATGGTTCGACAATTATAGGTTGATGCTTATTATCTCTTAGCTCTACTGCCATTGCATCATTTTCTGATTGTTTAAATACTTGATACCTATTAACTAATTGTGGCACTTTTTTTCCATTACGCTCTATCTCTACTACTCTACTTTCAACAAACATATACTTTAAATCTGTTGCCTTTAAGTTATCATAACCACTACCTTTTAGCTGGGCTTCGTTTACAGCATTAAATTCCTCTGTTCTTATGTCATATCCAAAATTATTATTTGGCTGAGCAGAATGAGCTTTGTGTGTAAATGGATATAAGCTGTAACTATCATGAGTAAAATTATTAGCAAACTCTGTAAGCCCATCTTGTGCAACTTTCTGTAAACGATCAAAAGTAAACTGTTCTAACTCTCCATTTTGAGACATAAATGTTCTTACTTGTTGGTTTACATAATTTTCCATGTAACCTAAAAATCCAGGTGTTGCAGCTAATGCTTGTACTAACGCTTTTTCTTGTCCAGCATTTACACCTTGATAACCAAAAACTCCCATCCAGTTTTTTAACATAGTTTCACTAAAACCTAACTTGTGTGCAACTCTATTCCAATATTGTTCTGCACCGTAAGTACTTCCTGTGTTAAAAAGATCATACAAATCGTTTTGTTTGTCATCTTTTAATGTTCGGTTAAACAATGTACTTATTTTTACTTGGTCGCCATCACTAAGAGTAACTGTTAAACTTTGATCTTTGTTTATAGTTTGATTTATTATTGTGTTATATTTTTCGTTTAGGTCAGTTCCAAATATCATTTCTTCATGAATGATTGCGTCTTTTAATCTTAATAATTCATCAGCATCTGGACCTTCAAAATTTAAAGGACCAACTCTTTGTAAATCTGCATTGTTTATTACTCCAGCTACTTGCCATGCTAACTCAGGACTGGTTAGCATTAGGTTATATAGAGTGCTAGTTATTTCTTCTGGCGCTTGACCTAAATCTATCATTACATTACTTGCAAATGCTAACTTATGTCCTATATTATCTTCAGGGCTTAATGCCCTATTTTTATCATATTCTTCAAATTGTAAACCAACATAAGTGTTAACTTTACCTAAAGCAGAATCGCTTATAAATTTCATTGGTTGGCCTTGATTGTTCCAATGATTTGCATTATTTAAAATTGTAAGACCATCTTGACCAGAAAATTCTTTACCCTCTAAATCTTCTATCATTATGGCAAGAGATTTTCTTGCATCATCTGGTATATATCTGCCAATAGTGTTTTTATCTAAAATTATATTTGTGTCGTTTCCTTCTAAATCTTTTCCACTTATTGTAACTGATCCTTGTCCTGTTTCTAACAAAGATAACCACTTTCCTAATTCCAATGCTATATCATCAGAATTATTTTTTTTGCCAGTTGCATCATACCTAATGCTATCTATAATATGTCCACCTAAAGATTGTATATTTTGTTGAACAATATTTAATGGAGTGTAATTCTTATTAGATTTTGTAGATAATACTTCTAACCGTTTATCATCTTCAAGGAAAGATTGAAAAGCATATGATAGCCCTCCATATTCATAATTCTTAGCTAGTTCATCTCCATACTCTCTTTCTAATTTGTTTATTTCTGTTCTTTCAGCTATGTCTAGTTGATGATTTGCAAGTTTTGTCTTTTGTTGCATTACTAAATTTGTAGCTTTTTGTTCCATATTTTGAACAACAAAATCTAAATTTTCTGGTTTTATGCCTTTTGTATTATTAGGATCGTTTATCCATTCTCTCCAATTTAAGTTTGCAAAAGCATCTAACTCACTTTCATAATCTGGATCATTAGGTGTTACTCTGTTTCCTTCTAAAAATATTCTACTGAATGTATCGTTAACAAATTTATTACTATTTATTTCTGCATTAGCTAATGCTTTTTTGTCTTGTAATTGATTGGCATTAGTTAATAATGCTGAGTATATTCTAGCTGATTCGTTTTCATTAAAATCGTATTGGGCTGTTAAATCATTTGTCATAGCTTGTGCAGACTCTGGATCAGCTCCTGATATTATAACACCACTTTGTATTTCTCCTAAAGTTTTAACATATTGCGAACCCAAAGTATCAGAACCTTTGCTTCTACTGTCTGCTATACTTGTAAGCACTTCTCCAACAGCCGATATTTGTCTGCCAACTGCATCAGCACCTTGTAAACCAGCACCACTATTAACAACAGATATATTGCCTACGCTTGAGTTAAATCTTTTTCCTCTTTTTATCACTTATCACTATCCTTATATTTAGCACCGCCACCAATTAATGATCCAACAGCACCAATGTATGATGCTCTTTGACTCATCTTTCCAGCTTGTAAAGCAGCTTTACCTCCTCTTATTAAGGCATCTCTTTTTAACAAACTTTTTGTTTGAGTTACTTGAACATCTTGTTTTTGTTTTTTTATAATTTCATCTGTAGCAACTAATGATGATTCACCGCCTTGCATTACTGCAAGATTTTGTTCTATAACTTTTTGGTTTTCATTTACAATAGCATTTTCTTCCATAACAGAATTAAGTATTTCATTTTGTTCTTGTATTTTTAATTCGTATGCTTGTTGTTTGGCTTGTGCTTTTGCTGCTTTGCCAGAATACAACATACCAAAAGCGCTAACACCAGCTGCTATTAAATAAAGTGGATTAGCCATTATACTGTTACCTCACTTACTAATTGCATTACTCCACATGATGCTGGTAATGTTTGTGTTATTTGAATTGTTGGGTCCTGAGAATAACCTAACAATCTAAAATCCTGTTTGCCATCTACTCTAGCTGGGTCCTGTTGTATAAGGCCAGATGCAGTAGTCCTGTTAAATAATGTTCTACCATTAACAGACATTGACAATGCTCCCTCAGTTTCTACTTTCACTCTTGTTATTCTCCTCATGTTGCCAGTTAATTCACTTCCCGGATATTGAAAATCTACTGGCATAGTTTCCAAGTTCATAAAATATGAATATCCTATATATGCCCTATCTTGATGGATAACTCCATCAATAACTTCATATTTTAGATTTAATAAACTTGCATCTAATGTTCCTGTTCCTGATACAGTTTGAGTTCCTCTATAGCTTCCATCATCTTTTATTACATGAACAGCTTTATTATAAAAATGAGATGGTATATTAGATATAGTTTGATCACTTGCTACTTGCACAGCTACAGCACCATCTAAATGACATTCATTTGTAGAGTCTATCTCATCAAAGTTTGTAAACTTCTCTAAAGAGATAACTCCATTTCTATCTGTAACCCAAAATATATTCTCGTTAACAGCACACATAGACATAACTTTATCTAAATGACCATCAGTACTAGGTGTTTGTCCATCGGCATCCCATAGTACCCATCCAAGTATAGATTCAGATAGAACAGAATGTAATACAGCTACAGTACCATCTGTGTTTATGAAGAAAATATATTCCTCAGGTCTGGTATCAGAACCACCAAAGCTACATATATCGATAGGAGTATTAATAAGATGGCTAGACCGTATGGAAACATCTCTTGGTGCAAAAGCTCCAGCAGATACTCTTTCCAAATCTCTAACAGTTCTACCATTCCTTTGTACATAAAAAGTGTTACCATTACATATATGAGGATTAGTTCGTGTTGATCCATAGCCTGTCATCCTTTCGATTTGAATATTCGTTGGAGTGAGAGGAGTACCAGCATCTTGTATAACAAGAAACTCTCCACCACTTGTAAGTATTTCTAATCCTTTGTTTGACACAATATGATATATTTCGTTTAATTGATTTGATGCTACAATAGTTTGGACACTATCATTGTCCGCAGCAGTACCCACATCAAAGTTATAGTAATCTCCTGACTGTGAACCGAATAAAGCATCTGGTTGATTTGTTGTTCCACCAAACCATAATCTATTTTGATGGAATGTTATTGCTCTTGGATAACCATTCCTTGAACAGAATGATTGTTCTTTCCATTCTCTTGATGCTGGTAGATTAGCTCCAGTAATCTTAACTCCAGCTCCTCCAAAATCTCTGGACCCATTACCATTAGGATCAGTATTAGCTGATGTTCCTGTATATCCAGTTACTTCATGTGATGCGTTGTATACTGCCCATGCAGATATAGCATTACTACCTACACTAAATCCTGTTGCTACATTATAAGTACTGCCACTAGGTAAGAAGAATCCAAAGTTACCAGCAACTTGTGATATATTTATTGTTGTATCTGATCCAATCATAAAGTGATCGTCATCAATAACCCTTTGTATTTGGAAGTTACCATTAAGTCCTGATCTTTGTATAAGACCTGGCTCTCCAGCAAATCCAGTTAAAGACAATGTATCACCAGCTTTAAAGCCATGATTAACTAATGTAACCTCTACTGTATTTTCTCCAGCAGTAGACCTAAATGGATTTAATGGTAGCTCTATTTCAAGTCTGTCTTTTACAATACCATTAGCTTGTGTACCATCTACTACTGTATGTATCTCTATTTCCTTACCATGCCATAGTATTGACTCCTTGTTAGTAGCCATGCTACTTGTAAAAAAAGAATCACTAGCAAGTAAACTAATGTCACCAACATTGGAGCTAGGTTTAATGGTAACATCACTACTTGCTAGCTTTGAGTAGGGTTGATAGATTTCATATAAGTCTACTGTTCCACCATTACCAGTATATGTAAATTGTGTCACATTAGATGATTTCTTAAATTCTAATTTCTTTGCAGTAAATGAAGATGAACTTACTCTCTCTACTATAATAGGATTAAATGATTCATGGGTAAAAATAAATGTGTCGGCTTGTTGGGCGTATGTAAACTCATGTATGTTGTTTGCATCAATAGGTATAGCTGGAGTTGTTGATCCATCTGTATAGTTGTTGATAGTTGATATAGGTGTTTGACTTGTTACATCATACACAACAATCTTACCTATTTGAAATAAGAAAAGATATTCTTGTGTTTCATTAAATACAAATGGTTCTACTCTAGCATGAGTAGTAGTACCAGTTAATTCATCCCAATGTAGAGTGCCTGGCCTCCTAAATACTGATCCTTGTGATGTTAATAAAGCATTTCTAAGTTTCTTACATCCAGCAGAATAAGCTGGAATGTCTGTCCTTGCTTTCATACGAGGATCCAATTCGCCTACAGTAAAATCTGTTTGTACAAATTTTATCTTTTTAGCCATTAGAATCTCCTAGCAAGTGTCCGTGAGTTACCTCTAAACTTAGCAAATCTATCCATTCTTAATCTCTCAGATGTAGTTTGTTGTGCGTCTACATTCCTTGCTATTAAATATTGTCTTTGTGCTTTTTCTTCAAAGAGTGCTGATTTGTTTTCATCTTCTGCTATTGCTCCAGCAAATACAGATGCTAAATGAAATTGTAATGCTGTAATAAAGTATGGTGGAAATGTAGTTGTGTCTGGTCTATATGTATATTCAGCTATAACTTTGTCATTAACACCAGCATTACAGAATAACTTCTCTGTAAATATTTCGTATTGTATTGGGTTACCATTAACAGTAACGCCATGTATCATAATTGATTCTTGTGGTATTTGATAAGCAGCATCATACCTATCATCATCTATTGGAGTTTCTGTTAGCCTTGATAACTGTGTTATGTTCGAGGCAAACCTCCATCGTGTCTGTGTGAGAGCTGTTCTTACAATATCTTCATACAGATTCTGTGCTACTTGGGATTCAGTTGTTGTTCCAGAAAACGACGAAATCGGTGATGCACCGATTAGAACCAATCCTCTTGAGGCTATGTCTATGTCACTCCCTGAGGGAGTTGAAGTTGTTGTTGTCATATTAATTATAGGGGTAGCTGCGAACGCTCACTACCCCTATCCTTTTTTGGTTAAGCTAACGCAGTAGTTGTTACGGTTGCATTGCCAGTAGTTGATGAAACTGTAATTACATCAACAGCAGCAGTACCTCCAGTAGCTGAAACAACAAGAATAATATCAAATTGTTTCAAATTGTTAGTAACATCATTAAAATAACCAGATGCCGTAATAGTACCAATCGCATCAGCTGATTTGTAATACCAAATAGCTGGTGAAGTACCACCGACTTTTTTCAATTCTGAGTCTGATAAAGCCATGTTTTACTCCTATACCGATTCGTCTATAACGACTTCCCATATACCAGCAGTATCGACAGCGATCGATCCCATTGACATATAAGAGGTTACAAGGTTACTAACTTTTTCTGGAATGTAGTTTACTTCCGTTCTAACATCCGATCCTGTAGCAGTACCAATAGCTGATTTGTGGTAAGCAAAACATTTTCTATCATTAGTTGAGATAGGTAATGCAGAGTGCATAAAGAATGTAAAGCCTAGCCAGTTTTTAGCTGTGACACCACTTGGGAAAGGTAAACCGCCAGCGCCAATGTAGTCTGTGTTAACAAACTCATCGATACCTAGTAGGTCAGCCCATCCCTCTGGAGATACGATAAAGTATCTGTTTCCATCGTCAGGGATGTCAGCTTCGTTCATGGCTACAAAAGTAGATAATACTTTAGCTTTTGTAAGACCAGCTGAACCAGCTGCAATAGTTGAACCGTTACCAGCGTCAAGAGCAGCAATGATAAGGTCATCAGTCTTTCTTCCTAATGCATTTGCAGCATTAGTAGCGACTACTTGTCTTTCATCAATGTTTGTCTTGAGTAGGTCTAGTGTATCAATGTAGTCAGCTGCATAGTAATCAGACAATGTGACATCTACATTAGTATGTACGAGG
>Ga0163180_10000393_pt1 | contig 25584 bp, 13 predicted proteins | sample AtlANTMetagenome_2_FD_109647 | JGI IMG/M metagenome (GOLD analysis project Ga0163180, IMG submission 109647) | Marine eukaryotic phytoplankton communities from the Atlantic Ocean - Atlantic ANT 4 Metagenome | ecosystem: Environmental > Aquatic > Marine > Oceanic | place: North Atlantic Ocean...
CGCGCTCTTTATCATGCCGATCTTTCTCCGGCTCGGGATCTACACCATGCCAGAGTTTCTTGAGCACCGTTTCGGCAAAGCCACCAGAACCGTGATGGCGATCTACATGATGGTCCTCTACGTGGTCGCAATCCTGGCAGTTGTCCTCTTCACCGGTGCGACCGCCCTACAGGCTCTCTTTGGTCTCGATATACGCCTCGGAGTCTGGCTGCTCGGAGGCCTCGCAGGAGGCTACACCATCTTCGGCGGCCTCAAGGCCGTGGTCTGGTCCGATTTTATCCAGGGAATCACCCTTTTCATCTGCGGAGGGATCGGCACCTGGCTTGGCCTTCAGGCGGTAGGAGGATTTGGAAATCTCGTCTCCGAAAACCGCGAGCAGTTTCACCTCATCCTGCCCGCCGACCACCCCGAACTCCCCTGGACCGGTCTCATCGGCGGAATCTGGATCGCCTTCTTTTTCTACTGGGGATTCAACCAGTTCATTACCCAGCGCGCCCTGGCAGCCCGGAGTCTCGCTCATGGACAGAAGGGAATGATGCTGGCAGGCGCCCTCCTGGTTGCCTCTGTTCTGATCATCGTTCTGCCCGGATTGATGGCCCAGCAACTCTACGCCGACGAAGTCGACAAGGCGGATCAGTCCTACGCCATCTTCGCGAAAAACATCATGCCGGCCGGGCTGCGAGGCATCTTCTTTGCGGCCATCTTTGGCGCACTTCTGAGCAGCCTCGATTCCATTCTCAACTCTGCCTCCACCATTTTCACGATGGACCTCTATCGCAGGTTTGTTCGCCCCGGGGCCTCGGAGAAAAAGCTCATCCAGGTAGGGCGCTTCTCAACAACCGTTTTTGTGGTGGCAGGCTGCTTCGCAGCACCGTTGCTCGCAAGCTTCACCAGTATCTTCCAGTATCTGCAGAGCAGCTGGGGCTACATCTCGCCCCCGATCGTAGGCGTGTTCCTGGTCGGAATTATCGTCCGTCGTGCCCCGCCCGTGAGCGGCCTGGTCGGACTACTAACCGGCCCACTCTGCTACGGCCTTCTCGTCAATGTGTTTGCCCCCCGACTCCACTTCCTCCACAGCATGCTCATCACCCTGGGAGTGGTAGCATTCCTTATGCTTCTGATCACCGCCATCGCTCCTCTGAAGGAACCGAAGCGGTTCGAAGTGAAATGCGAGATCGACCTTACTCCGAGTCCCGGCGCCCGCTGGGCGGGTGGCGCAATCGTGACCACGGGCGCCCTGCTCTCTCTCGTCTACCGCTAACGTGTGCGAAACTCCCGGAAACAAAAAGGACGGCCGGATGGCCGTCCCTTGAAATTGTTCTCCCGGTGAGGGGGACTTACTGCGCAGTTCCGGGCAGGAACCGGTAATACACCTCGAGCATCAGGGTCGCGAGGCAGGTCACATAGTGGACGTTCCCCAGGCCGTGCCCCGTATTCCCCGGAAGAGGCCAGGAGCCATCACCGTTCTGGGCCGCGAGGGTCCCGTCCCGGAAGAGCTCATTATACTCCTTCCAGAACTTGCCGCCATAGTTGATCATGGCCTGGGAGGCATAGTAGTGGCCATACAGGTCCGTATCCTTGCCCTTGTAATCAAACTTGATGTTCTTGTTGATCAACTTGCAGGCCTTGCGGGGAACCGAGTGGGCTTCCTTCCCCCAGAGCTGGAAACAGAGGGCTCCAGCAGCGGACAAGGTCGTCCCGTCACCCTTGGGACTCGGGCCAGTATACCCGATTGCTCCACTGGCGTGCTGGTTGCTGGCGAAGGCATCGAGGCCGTCCCGGGCCGCCTTGGCCATGTTCCGGAATTCGATCCCGGTATGCTTGCAGGCCTTGAGGGCCTGGAGGGTCCATGCCATCACCGAACTGTCATTCCGGCGCTCCTCCGAAAACCGATAGGTCCATCCCCCCGCGGCATTCTGCCCATCAATAATGGTCTGGCCGCCCAGTTGGACCGCATCGTGCAGGCCGGGAAGGTTCACCCCGAGCTGGCTACAGAAGGTATAGGCCTCCGCAATGGCATATGTCGCGATGGCATGCTCATAAACCCACTGATTGGATTGCAGGTCGCTCCCGAGGCGACCTTTGTTCTTTGTACTCTGATCGATAAGATAGGTAATCGCCTTGGTCACCGTCTCCCCGTACTTTTCGGAAAGGGGAGTTTCGCAGTGACCAAGATAGGCCAGAAGCGCCAGGCCGGTATAAGCCACCTTGTAGCCACCACCCCACGATCCGTCTCCAGCCTGTGTCGTCTGGAGCCAGTCGAGGGCCTTGACCACGGCGGTCTCACACTCTTCGGTCCCGCCGTTTTCCTTGAGCCGCTGCATGCGGTCCTGTGGTGAACAACGCTTCCGCATTACGGCAGGAATATTTCCGAAGCCACCTCCGCCCCCATCTCCACCGTTTCCCCAGCCCTCACCGAAATCATCACCACTTCCGAAGTCGAGGTTGGGCTCAGCCTCCGTTTCCGGAACTGGAACCGCCGTGGGTGAGGGTGTCGTGGAAGCGATCACCTTCGCCATCGAGGAAGAGGGCGCAGACGGTTTCCTCTGGATCTGCGGGTTCACCTCCTTCTGGTCCATGGTGTCCTCCTCAGGCGCACCGGCCTGGTAGGTCACGATGGTCGGAGACTTGATCATGAGGCTCGGAAGAAGAATGAAGAGAAGGATCAGGACCACGAGGGCTATCATCAGGAGGGCAATGACAATACTCGTGACGACTGAGTTCCTCCGCTGCGCTTCAAGGCGGGCTTCTGCTTCAGGACTGAGTTGGGCGTGCAGGCTCATACCGGGTCGAATTGAAGGGATTTTATGGGTTGCTCTATCCCGTAGGGAAAGACAATTCCCCAACACCTTACCCCCCCAGAATAGAAAATCCGCTCAAAAATCGCTGAAAATGCCCTGAAATTATCCGCCGTAACCTACCCCATTGGGAGGAGCACAATAAAATAGCCCTGATTCTACCGGATCCGGCAATACCTGCCCCAAAGCAACTTCCTGAGATCGGGCCCCTTACCCTGCGACCTTCAAAAAAGGAAATTTCAGACCCTCAGGCTGAAAGAGCAGGCGCTACTCCCCCCCGGGTTCGGCATTGGGGTCATCATCAGGATCACGGGTCCAGACGATAAATGTCCCCGGCTCCTGATCCTCCGGAACAATGATTTCCCCCGAGGGCTTGATCAATTCCGGAACTTTCCGCACCTCGGTATGACCATCCACAAAGAGCAGCACACCCTTCTGGTTATGGCGGGTGGCAAAAGCCCTCGCGTTTGCCTTGGGTGAACCATTGAACTTACGCTGGGCCTTGGAGTGCTGCTTGTCCTTGGGAAGTCCCCGCTCCATAAATATGACGGTATTCGCCGGTTGCTGGATTGACGCCAGGGTTCCGGGGTCCTTGTACCCATCAAGCGAACGTCGCTGGAGCCGGCTGTTCATCCCGATCGCAAAATAGGGCCGTTTCAGCCTCTTATCACTTTTGAAATAAGGCGCCGACCCCAGGAAGACCGGATACGAGGAGTCGTAAAAGGCCCTCGGGGCATTATCCTGCTCCAGCTGCGCCACCGAACGATAACCCATCCGATCGGGCAGGACATTATACCAGGCATCCTCAGCCTCTTCACTGGCAGCGACCGCCCAGTCCTCGGCATCCGCTGAGATATCGGGGATGTCTGCGTTTTCCAGAGGAAGACGGCCTCCGTGATCAGTCGTATAGTCCACGAACGCCTGCCCGAGATCCTTGATCTTATTCGTGGCGCGGGTGAGATTCGCACTCTGGACCATGTTGGTGAACACCTGGAAGGAGATCGCGGCCAGGACGATGACAATCGCCACGGCCACAAGCAGCTCCAGCAGGGTAAAGCCCCCTGCCGGCTTTCTGTTGCACCTCTGATTCACGGGTTTCAGTTGTCGAAGCTCCGCTGGGTCGATGTCAGGATCACACGGTTGTTTCCTGAGGCAACTTGGAGCTTCTCCATAAAATCGGATACTTTGACCCCTGATTTCAAGAGAATTCCCCATCTGAGCTCCGTCATCATGCCCGCCTGAATCGATTCCACGCTGATAAGCTCCGTAGCATCAGCGAATTCTTCAAAAATCGGGAAAAATGCTTCATCATACTGAATATCGTTGTTCACCCGAATTCTCAGCTGGTGCGACGCCCTTTTGGGTGCAAATGCCTCCTTTCTCGAGAGGATATAGATCGCCGCCACCATCACAATGGTGGTGGCAACCGCAGTTGGATACAACCGGGCTCCGACCACCATCCCGGTCATCATCGAAAACAGGATGAAAGCCAGATCCCGGGCCTGGCCGAGATTCCGCCGGAAGCGGATCATGGCGAAAGCAGCGAACATTCCGAAACCGATCGCGGAAGCATTCGGGTGGCTGCCGACCACCAGAATGAGGATGGTGGTCACAGTTCCTACGATCACGAGGGTATGAACATAATCCTGAGAATACCGGGTTCCCCGGTAGGTCGCCTTGTAAAGCGTCCCGATGATCAGGTTGAGACCGAAGCTCACACCCAAGGCAAAGACCACCTCCACAAACCCGGGGATGGTAAGGTCGAATCCGAGTTGTTCCCGGATGGTCTCATAAGTATCAGTAATGAATGCTAGGTAAGTCATGAGTCTGGAGAAATGGAAGGGTTACGCGGCATCACTCTGTCGACGCCCTGCCTGCCCAAGCTGGGCCCCTAGGATAGGGTCATGCTTTTCAAGGGAAGTACAATACTTGCTGAAACTTTGACGGCTGAGCCCGGTCTCCCCGGCACGCTGCCGCAACCAGTAGGGGACCGGCCCGATGGACTTGATCTCCATGATCGAATCGCCCTCGGGAATGATAAACCTGCTGAAGTCCTGGTCGTCAGGCAGGAGCCTGGGAAACTCCGGGCGACACCGCAGGAGATTGTCAAATGTAATGCGAAGTGTTCCATCCGGGGAGCTGAAGGCGTTTCGATCATAACGGATCTGCATCGAAGGCTGATGCCCGGCCGCCCGCATCCCGAGAACCTCGTCAATCACAATCCGCCCGGCGCGACCTACCTGCTCATACATCCCACGCAGGACATCATCATCCCCCAGGCCGAATTCCTGGGCGGAATCAATCGGCATGGGGAGGCGCCGTTTTACCCCGACTCCCTGCAGCTTGTGCTTAACCTCCAGAAACCCCGCCGGGGGAATCTTGGCCGTCTCGGAGCCATAGATCCGCAGGCGAATCTTGCGGCGACTCTTGAAACGGCGCTGTTTCTCCCAATAGCAGTCGCGCTCCGCAGTATCGTAATACTGGGAGAGAATGGGGTAATCCCCCGAATTCCCCGGATTCTGGTCTACTGCCAGCTGCTGCGAGATCTCATCTTTCCACTGATGATACTGCTCGGCATTGATCAGAAACTTGTACTCAGTCCTGCTTAAGCTCACTGTTGACGGAAAAGGCGGGGGTAAGGTTCGCGCCAGCGCGGCATGCCGTGCGGTGGCGTATTCGTCACACAGTAATTTTTAGTAAATTAACAACCAGTTCACAACCCCCGATTCCACCCTCCCTTACCCCAAATTGTGATCCCAGACCCCATTCCCTGCATTTATCGGGCCGATATAACGCAGAATACCTATCACCCGGGTGGGTGCTCTTCCCCTTGATGATATCTCCCCCAGATGGTCCGAACTGGGAAAAATCAGGCCGTATACCCTGAAATAAGACCCGGGCAGACCATGCCCATGGCGATCCGCGAATGCAGTTCTGCTCCGTAATACCGTGGGAAAACGGACCATGAACTTCTCCCGATATCCGCAGATTTGGGATGCCCTCTGCGCCTCCGGGCTCTATAGTTTCCAGCCATTCCCAAACCCAACCCCATGCCCCCTCTTCGTCGTTTCATTCCGGCACCCTGCCTCCTTGCCATCGGGCTCCTGATGATATCACAAGCCTCTGCCCGGCTCTACATCAGCGAGTTTCTGGCCGACAACAACGATGGACTTCGCGATCTTGATGGAGACGCCTCCGACTGGATCGAGATTTTCAATTCCGGGCCCCAGGCAGTCGACCTGGAAGGTTACTGTCTCACCGACGACCAATCAGATCCAACAAAGTGGCCCTTCCCCTCGCTCCAACTGGAACCCGGCCGATTCCTTCTTGTATTTGCCTCCGGAAAGGACCGGAGGGACCCCGCTGGGGAACTTCACACCAGCTTCAGGATAGATGACCAGGGAGAGTATCTTGGCCTCATTGCTCCCGACGGGGTCTCGGTAATCGCTGATTTTGGAGGAATTGATGCTCCCCTGCCACGCCAGAGGGAGAATGTTTCCTATGGCCTCATGCAGACAGGAAACGCTGTCACCCGCACCCTCCTCTCTCAGGGCACGCTGGCCACGGCCCGTATTCCAACCGCCAACGATTCCGATCTCGGGACCTCCTGGACCGAACCCTCATTCAATGACTCCAGTTGGCGTGATGTCGCGATCGGCGTCGGCTATGACGAGAACAACACCTATCTCCCCGAGTTCGGTCCCGGGGGCGATCTGGGGGAAAACCTCAACGGAGTCAGCACCAGTCTCTACCTCCGGATTCCATTTCAGCTTACGGAGGCATCCTCGGTCTCGCAGTTGTCCCTTCGCATGAAATATGACGATGGCTTCGCCGCATATCTCAACGGGTTTCTCATTGAATCCGTGAACTCTCCCTCCGAGGGGAACCTGTCCTACAACTCAGAGGCAACTTCCAACCATTCAGATAGCGAGGCCCTGGTCTATCAACCCTTTGACCTGAGCGACCACCTGCAACTTCTGACAAATGGAACGAACATTCTTGCGATCCATGGTCTGAACGATGGCATCACAAGTTCGGACATGCTGATTTCCCCGGAACTGAACTCGGTCCAGATGACTGATTCTGCGGTTGGGGAACCCGGCTTCTTCTCCGATCCCACTCCCGGCTCCCAGAATGGAGAGTCCTTCGCTGGATTCGCAGGGGACCCCGTATTCAGCGCCACCCGCGGATTTTTCACCAGTCAGTTCCAGCTGCAGCTGACTACTGACACAGACGGGGCGGAAATCCGCTACACGCTCGATGGCTCAACACCGTCTCCCGCGGAGGGGCTGGTCTACCGTAATCCGATCAGCATTTCCGGAACGCAGGTCGTCCGGGCCATGGCCCACAAACCGGGTTTCCGACCCACCAAGGTTGAAACCCACACCTACGTCTTCCCCGACGATGTCGTCACCCAGACCCGGCCTGCCGACTATCCCACCAGTTGGGGAGGTGAGCCCAGGGCCGACTACGACATGGACACCCAGATCACCCGCTCCCGTCAGTATACTGCCCGCCTGCAGAGAGGACTGCGGGATATTCCGACTCTCTCGGTCACGGGAGAAAAGGACGATTTTTTTGGGTCGAACGGAATCTACGTCGACACCCAGAATCGTAATATCGAGGCTTCCGTCTCTGCCGAATACTTTCATCCCGGTCTCACTACCGACGGCGTCAATGTCGAGGAAGGGTTTCAGATCGACTGTGGGTTCAAGCTCCAGGGTGGCGCCAGCCGCAATCCCGGCTCATCAATCAAACACTCCCTCAGTCTTCGCTTCCGCGATCTCTACGGCTCCGGGAAGCTCAACTACCCGGTCTTCGAGGGAACCGAGGTTACTACCTTTGACAGCATTCACCTGCGAGCCATGTACAACAACTCATGGCACCACAGCAATAGTGGGCAGCGAGCCCGGGCCACCATGATCCGCGACCAGTGGGCTCGCGACTGCATGATCGACATGGGCAATGCCGACGGCGGGCATGGCCACTTCGTACACCTTTACATCAATGGGCTCTACTGGGGCGTCTACAACCTCCACGAGCGCCTCGAGAACGACCACTACGCAGCCTACAACGGCTTCGAGGACGACGAGGTCCTCGGACTCAATCCGGGCCGGATAACCTCTGAGGAGTCCAGCTCCTTCAACGCGATGAAATCGATCGTCACGAATACCCGCACCAGCTGGGCCCGGATCCAGAGGGTCCTCGACGTGGACAATTACATCGACTTTGTCATCACCGAGTATTTCGGCCGCAACGCCGACCTGAAATCCAATGACAACTGGCGCGCTGCCGGCGGAGGCACCGTCAACGCCCCCTGGCGCTTCTACTGCTGGGATACTGAACGCATCCTTGAAAACGAAACCGATACCAGTGCTCCCAGTAATAGTGGCGCTCTGGACGGGGCACTCATCTTCGATGACCTCGAGAAGTTTCGCGAATTCAGGGTTCGCTTTGCCGATCGCGCCTACAAGCACCTCTTCCATGGCGGAGCCCTCACCAATCTAGCGAACCGCAACCGCTTCCAGAAGTATGCCGACCAGATTGACCGGGCCATCATCTGCGAGTCCGCTCGCTGGGGCGACGATCGAAGTGGAGGAGGGTTCAGCGGCAACTATTCCCGCGATGAAAACTGGACCCGGGCAGTCTACGGAACCCCGGGGGGACCGGGGACAAGCCCGGGCAACGGTGTGCTCGGGTCCTGGTTCCCAACTTCAGGGACCACCCGGACGGACCGAATTATCAGCACGTGGCGATCACGACGGTTCTCGGGAAGCTCGGACACCTACCTCGGAACCATTCAGGCACCTGTTTTCACGGTGAATGGAGGACCCCAGCACGGAGGCGACATTCCGGTCGGGGGAGCGCTCTCCGCCACTGCGCCCTCGGGCTCGGTCTACTACACCACTGATGGAACAGACCCACGACTGGAAGGCGGGAATCTCGCACCCGGGGCTGCTCTCCTCTCCGGGGAAATCACTTTACCTGCCAGTGGGCTGGTTCGCATGAGGGTGCGGGCAGGCAACGGAGATTCCTGGTCTCCGCTCAATGAAGCTTCCTTTTATCTCGAACGCCGTGCCGCTGCATCCGATCTGCGCATCACCGAAATCAATTACAATGCGGTGCCAGCCAATGCACTGGAAGCGAGCGACGGTGCCAACCTGTCAACTCCGCGCTTTTTCGGTGGCGGAGATTTTGAATTCATCGAGATCTGCAATGTCAGCGACAGCGCAGTCAATCTTGACGGAGTAAGGTTCACGAACGGAATCACCTTCACCTTCCCCGTAATCAACCTCCAACCGGCCGGATCCGTGGTAGTCGCCGCCGACCTTGAGGGATTTGAAACCCGCTATGGCACGGGGCTCCCGCTGGCAGGGCAATTTTCCGGCACGCTCGACAACGGCGGGGAACGAATTTCCCTGGTGACGTCGGATGGCATCATCATTCAGGACTTTACCTACGATGACGGGGGAACCTGGCCGGGACGAGCCGACGGAATTGGATCCTCACTTGAAGTTATCGATCCTGCATCGGATTACGATAATTCGGAGAACTGGCGCCCCAGCAGTGAATACAACGGCTCTCCAGGCGCCTCTGGAGCGGGCCTCGATGGGCGCATCGTAATCAATGAAGTCCTCACCAACACGGACTCGCCCGCCGTCGACCATATCGAACTCCATAACCCCACTGCCCGCTCGGTCGAGGTGACTGACTGGTACCTATCTGATGCCAGCAGCAACTACCGGAAGTTCCGTATGCCCTCCGGAGTCATTCCGTCCGGAGGATACCTGATCTGGGACGAGAACGACTTCCATGCCACTCAGAACCTCAGTATTTCCTCGTATGCCGGTTCCGTAGCAACCGCTCCTACTACCGTCTCCAGGCCAAGACATGGCTTGTCGACAGGCGACATCATCACGATCTCCGGTTATGGTGGAGCCGGGGCCTATAACGACACCTTCGAGGTGACGGTTTCCGGACCTGACAGCTTCACAATCCCGGTTGCCTTTCTCGACGATCACGGCGCCAAGGGAGCCTACACCCCGGGGGAACCTTTTGCTCTTTCCGCGCAGGGCGACAAGGTCTGGCTACTCGAGGGCGACGCCAACGGCAAGCTGCTCAAATTCGTCGATGTCGTGGAATTCGCCGCCGCGCGCGCCGGCGAGACTCTGGGACGTTGGCCCAATGGCGGGGGAAGCAGCACCCTCCTCAGCATGACTACCAACACCCTCGGGTCAGCTAATGTTTCCGCCCAGGTCGGGCCAGTGGTCATTTCGGAAGTGATGTACCAACCGGTCGTGACCCCGGAAAACCACTTCGAATACGTCGAACTCTTTAATCCTGGCCCTTCCATCGAAAGTCTCGCCAACTGGAGAATACGGGGTGGAGTTGATTTCGATTTCACCGATGCCCACTCCCTGGAGACGGGAGGAAATCTCCTGGTGGTTGGATTTGATCCGGTGACCGACCTGGTTAGCTCAAACAACTTTCGTTCCCACTACGGAATTGGCGCGGAAGTTCCTCTCCTCGGCCCGTGGAGCGACGGCCCTCTGCGCAATGATCAGGGCACCGTGCGCCTGCAGCGACCTGACTCGCCTCCCCCGACGGCCCCCTCACTCTACCCACAGGTTACGGAGGACGAAGTGCGTTATCTCACCATCGCTCCCTGGCCAACCAGTCCGGCTGGAGAAGGGGAATCCCTTCACCGGGTAAATTCGTCCCTGTTCGGCAACTTTGCCTCCAGCTGGGTCGGGAACGATCCCTCTCCCGGCACCGGTACCCAGCAAATCTCGTATGCTGACTTCCGTGACCTCACCTTTGGCCCCGGCTCCCCTCCCGGATCAGGAGAACTGGAGGACTTCGACCGCGATGGATTCGTCAACATGGTCGAGTATGCTCTTGGGTTGAATCCTCTTATCCCTGACGCCTCCCTCGCTCCCTCTCCGGTGGTGGAAGACGGCGAACTGACCCTCACGTTCTCGAGGAACCCTCTCCTTGCAGACGTCTACAGCATGGTCGAATTTTCTACGGATCTCATAACGTGGACGCCTCTGGACGATGTGGCGGTGCCATCCGGGAACGCGATCGAGTTACGCAGGGCAAGTATTTCCACCGCCCCTTACCCCCGGCTTTTCCTGCGAATCGGCGTTACGTCAGGGCAACAGAATTGAGAAGCGCTCGCGCACTACCTCGTGCCGGGGAACCGGTTCATTGGTGACCAACATTTGCCTCGGAAATTTGGATCCTCCTGAACTTCCCCGGGTCCTGACAAATTTGGTGGACTCTAACCTTGCTCCTGCAGAATGATCGTTGCAACCATCTCCCTCCTCGCAGAAGTGTAACCCACTCAAGATTAATTAATAAACCCGCCCTACCGAAAGAGAATGAACCTCCGGATTTTCCTCGCCACCCACCTAGTTCTGACCATCGCGACAATTCAGGCCCAGAACCTCCTCGTCGACTTCAATTCAACCAACCAGGACGGCGGTCCCCATCCCCAGGCGGAGTACCAATCCTATGATGCGGCCCATGAAGTCCCCGCCGACTTCATCACCCGACCCTTCCAGGCCTTCGGAACCACCATCGACATCACCCCGGCGTGGCCTAACACCACCGACAACAGGGTCCAGCAGATGATCGACCGCGGGGCCGGCAATGATGCCAACTGGAACAACGCCAGCGGTGATGTCGATCTCATTACCGACTTCCTCGGGATCGATACCCGCACGGGCAATGGCGGCAACGGAAATTGGGACGGTGCCGCGGGAGGAACTCCCACCTACATGACCCTCACCCTCGGCGGCCTTCCCGCCGGAACCTACGGATGGACTTCTTTTCACCATGATACTGAGAACGTCCACAGCAACTTCCAGGTCGAGATCTCGCTGGATGGAGGCACCAGCTTTACCAATCTTGGCCAGGAGTTCTACATGTCCGACAGCACCCCTGCCGGAAGCCCTGATTCCGCCACCAACGGAGCTGGCGGAACACGTACGGGGCCCGATGCCGGCACCCTTGATTCCACCGCCACGTTCCAGATCGATGCGACCGGAGCCAACGATGTGGTTCTCCGCTTCGCTCCGCTCTCCGGCGCCCTCGGTAACGCGGTTCATAACCAGATCTGGGGAATCAATGGCTTCAAGCTCAGCGCCCTTGACGATGCCGACGGGGATGGCCTGGCAGACTCATTCGAACAGGGAATCATAGCTGCAGACCCCGATGACGCCATTGCCACTCTTGAGGATGTCCTCCCCGGAGACGATTTCGACAACGACGGATCAACCAACCTGGAAGAGAGCGAAAACCGAACCAATCCCTCTGATGATGATTCCGATGACGATGGCCTTCTCGATGGCGAGGAAGTCAGTTCTGACAACGGTTCGGTTACTGACCCCAATAATGCTGATACAGACAGCGATGGTCTCAGCGACGGGGTGGAGGTCAGCACAGACAATGGTTTTACGACTGATCCCAGCAACCCTGACACCGACGGTGACGGCTTCGATGACGAAAACGAACTCCTCGAGGGGAGCGACCCTACCGATCCCGACGATGCTCCTGAGGCAGGCCTGACCATCCTGCTCCTTGGAAATGCAGCCGATCCCACCTCGGGTGCAGACGGAGCAGTCATGACCTTTCTGCAGGACTCCTACGGGTCCCAGAACGTCACCTACATGCAGTCCAGCGTAGCCCAGCCCGGTGACGAACTTGGCTTCAAAGTCCTTATTCTCTCCTCCACTTTTGGATCCGGCACGGCACGGGGCAAGTTTCAGGACTCTCCGGTCCCCATTCTCAACTGGGAAGAAGCCCTGACACGGAATGCCGGCGGCGAGTTCGCTATCACCGACGGACGCACCAAGGAAACTGCGACCCATTTCATCACCATTAATGTTGAACACCCCATCACCGCGGGGTTCGAGATCGGGCAACGCGTCCAGATGACCACCGGTGCCAGCGAGTTCTGGTGGTCTACCGGTCTGCAGGCCCCCGGGGCCATCTCCCTTGCCAGTGACGACACCAACACCGCAAACGGCTTCCTCACCATCGTGGAAGCAGGTGATGAACTGCTCACCGGCCAACCGGCTCCCGGACGCCGCATCATGCTCGGTATTACCGATAACACTTTCAGCTTATTTACCGACGAGGCCAGGACTCTCTTCGCTCAATCCATCAACTGGCTCCTCGGGGTCAGTGACGATGCCAACCGGTTCCAACTCACCGAAGTCTCCCATGATCCGGCCTCTGGCCTCCTTGCCATCAGCTGGGAGAGCAAGCCTGGAAAACTCTACAACCTCCGCAGCTCCCTCGATCCGGGCTCCACGCCTCCCCTGGACTGGCCGGTCTTTGACGAAAATATCGACCTGGTGGCCACTCCCCCGGAAAACACCCTGACCATTCCCTTCCCCGATGAACTGTCCCGGTTATTCGTGGTCGAGGAATTCAATGCCCCGCCTGTGATCTTCTTTGCGGACGACCTCGAGTCGGGAGCCGAGGGCTGGTCCACCATTATCAATGATGCAACCGGAAATACCCGGTGGGAACTCGGGGCGCCATCCGGTTCCACCGGCCCTCTCACCGGCGCCAACGATTCCGCCACCGCATGGTCCACCAATCTCGGCAACTACGGTCCAGACTCCAGCATTTCCCTCCGGTCCCCCGCTATCGACCTGGGTGGTGCGACCAGCGCAGAATTAACGTTCGAGGCTTTCCGCGATGCCGACGGAGTTGCCGACTCCGCCGTGGTGCGCTTCCTGCGTGCTGCCGATTTCCTGCAACTGGGTGCAGACGCTGATATCGAGATGGAAATCTTTGATTCCAGCTATACGAGTCTCAGCATCCCAGTCGTCCCGGAAGCCATTGGAGAAAATGTAATCATCGAGTGGACCTTCTCCAGCGATGGCAGCGCGGATGCCTTCAGCGGCCTGACCATTGACAATATCGAGGTAGCTGAATAGCGGGCCGAACGCCGACACCAGGACTCGTGTCCGGACTGCATCCGGCGTGACGCGGAGAGCGACCGGGCACCTGGGACCTCGCTTCCATTTTTCTGAAAAAAGAAAAAATCGGTCTGCTAAGTCACGGTAAGAGGGGTAACAGGCAGTCAATCAACGGAGTGAGATCCAAGGTCCTGCATAAAACAAAACTTAGAACCTAGGCCTCTGCGATCTCACTCCTTGAGAAAACTGCCTTATTTTTTGAATTCGTAAGGAAGGCGGTTCCGCTCCCCTGATCGACCAGCAACCAGAGCAACATCCGTGATCGCCCTGGCACCCCTGCACCGGGGTCCCAAGCCCTTCGCAATAGAAGGGCATGCAATCTTGTAACGAACAGGAATCGATAGGAGTCTTCCATGCATGAACGCTCTCGTCCTTGCCTCCACCGATGGCACCCTGGAGTTCGCCACCGGGATGCAGGAACCTGTTGCCGGGCCCGGGGAAGCCCTTGTTCGCCTGCAGGCTGCTGCTGCAAATCGCCGGGACTTCTGGATCACCCGGGGCGGATATCCCAACATTCAGGCTCCCTGTATCCTGGGCTCTGATGGAGCCGGAATAGTGGAAGCCGCAGGCAAGGGAGTCGACCCTTCCTGGATCGGGAAGGAGGTCGTGATTTATCCCAGCCTCGACTGGGGCGAATCGCAGAACGCACAGGGCAGCGACTTTCGCATCCTGGGAATGCCGGATCATGGCACCTTCGCGGAAAAAATCTCGGTCCCGGCACAACAGCTCACCGAGAAACCTCCTCACCTCAACATGCACGAGGCCGCCGCCCTCCCTCTCGCAGCCCTGACAGCCTACCGCGCGCTCTTCTCGCAGGGACAGTTGCAATCCCATGAATCCGTCCTCATCACCGGCATCGGTGGAGGAGTCGCTACCATTGGCCTGAAGCTTGCCCATGCCTGCGGAGCCCGGGTCCTGGTGAGCTCCTCTTCGGACGACAAGCTTGCCCGGGCCCTGACCCTCGGGGCCGCAGCCGGGGTGAACTACACCCGGGAAAACTGGTCCGATGATTTTGCATCCAGTCATGGCCGGGTCGACCTCATTCTTGACGGTGCCGGGGGCGAGAACTTCGGAGAGCTCCTCCCACTTGTTAAACCCGGGGGACGGGTCGTGAGTTACGGCGGCACCGCGGGTCCGTCGGTCACCTTTCCCATCCGTTACCATTTCTGGAATCAACTCCAACTCATCGGGTCCACCATGGGATCACCCACCGACTTTGCCGAGATGATCACCTTCGTGAAAACACACGACCTGAAGCCGGAGATTGACTCAGTCACGCCCCTGGAGGAGGGAGTGGATCTTATTGCGTCGATGGCCGGATCCCCTCAGTTCGGTAAGCTCGTCCTCCAGATCTCCTGATTCCGACCGGCCGGGTCGCTACCCGGGTCAGGTTGTCGAGGGCAGTCCTTCCTCGCCGAGTAGATCAAGCACCCCGGGGGTGAGATCCAACCCATGTCCGAAAGGAGCCTCTCCAAGCGACCTGGTGGAAATCGTTCCTCCCTCAATCCTCAGCGAAGCGTAACCTTCCGGGCGCATTTCATAAAGATCCGGATGCCTCCCGCACATCATCTCCTGCAGTTCCCCGGGATACATGCTCAGACCCGCAAAATAGTGGTGCCCGTTCCGCTCCACGTCCTCAACCCCGAAGGTCGACATTGCGGCGAGATCATTGAGCAAGGCCACCGGTCCGACATTGGCCAGATCTTCCCCGCTCATCAGCCAGGGACCTTCTTCCGGATGATTTCGGCGGTACCATTCAATCAGACAGCGATTGGCCAGCCCCTTGATCACCCCCTTGCAATTCTTGTGACTGGTCCCCCGGTATCCCAGGGTAATCGCGCGACTCATGCTCTTCAGTTCGCCGTCCGACTCGTCGATGATCATGGGTGGCGCTTCGGGCCACGCAGCCAGTTCTTCCCGAACCCCCTCTCCGAGAGCCACGTCACGGTGCAGGGGTTGTTCGACAAAGAGCAGCCTGTTGTTCTCAAAAAGAACAGCCAGATCCGGATCCCCCTGATAGGTTTCCCAATGGGTCCGGAAGGTTGAGATGTCCCGGTACTGCTCGTTGCCATCGAGGGTGTAACGGAAGCCCGGGGATGCTTCCGAAATCACCGCCGCCACATCACGCAGGCGCGGGACATCGACTTCGAGATTGCCGCAGATCTTGATCTTGAAATGGGTCAGACCGTAGAGGCGGGCGGCATCGAGCAGGGCATGAGGTAATCCATCGTTGATACGGTCCTCCTCCGGAATATCACCCGCACGCAGGGGGTCGCCAAGTCCCACCGTGTGACGGGCGATGATGGATTGCCCCGGCGCTGCCAGCCAGTCACCGGGCTCCGTCCCGGCCAGTTCCTGATGGATACTGCCCAGGTCGATTCCCAGGGCATTGGAATGCACCGCATCAACGAAACTCATCCCCGCTCCACGGCAGAAACCATCAATGAGCATTCGCTCGACGAAAGCGGTCCCCAGATGTGCAAGAAGCGGAGGGCACCCCTGTTCCCCGGCCCAGCAGTCCTGCTGCTCATGGAGCGAGCACCAGGCGGAAAAGACTGAATCGTAAGCGGAGCTGTCCGCAAGATCGGCAGCATTCCTGATGCTCTTCACCATGACGGGAAGATCCTCCTCAAACCGGGTCTCCGGATCCTTGGTGAACCATTTGGGAGGAAGTCCCTCCGAGGCGAGACCTCGCCATGCCACCCCTTTAAAATCTCCCTCCATCACCCCGAACACGTGTGGCAGTTCGGTCATGGACGCGATCCCATACTGGAAAGGAAAGCGCGTCCGCATCCAGCGCGTCCGGAAAGAAACGGAACCAATGCGGAATGGAGCGGACATGATAAAGCCCACTGAAACGAAGATTTTTGCCCGAGACAAGCCCCGGCTCCGGGCACGCAATGTCAGCAAGAAGACTTTTCCATCGACACCCTCACCCCTTCTCCGTTGAGATGAAGGAACCGTGGACAAGGGGCCTCTTCTCACCGTTATCTTCCTCGTCGCTCTGGTATTGGGACCCGGACCCGGTGCGACCCTGATTGACGGCACGAAGGAGGCCCCGAACATCTGGTTCGGCATTCCAGCACTCTACCTCTGGGTGGTGTTCTGGTTTCTCGTGATGGCGGCATGCATCGTGACCGCCGCCCTGACAGTGTGGAAGGACGCCGACTAGGAGCAGGTCATGTTGGAATTCCTTGCCACCACCGAGACCCCGCCCAGCCTGGGAGCCTGGCCCTATATCGTGCTGACCTTTTATCTGGTTGGGCTTCTCTCCCTCGGGGTGATCAGCCTTCTCCGGAGCCGTCGTGCTGACCAGGCGGAGACCGACTACTACCTCGCTGGCCGTGGACAGGGCGTGATGGTGACCTCCCTCACCATCATGGCGACCTACTTTTCGGGCTTCGCTATTCTCACCTTTCCCGGGTGGATCTACGAAGGCGGCATCGCGCCCATGCTCTATGCCCTGAATCTCCCGGTAGCTGCGGCCGCAATCTATCTCCTCGGCAATCGCATTCGCAGAATTGGACGAAAGCGCGGATATATCACCCCCGCCGACATGATCACAGACTACTACGGCGACTCCCCATGGGTCCGCATTCTGGTAGCACTCACCGGCGCACTCTACGTCATCCCATATGTCGTGATGCAGGTGAAAGCGGGCGGCCTGCTTGCGGATGGACTTTTTCGCGAAGTCGAACAGATCACGATGTTCGGACAGCAGGTAAGCATGGAGGACTTCGGAGTGTGCGCCCTCTCGCTCGTCACGGTGGTCTATGTCATTATCGGGGGAATGCGCTCGGTCGCCTGGACGGATGTCATGCAAGGAATCATCCTGCTCACCGCGATGTTGCTCTCCGGCATAGCCGTCATCTATGCCCTCGAAGGACCTTCCGGTTATTTTTCAAAGGTTTCCTCGGAACTCAGTGGCGAACTGCTCACCGTTGCCGAGGCTCCGGGAAAACACAATGCCTGGAAACTCCTCACCTTCTGCGCCTTTGCCTCTCTCGCCAGCATCATTCAACCGGCGCAGTGGATGCGTTTCTACGCCGCCCGCGATTCCGCTACCCTGCGCCGTTCCGCAATCGCTTTTTCAACCATTCTCCCCATCTGTTTCATCTTCGGGGTCTTCCTCGTTGGCCTGGGCGGACGTGTTCTGTATGAACCGATCGAGGCAGCGAACGGCGCGCTCCGTCTTCCTGGCGGAGACAAAACAGACCAGGTCCTCATTCATGTGATTCAGGACTACTTCCCCGTGATATTCGGGGGGATCGGGGTGATCCTTGTTTCCCTGATCCTGGTCGCGGTGATGGCGGCTTCCATGTCCACAGCCGATTCCAATCTGCACGCCCTCAGCGCGGTCGCCACCCGCGATATCTATCGTCCCCTCCGTCCAAAATCCAGCGAGGGAGAGCGCGCCTGGATCGGGCGTATCGTCATCATCGTCGCAACTCTGGCGGCAGCCCGCATCGCCATTGTTGGTGGGAGCTCCGAAATTCTGAATACCATCACCGCCTTCTTCGGTCTCGCGATGGCCTTTTCAGCCCAGATGCTCCCGATCACGGTCGATCTCCTCTTTTTCCGGAGAGGAAGCCGGGCGGGTGCAATCGCCGGACTGGCGGCAGGCCTTCTGACCGTCTGCCTCTTTCCTCCCCTGGGGAAGATGATTCTCGGAGAAACCGGTTCGCTGCTCGAAGGCACTTCCAACCTCAAGGCTCTCTTTGATGTCGGCATGTGCGGGATCATCGTCAACACCCTCGTTTTTGCTTTTGTGAGCAGGTTGAGCTCGCCACCAGACAAGGCTCATCGCGAAGCCTTTGCCCGGGACCTGAGAGCCGGATCGTAACTTGCAACTTCAAGCCCGGAGCTTGAAACTCCCCACACAACGAATCAGCCGCGGCCTCGCATGAATACAATCACTCCCCTTCCCGACGACCCGGAAATCCTGACCACCACGGTCGGATCCTACCCCGTGCCCGACTGGCTCAATGCCCTTCCATCCGAACAGGCCGTCATTGATGCCACCCGGGTCATCTTCGACACCCAGCGTCAGGCCGGAATTGACCTGCCCACTGATGGAGAGCTCTACCGCTTTGACATCAACCACCCGGATACCAATGGCATGATCGAATATTTCGTCGCCCCCATGGGCGGTTGCCATACCATCATAGGGAGGGAAGAAGCCGAGGCCTTCCGTTCCATGCACAGCATGGGCTTCCGAGCCAAGCCTGCCGCTGTCGTTCGGGAGGCGCTCCACGGTGGCGGACTTAACCTGATCGAGGACTGCCGACGCGCAGCTGGCCTAGCCGGGGGGGCCTTCAAGTTCACCGTTACCAGTCCCTACATGCTGGCCCGTACCCTCCTGGACCAGCACTATCATGACTTTGCAGCCCTGACCCTCGCCCTCGCAGACGTCGTCGCCGAACAGGTCTCAGGCTGCCCCTGCTCGTGCCTGCAGGTAGATGAAGCAAATATTCCCGGCAATCCCTCCGACGGACCACTTGCGGCCGAGGCCATCAACAAGGTCCTCGACGCCTTCGATGGTCCCACTGCCGTGCATTTCTGCTTTGGGAATTACGGGGGGCAGACCATCCAGGCCGGTGCGTGGCAACCTCTCCTGGAGTTCCTGAACTCCCTCCATGCCGACCACCTCGTCCTCGAACTCGCCCATCGCCCCAAGGATGACCTCCAGGCCCTGAAGGACCTGAACCAGGAGGTTGGAATCGGCCTCGGGGTCGTGGATATCAAGGTCAACGAGGTGGAGACTGCGGAAGAAATCGCCCGGTCAATCGAAGAGGCCGAAAAAGTCATCGGAACAGGACGGGTCCGGTATATCCATCCCGACTGCGGATTCTGGATGCTCAAGCGCTCGGTGGCTGATCGTAAGATCGCCGCCCTCGCAATGGGCAGGGATCTCTACCTTGGCAGGTAACTACCATGCGCGTCTTACTTCTGATCCTCACTTCATGCCTCCTGGCGTGCCCTGGCATTATGGCACAAAATCCCGGGAAGGATGCCAGACCCAGCTTCCTCTTCCTTCTGGTCGATGACCTTGGCTGGGCTGACCTTGGCTGTTACGGATCAACCTTCCACGAGACGCCGCACCTTGACCGTCTCGCCCGAGAGGGAGTCCGTTTCACCGATGCCTACACCGCGGCGTCCATATGCTCCCCCACCCGAGCCTCCATCATGACCGGAAAGCACCCGGTCCGGGTCAACATCACCGACTGGATCCCCGGGAGCAGTGGCAAGGGGCAGAAACTCCGGACGCCTGTGGACAAGCACCATCTGCCACTGGAGGAAGTCACCATCGCGGAGGCCCTGAAGGAAGGCGGCTACTCCACCTTCTACACCGGAAAATGGCATCTCGGCGGGAAACCGTTCAGCCCGGACAAGCAGGGATTCGATGAGTATTACGATCCGCACCGGGATCCCTCCAAGGGCTCTCCCGGGAGAGGGAAAACCACCGGGCGCAAACACGCCACGACCGACCTGACCCGGGAGACAAAGGAATTCATCCACCGGAACAGCGGCCGTCCCTTCTTTGCCTGTCTCTCCTACTACGATATCCATACTCCCATCATTGCGGAGCGGAAATACGAGGCCCATTACAACCGGAAAGCCGCCATGCTTGGCCCCTCCCCCCGTCCAATCACGGAGCATGACGGGCTGAGTCGCCCCCGTCAGGACAATGCGGCCCTCGCCAGCATGGTTCAGGCCGTAGACGACTCCGTCGGAGACCTTGTCCAACACCTGAAATCACTCGGAATCCTGGAAAACACCTACGTCTTCTTCTTTTCCGATAATGGTGGTCTCTGCACCAAGCGCAGCGTGGGACCGGGATGTAACCTTCCCTTGCGGGCCAGCAAGGGATGGCTCTATGAAGGAGGAATCCGCGTTCCCCTTATCGTCCGCCAACCAGGAAAGAAGAATGCCGGATCCCAACCCACCGACTGTGTCTTGAGCACGGATATCTACCCTACCCTCCTTGCTCTCGCCGCCCTGCCACCACGCCCCTCACAGCACGCTGATGGATCGAGCTTTAAGAACCTCCTCACTGGGGAGAAAACGAACACGCCTCCGCGCAGTCTCTACTGGCACTACCCCCACTATCATGGCTCTGCCTGGACCCCGGGAGCCGCCATCCGGCATGGCGACTGGAAACTCATCGAGTTCTACCACTACGGGAAAGTGGAACTTTACAATCTCAGGGAAGATCTCGGGGAGGCAAATGACCTCGCCGCCAAGCAACCGGAACGGACAAGGGAACTCCGCCAGAAGCTTAAGGACTGGCAGAGGGATATGGGAGCCCGCATGCCACTCACCCGACCCTAGCCAGGTCCTCCCGAGGGCAAGGCAAATTCACTCCTGCATGACCCGCAGGAAAACCTTGGGCTCTCCCAGCAGGTTAAAAGGCACGGGAACCGTCACCGGGGAAGTCTCCAGTCCTACAGCGGCAACCTCTGGAAGGATATTGTCCTCACGTGTGATCGCCGCGAGATCGGCCGCGGTTCCCATTTCGATCAGGAACGGACCGGGAACACTAGATTCCCATGCCACCGTGAACTGATTGGTGCCGGGGTCAAAAGTCAGGCTCGTGATCTCAATATCAGACCTCGGGCCTCCATTACCACCACCCCCGTTTGCGGGGTCTCCCACCACGAAGCGATACCAGTCAACCACGCCAACCTGCAACTCCGTCGGCACAATACCGTTGGGATGGGTCAGGCTATAGGCTCCGCTCGCCGTACCCGGCGTGACTTCGAATCCGTCGCCCCAAAGGGTATCGTATCCACCCACAGCCGCATACCACACCCCTTCGGTCAGCCCTGCCGGAATATCGATCAGGCTCTGGTAGACGCCGGCGGCACCATCCACGTCATCATTGGCGTAGATTACAGAGCCAAACTCATCATAGATCGCGAGTTCAGTATCGATCAGGGATTCCAGCGTGTGTATCTGGATGGGCACTCCCGGATCGGCGATCTTGCCCAGATCAACGGATTCCACAGGACGCGCGGAAGCAATGGTGAACTCATACCAGATCGTCTCCGAGACTTCCGTTCCCTCTGATGTCCTGGCCGTGGCCGTTCCAGGACCCTGGTTTGGATTCGATGGGTAGTTAAACACAATGTTGCCGACCGCTCCGCCGGCCGTGGTCAGTGGTCCAAGTTCAAACGTCGCGCCCGCTCCTGCCACCACCGCGATGTAGGTTCCCGCGACCAGTCCATCCGGAAACGAGACCTCGCTTTGCAACCCATCACCCGCATTGTCATTCTCCTGCAGGATACTTCCATTAAAGGAGAAAATCCCCAGCTGGGTGTCAAAGTCGGAGCCAAAGGTATCAAAGGTGAGCGGGGTCCCTTCCACTCCGACGAAACCAAGGTTTACCTTTATCTCATCCGGAAAGAGGGCAGGCAATACGTTAAGCCTCAGGGAAAACTCTGCATCAACCTTGTTAACGGCCCCATCAAACCCGGCAAAACTTTCAGCCACCAGGTAGTAGGTCCCCGCCCGCAGGGACACCGTTCCTGAAACCGGCGCTGCCTCGTCGAAGAAATTGTACCAGAAGCCCTCCTGCGCAACAGTTTTGCCAAGGCTGCCGTCAAACTCAGTACTCAGCCCCTCCAGCAGGAAAAAATCGGCATCTCCTACCGTAAAATCAACGTCCTTGCTGATGGTCAGGCTGGAAGGGGCTGCCAGAGAAAACTGCATGACGTATTCATTCCCCCAGTTTCCCTCGGGATTGAGATCAACTCCCTCCCCGATGATCAGGTCGGCATTGTTCCGTCCTCCCGTGACAACTTCCGGCGGACCCAACTCAACAACCAGCGCAGTGGTTCCTGAAACTTCGGTAGCACCTTCGGGGAGCGTTCCCAGATCAACGTCAACCTCATAGTCAGCGAACACATGAAAGGCCGTGGCAGCTACGACTAACAGGACCTGTGAAATGAATTTCATAAATTACGGCTTGTTTTAAGGCGTGGCAGTCTAACCTGCCCCCTTCCTGCAAACCGCGCAAGCACACTTTTTGCCAAAGGTAACCCCGTTATGCCCCAGCGAAAGAAACTCAGAAAGCCCCCTAGTTTGCAATCTTATGCACGGAATTGTGGAGCTCACGAACCACCTCCTCGCCTCCCGCTCCCTTTATCTGGCAGCGGATGGACATCCCCCAAGTGGGGACCAGTTCCGGCACCGTCAGCTCAACAGATCTGCCGTCGTCACTCAGGGTGGCTTTACTGACCTTCCAGCGCCTCTGGTTGTAATGGCGGGAGCCATAGTTCCTCGTCCGCTTGAGGTCCCAGGCCTCAATGGTCCAGGCCCCGGTATTCTCCGAAGACTCCTTCTGGACGGGATCACTGAATTCCACCGTCACCGTCCGGGGAGCCGTGGTCAGGCCTACCGGGACATGAGCCGGTTTCCCGGTAGAACGGATCCGGTAAAACCCTCCGGCCTGACGCTGGTTACCGGCCCAGGCAAACATCCCGCAGGCATATAACTGCCCATCAACCGGATGGAATCGTCCCCGCATCACACCGGTCGGGAACTGCTTGAACGGAAGTTCGCACATTCCCCCCTGAACCTGTCCATCTACCTTCTCGTGAGGCACAACATAGATCTTGCCGAATCCGTACGACAGATTGAGAAGAGAACCGCGCAGGGAATTCCATGCGGAGTCCTCCGGCACCCAGAGCAGTTCCGCCGGGGAGCGGTCAAACCTGTTGGTAATCCAGCACAGGGGCGGGGTCATTGCTGAGTCCGCTGAATCGGTGATCGCATGATAACCGAACATGTTCCCGTAGAAGTCATTCTTCCCGGTTCCCTTGACCCAGTTGATTCGGTTCTTAGGATTCCAATGCCCCTCCTGGTCCGTCACGATGAAGGTTCCGTCCGGGTTAAGGCAGACCCCGTTGGCAGCCCGGAATCCCGTGGCCAGGATATCCGTTCTGCTCCCATCCTTTTTGACCCTGAGAAGGGTTCCGTGATGAGGAACTACCGCAGTCAGGGCGTGCCGGGCCGACTTGGCATAGTAGAAGTTACCTTCGTCATCAGTCTGCAGGCCCATCGCAAATTCATGGAAATGCTCGGTCACCTGATGGTCATTATTGAAAACCTCCACGTAGTCGGTCTCGCGATCTCCATCATGATCGTGAAGCAGGGCGATCATATCCCGACAGCCCACGTAGATCCGGCCCTCCACGATCCGAAGGCCCAATGGCTGGAAAAGCCCCGAGCAAATCCGCTGCCATTGCAGCACACCCTCGCTCTGGTCAATTCCATCAACGATCCACACGTCTCCGTTCCAAGTGCAGACCGCCGCACTCTTACCTCCTTCAAAATAATCGAATCCGGACGTTCTCATCCACGACTGCCAGGGATTCTCAGCCGGCGGGGGGGTAGGCAACACATCCACCGCAAAGGGCCCGTCCTCCGTTCCCCGGACAATCTTCGTGACAAGGCGTCCCTGGAACCGCGTCCCCGGTTTCCGACCAAAGAGCGCCGCATCACCCGGACGAGCTCCTTCCACCTCAACTCCCTCACCAATGACGACCCGGTAAATCTGCTCCTTCTTTCCGGGTGGGAAAACATGGTGCTTCTCGGCATCGAGCCTCATCCGGAGAGCCTTGCTCCCCGGGGCCACTTTCATGACGCGCACGAAAGCCTGTGCTCCGCCATCCCACTGCGGCACCTCCTGGATCTTCCTGTCCCCCACCGTGTAATCAATAACGGCCTCTCCATCCACATACTGGAGTCCACGGAACTTCACCCATGCCCCGGGCAGGGGGCCATAGGGCTTATTATCCCGGCCAAGGATACGCGAATCCTCGAATCCTCCCTTTTCCGGGTCTTCCCACATCGGAATATTAGGAAAGACAAACTTCTTGTCACCCACGATGCTGGTATGCGTCCCGTGGGAGCCATCGAAGGCGATCCCCCTCCAGTCGACAAACTTGTCACCCGTCCACGCCGCTGCCAACCGCATCGTATCGTGATCGTACAGCATCCAGGCCTTGCCTGCCGCTACTCCCCCCGGACCAGCATCCACCCTCACGGTGATTCCCTTCTGAGCGATGTTCCCACCCTCAACCTGCATGGTCCAGAAGAGGACATTCCCATAATCCTGGAGCACGTACTGAGGAGCTTTTCTCGGTCCCTTGCGCTCTTCCACCGTGCTCATTCCACGCGGAAGAAGAGACAGGTATTCCTCATCAAGAGCCGAAAGCTGCCCTTGATTCCTGTCCTTGAGAAAGGCCTCCCGCAGATAATGAATCACATCATACTTCTGTGAGGTGGTATATTGAGGCTGAGGCACCATCAGCCCGTAGCCCCGTTCGAGAGTCTGGAACATGCGGTATGGGTCATTTCCATTCTTGAACTGACCCTCGTGAAAACGCAGCGCGGTCGGAAGGGACCCCTCTTTCTCAAGAGTTCCGTGACAGGTAATACACAGTTGCCCGTATACCGCCTTACCCCGGGCCAGGCTTTCCTCATTCCAACCCCGGACCAGCGCTGCATGATCAGACCTCTCAAGGGGCTGAATCATCGCGCTGTGAAGCTGAAACCCCTTCCCTGCCTCCAGCCTGATCCTGGTCCCATACCCCGGAAGGCTGCCATACTTCACCTCCTCCAGTTTGCGGGGCTGGGTTCCGGCCTTCACCTCTCCTCCCGGCTTCCAGTTATAGTCTGGGGTGTTAACGGTATCTTCCCGTCCTCCTGAGAGAGCTTTCACCTCGGCCAGGCTGAGGGCCCGCTTCCACCAGCGAACATTTGCGATCGTGCCGTCCCAGCTA
>Ga0163180_10000395_pt1 | contig 25549 bp, 32 predicted proteins | sample AtlANTMetagenome_2_FD_109647 | JGI IMG/M metagenome (GOLD analysis project Ga0163180, IMG submission 109647) | Marine eukaryotic phytoplankton communities from the Atlantic Ocean - Atlantic ANT 4 Metagenome | ecosystem: Environmental > Aquatic > Marine > Oceanic | place: North Atlantic Ocean...
ACAGGTATCACAACTGTTGGTGTTGGTAATACAATTACTCTGTTTGATACTGATGGAACCACTGAATTAGGTTCTGCTGTTGTTGCATCTTATGATGGAACTTACTTAGGTGTAACTGGTAAGCAACTTGGATTTGAAGTTCTTAATGCTAGAACTGCTAAATCAGTAACATTTAATGATGATGCTCAGTTAGATACCACTGTTAAGAAGTTTGGTACTGCAGCACTTAAATTAGATGGTAGTAACGATTCTATCAGTGTTCCTTCTAGTGGTGATCTTGGATTTGGTACTAACACAGACTTCACAATTGAATTCTGGGCATACTCAAATACAACTGGTCTTTCTAGTGCAACACTATTTGACTTAAGAGACAATGGCACTGATGCTGAAGGTCTAAGTCTTGCATATCGTGCTGCAGGTGAAGTTGATCTAAGAGTCGGTACAACTACTGCTATTACTGGATCTGGTGCAGGTATTGCTACTGGAGTCTGGAAACACTTTGCAATAGCAAGAGAAGGTACAGACACAAGATTATTTGTTGATGGTACACAAAGAGGTATTAAGTTCTCTGATACTACCGATTATGGTTCATCTAAGGGTATTGTATTTGGTGCAGACTTTGACGGTGCAAGCAATAATGTAACAGGTTGGATTGATGAGGTAAGAATTGAAAAAGGTGTTGCTAAGTATACAGCAAACTTTACTGCTCCTACTTCTGCTCCAACAGGAGATAAAGATACAAAACTACTTTTACATTTTGATGGTACTAGTGGTATCAAGACTACTAGTGACGATGTAATTCGTAATCAGGATGTTCGCATCACACAAGCAGGTGGTGGAATTGGAACTGCTACTAAGGTAATTCTAGCAGATTACAGTCAGTTTGGTGCTGACATGCGTTCTGTCAGTTGTGCAGTTGAGTACGGTCAGAAAGGTATTATCGCTGATGGTGATGGTGTTACATTGCGTCTTTTTGCAATCAACTTTAATATGGTTGGTGCAGGTGGAGACATTTCTAATGATCCTAACTTAGCAATACAAGCAAACGAAGTTACTGAGTCAAACAACGGTGATGTATCTTATGTAAGTATTGACCAGAAAGGAGACTTTAGAGTTGGTGAAGCATTCTTTGTTGATCAAGAAAATGGTACAGTATCATTCTCACAACAAGTAACAAGTCTACAGGCACTATCTAATCTAACGATTACTGATGGTTCAAATAGCAGTCAGATTACACCTAACAGTGGTACATTTGGTAACATCCAGATAGCAGGAAATAATATAGAATCTACTTCTGGAGATATTAACATTGACCCAGCTGGTTCTGGAGACATCAACATTACTGGTGATGTAAACATCTTAGGTATCTTAACTGCTACAGTTATTCAGTTAGATGCGTTCCAGAAAAATGATACTTCTATTGCTCTGGATGATTCTGGTTCTGATGGCACTATCAGATTTAACACTGATAATGTTGAAGGTATGCGTCTTGATGCCAATCAGAAAATTGGTATTGCAACTGCTGCACCTAGAGATAGATTAGATGTTCTAGACACTGCTAGATTTGAAAGGATTAATGCTACTGGTGTTGTAACCTTTAGTGATATTGCTGATGTTAATAATATTGATATTGTTGATGCTAAGGTCTTAGCAGGTTTAGCAACTGATTTTGCAATAACAAATGCTAAAATTCAATCTGGTATCATTACTGATATTGTTGGTACTGCAGCAACAATCACAACGATTGATGCTTCTGCACTCGATGCTGTTGATGCTAAAATCAATACAGGAATCGTTACTAACTTTACAGTTGGACAAACAATAGGTAATGGTTCATTAACAATCAACTCTCCTGTTGGTCTTAACAGTCACACAGATATACCTGATAATGTTGAAGTAAGAATTGGTGACAATACAGACTTCAAGATCTATCATCAAGATACTGATGCATTTAATAACAGAGGACATGTTATTTTACAACATGCTAATGGTAATACAACTTATGGTAGAGTCCAAGTAAGAAGTGATTACTTCAGTGTTCAAACTGCTGCAGGTAATAGTGACTTCTTGATGACAGATGATAAGACTCTTAAATTGATGTATGCAGATACTAATGCATCTGGAGTCGGTGATAGAGTAATTATTAGAGCATCTGGTACAGAGTTACTTGGTATTACATCATTCATAGACAATGGTGTTTACAAAGGAGAAGTTTCAATCGGAACTTCTATTACAGCAACAGCAGGTGTTGTAACTGCAAATGCTGTAGATCTTGCTGATGCAGATATTCTTGATGCTAAAATCACTGCAGGTTTAGCAACTGATTTTGCAATAACAAATCTAAAATCACAATCTGGTATCATAACCGATTTGAATGTCGCATCTGACATTAGAGTTGGTGGTGCTATGACTGTTACTGGTATAGCAACATTCTCACAAGATGTATTTGTTGCAGGTAACTTAAATGTTGTTGGTGATGTTGTATATGATGAGATAGATGGTAGAAATATAAACATCTCTGGAATATCTACTCTAAATAATTTGATCGTAACTGGTGTCAGTACAATATCTGACCTTCTGATCGGTGCAGGTAGTTCTACTACTAAAATAACAACTAATAGTGGTGAGTTAGTATTAGATTCTGCAGTAGGTCAAGTTACAATTCAAGATAATGTTCATGTCGTTGGATATGCAACATTTAAACAAGGATTATACTATCGTTCTGATCAGGGTGGAAGCACTGGTATAGGATATAGTGGTCCTAATGGTATGGCATACTTTGAGGATGATGGTAGACTAGTTAGTTCTGCAAGCACTGTAGGATTCTTAACTACCTCTGCATATGTTATGACAACAAATGCATCAGGTGTTCCACAGTGGACTAATTCAATTGATGGAGGCTTCTTCTAATGGCAAAACCTAGTAGTAGAGTAACATTACAAGACTATGTTTTTAGACAACTTGGTGCTCCTGTATTGGAGGTCAATGTTGCTGATGAGCAGTTCGATGATTTACTAGATGACTCTCTACAATATTTTTATGAGAGACATTTTGATGGTGTAGAAAAAGTATTGCTAAAATATAAATTAACAGAAGATGATATTAAAAGAGGTAGAGCTAGAGGTGGTGATAATACATTAGGTATTACAACTACAACAACTACATCTGGTGATTTTGAAGAGAACTCAAATTACTTGACAGTTCCTGATTCTGTAATTGGTATTGAAAAGGTCATGAACTTTGACAGTAGTGGACTTAGTAATGGTATGTTTAATTTAAAATATCAACTATTCTTAAATGATATTGCATTCAATTTAGGATATGATGGTCTTCTAAATTATTCTATGACAAAAACATATCTAGAAGATATTAACTTCTTGTTGACAACATCAACACAGGTCAGATTTAATAAAAGAAATAATAAATTATATCTTGATATTGATTGGGCATCTGCAACAGTAAGTCATTTTGTATTGATAGAGTGTTACAGAATTATGGATCCTGCAAATTATGCAGGAGTATATAACGACTCATTCTTAAAAAGATATGTTGTTGCAAAAACTAAAAAACAATGGGGACAAAACCTCATAAAATTCCAAGGAGTAAAACTACCTGGCGGGACTGAGTTAAATGGCAGACAAATTTATGAAGATGGTGACTTAGAGTTAAGAGAACTCGAACAAAACATGCTATCTACTTATGAAGTTCCTGTACTTGACATGATTGGATAATGCCTGTATCACCTTTTTTCCAACACGGTTCACCCGAAGAACAGAGATTGGTACAGTCTCTGGTAGACGAGCATTTGAAAATGTTTGGAATAGATGTTTATTATATTCCTAGAAAATTAATAGCGACTGATGATATATTAGGTGAGGTTCAGTCATCTAAATTTAATGATAATTATTTGATGGAAGCATACCTAAACAACTATGAAGGATATGCAAAAGGTAGTGATATAATGACTAAGTTTGGTATAAATTTACAGAACGAAATTACACTAACAATATCTAGAGAAAGGTTTGAAGATTTTATAGCACCATTTCAATTTAACTCCACTAACTTACAAGGTGATCAAGATGGTGACTTATTATTTGGAACTAGACCTAAAGAGGGAGATCTTATATTCTTCCCATTAGGAGAAAGATTATTTGAAATAAAGCATGTAGAACATGAGATGCCTTTCTTCCAGTTGGGTAAAAATTATACTTATGAATTACAATGTGAACTCTTCCAGTTACAAGACGAAATTATTGACACCAATGTTGCTCAAATTGATACTAGATTGAGTGAAGAAGGAAATATAACAACTGTTGTTCTTGCAGGTATTGGTTCTACAGCACAAATAGCTGTAGATACATTTGCACCGTCAGGAGCATTACAGAAAATTACATTAAATGACGATGGATCTGGATATACAACTCCACCAAGTATTGTTGTAAGTCCATCACCTGCAGGTGTATCAGATGCTATGGGTCAGGCAGTTGCTATTACAACTCAAAAAGGTCTACTCAATGCAATAGATTTTGTTGCAATTACCAATCCTGGTTTTGCATATGTTGAACCACCTACAATAGGATTTGGAACGCCAGGTGTGGGTGCTGCTGCAACTGCTACATTGACTAACTCAGGTATTGGATCTATTAGAATTTCACAACCAGGTTCTAATTATGTTTCTGCACCTATTATAACTATACAACATCCATCAGATGTTGGAATTGGAACTACAGGAACTGTAGGTATTAAAACAGGTCAAGTACAAGCAACTGCTGTAGGAATAATACAAGGATCTGTTCTTTCTAGCATATTCTTAACTAATGCAGGTTCTGGATATGAGGGCATTCCAACTGTTACAGTTAGTTCTCCTCTAGCAATAGGAATAGGAACATATCACCTAAATGAAAGAGTGGTTGGATCTGATTCTGGCACTGAAGCATATGTACAAAGTTGGAACGAAACTACTAGAGAATTACAAATTACAATAAATACTGGTGATTTCAGAGCAGGAGAGTTTATAACTGGTACTGCATCATCTGCAAGATACCAAGTGCTTTCATACACTGATGACTTAAGTGATCATGCTGCAGGATCTGAATACAACATGAATGAAGAATTTGAAACTGCTGCTGATGCACTTTTAGACTTCACTGAATCTAATCCCTTTGGAGATGTATAATGTTAGGTACTTATTTTTACCATGAAATTATAAGAAAAACAATTATCGGTTTCGGTACATTGTTTAATGATATTCAAATCAGACATGAAGATAGGAATGGAGGAACTCTTAGTGAAACTAAAGTCCCTTTAACTTACGGTCCTAAACAAAAATTCTTAGCAAAATTACAGCAACAGGAAGAACTATCAAAAGCAGTTGCTATAACATTACCTAGAATGTCATTTGAGATGAATGACATGTCATATGATCCTAGCAGAAAATCAAGCATTACTAGAACATTCAAAGCAACTGATACTACAGACAATACTAAAGCAAAGAAAGTATATCTTCCTGTCCCATATAACATAGGATTTGAATTAAATGTAATGACAAAATTAAATGATGATGCATTACAAATTGTAGAACAGATATTACCATTCTTCCAACCTGCATTTAACATTACAATAGACTTAGTAAGTTCTATTGGAGAGAAAAGAGATATTCCTATTGTATTGGAAAATATTAATTTTGAAGATGAATATGAATCAGATTTTCAAACTAGAAGAGTCTTGATGTATACTTTTAATTTCAATGCTAAAACTTATCTCTTCGGTCCTGTCGCAGATAGTACAGATGGACTAATCAAAAAAGTTCAAGTGGATTACTATTCTAATACTGAGACAGATACTGCTAAGAGAGAAATGAGATACAAAGTACAACCAGATCCTTTAACTGCAGGACCTGCAGATGACTTTGGATTTAGTGAGAGCACTGAGATGTTTAGTGATTCTAAGATTTACAGTCCAACTAGAAGAGAGGATGTATAATGTCTAAACCAATAGACGACGCATTAAATACTACATCTGATGATCATGCTTATGTACAAAAGTTTAATAAGCATAAAGATGTACCTGAGAAAAAAGATCATGGTGCTGAGATAGATAAAGACTATCAATACTCCAGAGCACAGTTATATAACTTAATAGAAAAAGGGCAAGAAACTCTGGATGGTATAATGGATGTAGCAAATGAATCTGGATCTCCTAGAGCATTTGAAGTGGCAGGTCAGGTCTTAAAGTCAACTGCTGATATAGCAGACAAACTAATGGATCTTCAAAAAAAGGTGAAAGAAATTGACGAGACTAAAAACAACACTACAAATCATGTTACTAATAACGCTATTTTCACTGGCAGCACTGCCGAGTTGCAGAAACTCATCAAGAAAGGATTCTTAGATACTAAATAAGGCTAGAATAAATTATAATTCATGTCAGAAGTAAAGAAGGAAGAGAAAGGTATCTTTGGCAAAATCAAAGATAAAGTACTTCCTGATCAGGACGAACAAGCTGCTATTATTAGTACCTTTGTGCGTCTTGGTGTTTTGGTATGGTCAGGTGGTATACTAACATTAAACTATGTTGCTATACCTGGTGTACCTCAACAAAAGATAGATCCAACTTTCATAGCTTCGGTTTTTACAGGAGTTTTAGCTAGTTTTGGCATCCAAACGGCTAGTAAGAAAGGTGATGGAACTATGAAGATGCCACCTGGCGGTGGTAGTGGACCTAATGGTAATATATCTAAAGCAGATATGGAGAGGTTGATTGACAAAGCAACTCAAGCAGCACCCGTACAGACTATTAGATTAGAACAAGCACCATTGGTCATTAACCCCTCAACTCCAAAGAAAAGTTAATCATGCAAAAAGTTATTAATGGAATCGCTATTTTCTCAGGTGCAGTAGCACTTGGAATAGTCGGTCTTGGTGGATATGTATTCATCAGAAAAGATGCTATAATAGATAGTGTCAAAGGTAAAATTATGGAATCAGTTATGCCTAGCATACCTGGTGTTGGTGGATTAGGTGGTTCATTACCTGATCTTGGTGGCGGGGCTGAGAAGTCAATACCTCCTGTAGGTACAGGGTTTGGCATTCCTAGTTTGTAAACTAACTTTTTATTATGTTTAAATATGATGCGATTTCTCCTCCTGTCTCAGGATGGTTAGAAATTTCTTTGGATACAGAGGTAATTGATTATCTCTGGAAAGTTATTCATGCGTCAAGATTTCCTGGTTTAAATGTAAAAGGATCTCTTGCAGGTAACATTTCAAAGAGCACAGGTCTTAAAGACACAGATGACTGGTTTTTAAATAATGTGCTAAAGGATTGTGTTGAGAACTATAAAAAAGAATTTCCATTTACAATTAGAAAACCTGACACTATATCAGATCGCAATATAGCGTTAGATGGTTTCTGGGTTAATCATCAAAGGAAACATGAGTTTAATCCTGCACATGATCATTCGGGTGCATACTCGTTTGTTATATGGATGAAGATACCAACAGAATCAAAAGAACAGCACAGTCTACCTTTCTTACAAGATGTTGGACAACCATGTGCTTCTAATTTTGACTTGACTTATATTGATACAACAGGTACAATATATCCTTATCCATATTTTATGGATCCTGATAAGGAAGGTAAGATGTTATTTTTTCCTTCTACATTCAAACATTGTGTATATCCTTTTTATGTTAGCGATGAAGAAAGGATCTCAATATCTGGTAACATCTTTTATACATAAAAGTAAAGATTAAACATGGCACTCTCAGACAAAACTCAAAAACTATTTGATAAATTTGTTGAATGGGACAAGAGACTTATTAAAAAGTTTCAAGATAAGTTTGGATTGTCAGATTATCAAATGAAATGCATAGCGTTTGCCAAGGGGTTTATAATAGGTGCAATCCTTCTCTGATAAAATTAAAGAATCCATAGATCCTATAAAACAACATATAGAAGGTGATGGTGGGAGTGTAGAATTTATTGAGTTAACAGAGGACTTAATAGTAAGACTTAAAGTATCTGGATCTACTAAACCATGTTTTGATTGTCCAGACCCTATGAAATATTGTACTCCATGTATAATGGATACAAGACACCTACAAAGTGAAATAAGAAGACATCTTACAGAATCTTTTTCGGAATTGAATGGCATTGAATACGATTGACACAGTAACTGTCAAAAAAGAGTTACCAATTTTTACAGTGAAGTTACCTGAGTTAGATGTTTCTCATGTAATAGAAGAGTATAGAAATTTATATCCCGAAGATTATAACAAAGAATTACCCAATGCTCCTGTAAGATCTTCTTGGAGAAGTAACATGTGGGCAATGGACTATCCTAAATTAAAATCATTTGTTTCAATAGTCACTAAATGTTGTGAGACTGTTGGTCGTGACTATTTTCATATGAGAGAAGATACAAAATTTGAATGTAATAATTTATGGATGATGTGTTATAATAAAGGTGATTATGCAAAACCACATAATCATTTTCCAAACGATCTATCATGTGTATATTATGCTAAAGTAGATAAGGATAGTGCTCCTATAATTTTTGAAGGAGATGTAGAAATAAAACCAGTTAATAATTTATTAATAATTTTCCCGTCGTTGCTCTTACATGAAGTTCCATTAACAAACGGTCAGCGAACCGCAATATCACTGAACTTTCGAGCAAATTAACCTCATACATAATATTAATTAATCACTATTATTAGTTTATGTTATCAACAGCATATCGTCTACGGTTAGTAGAAATCTGCAAATCAATTGCAGCAGGTCAAGAGGTGAATTTGGAAGACATGATATGGGCAGAGAAACTGTCAAAAGCAAACACATCTGCTAGAGGTATGTTAAGTTCGGCACGAAGATTAAACAGGGATGATGACTCGTCTTTTCTTAAGTACTTGGATATTGGGGACTCTGATCCAAGGTTACACAAAAGGGGTTTCAGTGGAGCAGATGATATAGCAGATTGGTTTAAAAACAAAAGGTCAGATGACTGGAGGCAAAGAGACTAATGAATGGTAGACTAGACAAAGTTGCAATGACAAATAAACTTATGCAACTCAAAAGAGAAATACATTACAAGTGTGAGATAGGAGAAAAGAATGAAGGATATTGCAGAGGAGCAAATGATTATCTCAATAGAACTTTTGATGTGTTAGATGAATATTGGCAATGACAGTAGTTCATAGTGTTAATATAATGGTGTTGATACTAGTGATAGCAGTTACTATTGTCATCGCATATATAATGAAGATGGCATATGAGGAGATGAATGGCTGATCAAGATGTGTATCTTGGTAATCCGAATCTAAAGAAAGCAAATACAAAGGTTGAATTTTCTACAGATCAGATTCAAGAGTTTATTAAGTGTAAACAGGATCCGATATATTTTGCAAAGAATTATATAAAGATTGTTTCTCTTGATGAAGGTCTTGTGCATTTTAAAATGTGGGATTTTCAAGAAGAACTGATTAGAAATTTCCACGAATCTAGATTTAATATATGTAAGATGCCTAGACAGACTGGTAAGTCAACCACATGTGTTGCTTACCTGTTGCATTATATTGTTTTTAATGATAGTGTTAATGTAGGTATTCTGGCAAACAAAGCAGCAACTGCTAGGGAATTATTAGGTAGATTACAAACTGCCTATGAAAATTTACCTAAGTGGATGCAGCAAGGTATATTGTCATGGAATAAAGGATCAATGGAGTTAGAAAATGGATCTAAAATACTGGCAGCATCTACCTCTGCATCTGCAGTTAGAGGTATGTCTTTCAACATTATTTTTCTGGATGAGTTTGCCTTTGTTCCTAATCATATTGCTGAGGCATTCTTCAGCTCAGTATATCCTACTATCACTTCTGGTAAATCCACAAAAGTCATAATGGTTTCTACCCCATGTGGTATGAATCATTTCTATAGGTATTGGCATGATGCACAGAGGGGTAAGAATGAATACACTGCTACTGAGGTACACTGGTCAGAAGTGCCAGGTAGAGATGAGGCATGGAAAGAACAAACTATAAAGAACACATCAGAACAACAGTTTAAGGTTGAGTTTGAGTGTGAGTTCCTAGGATCTGTTGATACATTGATTAGTGTAACTAAACTTAGAAACCTTGTATTTGAAGATCCAATAGTTAACAACCATAAGGGATTATTAGTATACGAACATCCTGTTAAAGGTAATGATTATATTATAACTGTAGATACTGCTAGAGGAATAGACCATGACTCCTCAGCATTTATAGTATTTGATATAACGACATATCCATATAAGACTGTAGCAAGATATAAGAATGCAGAAATAAAACCTATGCTGTTTCCAAATCTTATAATGGATGTAGCAAAAGCATATAATAATGCATATGTATTGATAGAGATTAATGATATAGGAGAACAGGTTGCAAGTATTATGCAATATGATTTAGAATATGAAAATCTTCTTATGTGTGCTATGAGAGGTAGAAATGGTCAACAAGTAGGATCAGGATTCTCTGGTAGTAAAACCCAACTTGGTGTGAGAATGTCTCAGGCAGTTAAGAAATTAGGTTGCTCTAACTTGAAAACTTTGATGGAAGATGATAAAATAATAACAAATGATTATGATATCATTGCTGAACTTACCACCTTTGTTCAGAAGAAACAGTCATGGGAAGCAGAAGATGGTTGCCATGATGACCTAGCAATGTGTCTTGTTATCTTTGCATGGTTAGTTGCACAAGACTATTTCAAAGAGATGACAGATACAGATGTTCGTAAACGCATCTATGAAGAACAGAAGAATCAGATTGAGCAAGACATGGCTCCTTTTGGTTTTATACTGGATGGTGTAGATGACGAGGACGAGTTTGTTGATGGTAATGGTGACAGGTGGATGAAAGCAGATGAATATGGTGATCGCTCATTCATGTGGGAGTATAAATGAAGGTTGTTATTGTTAGTGGTGGGTTTGATCCAATCCACAGTGGACACATTGCACATTTTAAAGAAGCAAAGAAACTAGGAGACATTCTTATAGTAGGTTGTAACTCAGATGAATGGTTAACTAGAAAGAAAGGTAAACCGTTTATGCCTATAAATGAGAGAATGTGTATTATTAAAGAACTAAAAATGGTAGATAGTTGTGTATCATTCAATGATGATAACAATAGTTCTATTGATCTAATTAATAAAACACTTGAGTTATTTGATGATGTTTTGTTTGCTAATGGTGGAGATAGGACAAAAGATAATATTCCAGAGATAGATGCATTTGATAAAGACCCTAGGGTTTCATTTGCGTTTGGTGTTGGAGGTGAAGATAAAAAGAACTCTAGTAGTTGGATTCTATCACAATGGACATAGAAGATCAGTTTAGTCATAGTGACCTATTATTAACTGAAAGAACATGTAGAATATGTAAAGCAACAAAAAACTTGATAGAGGATTTTTATATAACACATAAAAATAGTACACACCTTAGATCATCATATTCATATGAATGTAAGAAATGTACCATCGAAAGAATTAGAAAATCTAGGCAAAAAAAGAAAAGAAACAGACCTAGACCTTTACCTCCATACCTAGCAGACTATCCTGACTGGTAGTGTTCATGCATTGTTTCCCCGATCAAAAGACCACAAATAATAAATAATGATAGACAAAATTGGAATCTAAGGGGAAGAACAGATGCCACTAAATTTAGCATCTCCTGGTATTGTTGTAAGGGAAGTTGATCTAACCAATGGTAGAGTTGATGCGACATCAACACTAACAGGTGGATTAGCTGCTCCATTTGCAAAAGGACCTGTGGAGAGTCCTCAACTCATAGAGACAGAAGCAGATCTACTTGACACTTATGGACAACCTTATCCAAAAGATAGTCATTACGAATACTGGTTAACTGCCTCATCCTATCTCGCCTATGGTGGTGTGATGAGAGTTGTTCGTGCTGACGACGAAGAATTAAAGAACGGTTTTATAGGAATCGCTCAAAGCGTAAAGATAAAAAGTCCAGATGACTATACAAACGCAGGGTATGCAGAGAACACTATTGCAGGTGTTACATATGCTGCTAAGAATCCTGGCTCATGGTCAAATGGTATTAAGGTATGTACTATTGATGGATTTGGTGATCAGGTACTAACAGGTATCGTCACAACCGATGTATTAGGATATGGTTCTACAACAGTTCCTATTGATCCTATAGATCTACAGGTTGGATATGCTGTAACACAGGTAGTTCCTGCCAACACAGTTATAGCAGGTGCAGGTTCAACTAGTGTACTTGATGGATACTTCAAAGGACAGATTGTTGAAGTCGGTATGTCAGCAATCACAGTTAAACTAATTTCACATGTATCTGCAGGTGGAACAGAAACTGCAGTTGACTATCAACCAGGCGGTATCTACAATTTCTCTGAGACAGGTTATCTTGGTATTCACACAGGAGAAATAAGAAGATACGGTTCATGGAGAGGTTTAGCACCTGGCACATACAGTGGTGTAACAACATACACTAGTGCAGCAGACTGGTTCGATCAGCAATCAATTACACTATCAAGTGGTGTTAGCATCAAGTGGAATCAAATCGCTGACAAACCTGGCACATCTGCTTATGCATCAGTCAGAAATTCTAGATTTGATGAAGTACATGTTGTTGTCTACGATGACAAAGGTACTATAACAGGTAATGCAGGTTCAGTACTAGAGAAGTTTACAAACCTATCTAAGGCAAAAGACGCACTATTCTCAGCAGGTTCTTCATCATACTGGAGAAAGGTTATTGAGATTGGATCTAATAACATCTTTGCAGGTGGTGCACCTACAGGAATTACAACAACTGGATTCTCAGAAGACGGTTGGGATGTATTCGGTGATGGTGGTTGGGATCAGGATACTGAGAATATTACTTTCAGTTCTATCGGTAACTACAGTGCTGTAATGACAGGTGGTTTAAACTACAATGGAATCGGCACAATCACTGAGCAGAATGCTCTTAAGTTAGACATCGGTGCTTTATCTGAAGCATACGACTTCTTAAGAAACACAGACGAGTATGATATAGACTTCTTACTCCTAGGTTCTGCTAACCATGGTAAGAATGAAACTCAAGCATTATCAAACAAACTAATTGAGATTGCTGAGTTTAGAAAGGATGCAGTTGCATTCCTATCTCCTTGGAGAGGATCATTCTTAAGTCCATCTGGATCAGGTGAGTCACTTCAGTTGAAACCAGACACAGTAACCGACAACATAGTTGCTTACTACTCACCAATCACATCAAGTTCTTATGCGGTTCTTGATAGTGGTTACAAGTACATGTATGACAGGTTTAACCAACAGTTCAGATATGTTCCTATGAATGGAGATATCGCAGGTACATGTGCAAGAAACGATATTAACCAGTTCCCTTGGTTCTCACCAGGCGGTACTGCTAGAGGTGCTATATTAAATGCTGTTAAACTAGCATTCACACCTAACAAGGTTCATAGAGATAAGTTATACTCTAACAGAATCAACCCAATTATCACAGCACCTGGTGCAGGAATAGTTCTATTCGGTGATAAGACTGGACTAGGTAGAGCATCTGCATTCGATCGTATCAATGTTCGTAGATTGTTTATCTTCATCGAGAAGGCAATCGCTGCTGCTGCTAAGGACATACTCTTTGAATTCAACGATGAGATCACAAGGATCAACTTTATCAATATCGTTGAACCATTCTTAAGAGATGTACAGTCCAAGCGTGGTATCCAAGACTTCATCGTCATCTGCGATGAGACAAATAATACTCCTGCTATCATAGATAGTAACGAGTTCGTTGCTGATGTTTACATCAAGCCAGCAAGATCAATTAACTTCATCGGTCTAACCTTCGTGGCAACACGAACAGGTGTTTCCTTTGACGAAGTTATTGGAAAAGTTTAATTAATCCACTTTAGGTAAAAGACCAATGGCAATCAATTCCCAAAACCCGCCAAAGACTTCGGATAGAACTATAGATAAGTTCAAGTCGAGGTTAACGGGTGGTATTGCAAGACCTAATCTGTTTGAGGTTGTTCTTGCTTTCCCAGATGGTGCTGTAGATGCGTCAGTAGCAGACATAGATCCTAAATCTAGGTTCCTTGTCAAAGCTGCTGCACTCCCTGCATCTAACATCGCTCCTATAACTGTACCTTTTAGAGGCAGACAGTTAAAAATTGCAGGTGACAGAACATTCGATGAATGGCAGATTACTGTAATTAACGATACAGACTTCGCAATCAGAGGTTCTTTCGAGAGATGGATGAACTCCATGTCTAAAGTATCTGATAACGCAGGTAATATCAACCCAGAAGATTATACTAAAGATGCATATGTGTATCAACTAGGTAGATCACCAGTTGATTCAGCATCACAATCATCAAGTGAGAATATGCCTATCCTTAGAACATATAAGTTCTATAGTGTATTCCCAACTCAAGTATCTCAAATTGACCTTTCTTACGATTCTTCAGACGCAGTTGAAGAGTTTACTGTAACCCTACAGGTTCAGTGGTGGGAAGCAGCAGGTCAAGGTGGCGATGTTGCTTGATCCGTGGTATAATAAATAGAAAGGATAAGAATACCTCTCTATAAGATGGCACGACTTTTTGGTTTTAGTATTGATGATAAAGACGACCTTCCAAAAGGTGTAGTTTCCCCCATTCCTCAGACAGGTGAGGATGGGGTTGACTATTATATACAGTCTGGTTTTTCTTCCCAAGTAATTGACTTAGAAGGAATATATAAAAATGAGCATCAAGCTATAAGAAAATACAGAGAAATGGCATTGCATCCAGAAGTGGATAGTGCTGTAGAAGATATTGTTAATGAAGCTATTGTATCAGATACAAATGATTCTCCTGTAGAGATTGATCTGGATAATCTAAATGCATCTGATGGTATTAAAGATAAAATTAGAGATGAGTTTAAACATATAAAAGATCTATTAGATTTTGATACTAAAGCACATGAGATCTTTAGAAACTGGTATGTTGATGGTAGAGTATATTATAATAAAGTAATTGATATCAAAAAACCTCAAGATGGTATACAAGAACTGAGGTATATTGATCCAATGAAAATGCGTTATGTACGCAAAGAACAAAAGAAAGATGATCAAAGTGCACAGTTATTCAATACAAGTAATGTACACGAGTCTGAGAAAGTATATTTTCCAAAGATAGAAGAGTATTTCATGTATACTCCAGAACCACGCTATCCTACTAACATGGCAATGGGTGGTGCGGGTTCTGCAATGAAAGGAATTAAACTTGCAAAAGATTCTATTACATATTGCACATCAGGTTTAGTAGATAGAAATAAAGGAACTGTATTATCATACTTACAAAAAGCAATTAAATCACTTAATCAACTTAGAATGATTGAGGATAGTCTTGTTATCTACAGATTATCAAGAGCACCTGAGAGAAGAATATTTTATATTGATGTTGGTAATCTTCCTAAGATAAAAGCAGAACAATATTTGCGTGATGTCATGTCTCGTTATAGAAATAAACTAGTCTATGACTCAGCATCAGGTGAAGTAAGAGATGATAAAAAATATATGTCTATGTTAGAAGACTTCTGGTTACCTCGTAGAGAAGGTGGTAGAGGAACTGAAATTACTACATTACCTGGTGGACAAAACTTAGGTGAGTTAGCAGACATAGAATACTTCCAATCTAAATTATACAGATCATTAGGAGTTCCTGAGTCAAGAATTGCAGGGTCTGGTGATGGATTTAATTTAGGTAGATCATCTGAGATACTAAGAGATGAACTTAAGTTTAGTAAGTTTGTTGGTAGATTGCGTAAGCGTTTTGGTAAGATCTTTTTAGATATACTAAGATCACAATTACTTCTTAAGAACATTGTGACACCCGAAGACTGGGAGATCATGTCAGAGCACATCCAGTTTGACTTTATATACGACAATCATTTTGCAGAATTAAAAGATAAGGAATTAATGGAAGGTCGTTTAGGTTTACTTGGTATGGTAGAACCTTATGTTGGTAGATATTATTCTACAGAATATATTAGAAGAAATGTATTGCGACAAAAAGACGCAGAAATTGTAGAGATAGATGAGCAAATTGAGGAAGAAATTGCTAACGGTGTTATACCAGATCCAAACCAACAAATGTTAGAATTTGAACAGGGTGCTATGGGAGATCCAATGGCAGAAATGGGTGAGGAAGAAGCAGCACCTGCACCGCAACCGCAAAATATGCCTAAGCCCAACGAGGGAGAGATATAAATAACTTTATCAGTATAACATATTATTATGGAAGAACTCGTCAACATGATAGCAACAGATGCGTCTGCTGCAGACATTAGCGACCAGATCAAAGATATTCTCTATGCAAAATCTGCTGAGAGAATAGATGGTTTGCGACCATATGCTTCTAATGACCTTTTTGGTACATTAGATCAGGAAGCAGAAGCAGAAACAGAAGTGGAAACTGATGTAGAAGCAGAAACAGAAGAGGAAGAAACTGATGTCTAGACTTTTACCTCTAGGACAAAAAGCAGCTCTGGCAGCAGGTAGTGGTAATGCTACTACTGTTAGCAATGCTACTGTAGTAAGAGTATTATCTAATGCGGGTGCTGCAGTAGTTGTTAGAACTGACTCTGATGATAATATTATCGGATCATTTACCACAGTAAATGGTACAGCAGATCTAGTTGAAAAGAATGCATCAGATAAGATATATGTAACAGGTAATGCTGTCGAAGTATCTAAAGTAGGATTTACTAATTAAAGCAATGAAGTTAATCACAGAACAGATTGATGATGTAGAAGTTATCGTTGAAAATCGCAACGGTAAAAAAGCTATGTTTATCGAAGGTATATTTTTACAAGGAGATATACAGAACCGCAATGGTCGCATGTATCCAATGGACACTCTACGCAGAGAAGTCACAAGATACAATGAATCGTTTGTGCAATCTGGTCGTGCGGTTGGTGAACTAGGTCACCCCGAAGGTCCTACAGTAAACCTCGATCGTGTCTCGCATAAAATAGTTTCACTTACAGAAAGTGGATCTAACTATGTTGGTAAGGCAAAAATCTTATCTACACCTATGGGTAAGATAGCACAAAATCTAATAGACGAAGGTGTCAAACTAGGAGTCTCATCTCGTGGTCTTGGTACTCTCGCAGTCAACAACGAAGGAGTTAAAATTGTTTCTGACGACTTTACTCTTGCTACTGCTGCTGATATCGTTGCTGACCCTTCTGCACCTGATGCTTTCGTAGCAGGTATTATGGAAGGAAAAGACTGGGTTTGGGATGGCGGTGTTGTCAGAGAACAACTCGCAAAAAGAACCTATAAGCAAGTTAATACTCTTGTTGATAATCAACAACTTGAAGAGAACAAGTTAAAACTCTTTAACCAGTTCTTATCAAATCTATAAAATCTTATAAATAATCACAGATTAACCTAATCTCATTCGGAGAACATCGGAAAATGGCCGCTAAAGAATTAAACGAAATGGACAATCCTGTAACAAGGGGTGCGAAAGCTGGCGATCCTATGAAGAAGGTTGACGACTCCACATCACCTGGAGCATCAGCATCTTATGAGGATCTCGGAGGACCTACACCTCAGAACTACAAGTCCACAGACAACTCTGCTGCACTAAAACCTGCAACAGTTAAAACGGTAAAAGATATCGTTAACAAAGGTGCAAAACCTGCACAATCTATGGAGACTATAGGAACTGAAGTCCTTAAGCAAGGCGACGAACCTGCTGTTGAAGCAGAACAAGAAGTAGTTGCTGAAACAGAAGAGACACCTGCAGTTAATGTAGATGACGATCTTGCTGCACTATTTGGTGGAGAAGAACTTTCTGAAGAATTCCAAGAAAAGGCAAAAACAATTTTTGAAGCTGCTGTTAACTCAAAAGTTAACGAGATTCAAGAAGCGATGACCGAGGAGTACGAGAAAACTTTGACAGAACATCTTGAAGGTGTTAAGTCTGAGTTAATCGAGCGTACAGACGCATACTTGGAGTATGTCTCTGACGAATGGTTAAAAGAAAATGCAATCGAAGTCGAGCATGGTCTTAAGACCGAAATGACTGAATCATTCCTTCAAGGTATGAAGGGACTTTTTGAAGATCATTATGTATCAATTCCTGACGACAAATATGATGTGCTAGAAAGCATGGTAAATAAACTTGATGATATGGAAGGCAAGCTCAATGAGCAGATAGAGAAGAACATCTCTCTCAACCAGAGACTCGGAGAATCTACAGCAGATGGTATTTTTAGTGAAGTATCCGAAGGACTGGCAGAGACACAAAAAGAGAAGTTACATTCTTTAGCTGAAGGAATAGAGTTTGAGGGTGAAGCCGCTTACCGTGAAAAGATTGTTACTCTTAGGGAGTCTTACTTCCCAAGCAATAGCAAATCTAAGGTTTCAAGCAATAAATCCGAAACCATTTCGGAAGGTATAGCACACGAAGATCCTAGCATGGACAATTCAGCGTCTATGAATCAGTATCTTTCTGCCCTATCAATGGGTGGTAAAAAATAGTCAACCACAAATTTAATTTCTAAGTACAATGTACAATGCCGAAAAAATAATGGAGAAGTGGGCTCCATTGCTAGACGCAGAAGGTGTAGATCCTATTAAGGACGCACACCGTAGAAGCGTTACAGCAGTTCTTTTAGAGAACCAAGAAAAGTTTTTAGCAGAGCAATCTGCATTTGAGAACGGGACATCAATGCTAACTGAAGCAGCTCCTACAAACAGTGGTAACGCTGTTGGTGCTTCTGGTGCGTTCAGTGGTGGTTCAACCCCCGCAGGACCTGTAGCAGGTTTCGATCCAGTTCTTATCAGTTTGATCCGTCGTTCAATGCCTAACCTCGTTGCATACGAGTTAGCAGGTGTTCAACCAATGAACGGTCCAACTGGTTTGATCTTCGCAATGAGATCTAGATACACCAATCAGTCTGGTGATGAAGCATTCTTCAACGAACCAGAATCTGCATTCTCTGCTAACAAGGCAGGAACTAACATTGGTCAGGCAACTCAAGGTGATTACACCGCAGCTACTGACGATGATGGTACTGTTGGTTTCGGTTCTACTGGAACACAGAGAGGAACAAACCCTGCGATCCTTGAGAACAACGCTTCTGATGCTGTTCAAGCACAGTACTCAGTTGGTCAAGGTATGGCAACTGGAGACTCTGAAGCATTAGGCGATGGAGTTAATGGTGACTTCAACGAGATGGCATTCTCCATCGAGAAAGTTACTGTTACTGCTAAGTCAAGAGCACTAAAAGCAGAGTACAGTTTGGAACTAGCACAAGACCTTAAGGCAATCCACGGATTGAATGCTGAGGCTGAGTTAGCAAACATACTTTCTTCAGAGATCCTTGCAGAGATTAACAGAGAAGTTATCAGAACTATCTACAAAACTGCAGAAGCAGGTTCACAAGTCAATGTTGCAAACAGTGGTTTCTTTAACCTAGATGTTGACTCCAATGGTAGATGGTCAGTTGAGAAGTTCAAAGGACTTCTATTCAACATAGAGAGAGATGCAAACAGAATTGCACAGAGAACTCGTCGAGGAAAGGGTAACATCATCCTTACTTCTGCTGATGTTGCTTCTGCTCTAACTATGGCAGGTGTACTTGATTACACTCCTGCATTAAATGCAAACTTACAAGTTGATGACACAGGCAATACATTTGCAGGTACAATCAATGGTAAGTACAGAGTGTACATCGACCCATTCTCAGCAAACAGTGCTCAAAACCAGTACTATGTTGTAGGATACAAAGGTACATCACCTTATGACGCAGGATTATTCTACTGCCCTTATGTACCATTACAGATGGTAAGAGCAGTTGGAGAGAACTCCTTCCAACCAAAAATTGGATTTAAGACAAGATACGGTCTTGTTTCAAACCCATTCGCTGAAGGTACTGCTCAAGGTCTTGGTAGAATTACTTCTAACAGTAACAGATACTACCAGAGAACTGTAGTTCAAAACCTAATGTAAGCAAGTTGCTTATATACTCTAAAGACACCCCTCGCAGGGTGTCTTTTTTTATGCTACAATATAAATATAAACATCTATTAAGAAATGTTATGGATGATGACAGAGACTTACTTGCAGAATTAGCAGAGGCGATAGCACAAGGTCCTATCATCTTCACTCCAGACGAAGAATTTTTGAAAAGAATAAACGATAAAAAAGAGGACTAAATAACAGTAGGAGAGAACTGTTTGAATGACCAATTCCTTTTACGACAATCAAATAAAGAATAGGAATTTTCTGTCACCATCTGGGTTTCAGTTCAATCTTGCTAGAGCACCAAAGGTAGATTTCTTTTCTAACTCAACTAGAATACCTGGCATTCAGTTAGGTAATATTGATGTAGGAAATTATCTAAAGTCGATTCCTGTGCCAGGTGATCAGATACAGTTTGAGGATCTCACTCTACAGTTTTTAGTAGATGAGAACATGGAAAACTACTTAGAAATCCATAACTGGATTTACTCACTAGGTTATCCTAAGTCTGTTGATCAGTTTGGAGACTTGATTCGTGCTGACGATAATCAATTTGTTATAGACAATTTAAGACAGTTTAGTGATGGAACACTAACAGTTTTAAATAGCAACTTTGTCCCTATGTCGTACATCAAGTTTAAAGATTTATTTCCAGTATCTTTATCTACTTTGGAATTCACTGCAAGTGAAACTGATTACTCGTATTTTACAGCAACGGTTACATTCAAATATCTAATCTATGAAATCCTTGACACCAAGTTCAAGGTTAGAACATCATCAATTACAACATGAATCTTGAGACTATACAAAGTATGTGGGAAAAAGACTCACAGATTGACCAAATTAAAATTCACGACGAAGCAGCAAAGATCCCAATGTTACATGCAAAGTACTGGGATGTTTACAATGCTCTAAAATTATTAAAAGAGAAAGCAACAGCACAAGAATATAAGGTTAAGTTAGATCGGCACAACTATTACACAGGAAAATCCGACCCTTCAGTGTATCAGGCCGAACCATTTCCATATAAAGTAAGAGAGAAAGATTCAGTAAAAAGGTACATGGATGCTGACGATAAGGTACAGACCATAGTATTGAAGATAAGATATTACGATGTAATGTTAACATACTTAGAAGATATTATCAAACAGATTAATAGTAGAGGGTTTCAATTAAAGAATATTATTGATTGGCAAAAACTATCAGGATGATGTCAGACATTATTATCTCAAAAAAGAATGAAGTCTATTTAAAGATAATATCAGAACCTCATGTTGCCCATGAGTTGTCTGACCAGTTTACATTCGATATACCTGGTGCAAAGTACATGCCACAGTATAGGAATAGACACTGGGATGGTAAGATAAGATTATTTAATTTACAGAAAGGAGAGATATATGTTGGATTACTTGATAAGATAGTATCATTTTGTAAGAATCATAATTACGATTATAAATTTGAAGACAGTAAGTTCTATGGCACTCCATTTGAAGTCAATGATATGATTTCTATGGAAGGTGTCAAGGATTATATGAATGCTATATCTAAGATTCCTCCAAGAAGTTATCAAATTGAGGGAGTATACGATGCTCTAAGACACAACAGAAGACTATTGATAAGCCCAACAGCCTCTGGCAAATCGTTGATGATTTACTCATTAGTGAGGTACTTCGCAGAGCAAAAGAAAAAGACTCTGATAGTTGTTCCAACGACATCTCTGGTAGAGCAGATGCATAAGGACTTCGTATCTTACGGTTGGGATGCTGATACATATTGCTCCAAAATCTATGCGGGTCGTGAGAAAGAAGTAGATACTCCTGTTGTCATTACCACCTGGCAATCTATCTATAAACTTCCCAAGATATACTTTGAAAAGTTTGAAGTTGTCATAGGTGACGAGGCACATCAGTTCAAATCTGCGTCGCTCGTAAAGATTATGACAAAATTGCATGAAGCAAAGTATCGTTATGGGTTCACTGGTACACTAGATGGCACACAAACACATAAACTTGTCCTAGAAGGACTGTTCGGACCTTCATATAAGACAGTTAAGACACATGAATTGATGGAGAAAGGGTATCTTGCTAAGTTAAATGCTAAAATTATACTATTAAAACACCCTATGAGTGGTAAAGTATGCTTTGATACCTATGAAGAGGAGATACAATACCTTATATCACATGAAAAAAGGAATAATTTTATTAAAAATCTAGCATTAGACCTTAAAGGTAACACCCTGATACTGTATAGTAGGGTGGAAACCCACGGTCAAATCATATACGATCTAATAAATAGTAGTGACGATCGTAAAGTGTTCTTTATTCATGGTGGAGTAGATGTTGAAGACAGAGAACAAGTTCGTGAAATAACAGAGAAGGAGACAAATGCAATCATTGTTGCCTCTTATGGTACTTTCTCTACAGGAATTAACATTAAGAACTTACATAATGTCATTTTTGCATCTCCTAGCAAAAGTAGAATACGCAATTTACAAAGTATTGGTAGGGTTCTAAGAAAAGGATCTAATAAATTTAAAGCAACTTTGTATGATATTGCAGATGATTGTACAGTGACTCTACCAAACTTAGAGACAAAGAGAAACTACACATTGAATCATCTGGTAGAAAGAATTAAAATATATAATGAAGAACACTTTAACTATGATCTTGTAAGAGTATCGTTGAAGGAGAAAAAATGAAAAAAGAAGAAACCTACTTTGTTTTCAAATTGATCTCAGGTGAAGAGATAATAGCAGTCACCACTATGGACGACAGTGGTGTAGAACCTTGCTTCTTTATTGCCGAACCGCTAAAAGTAGAGTTAACTCATAAGGGTACAAACACATTAGTTAGATTAGTACCTTGGATAACCATTCCAGAAGAGGATGAGATATATCGTTTGTCATTTGATAAAATTATTACTTTAAAAGAACTAGATGCTGATCATGAGATGGTGTTAGCATATGATCATTATAACCTAGGAAGGAAAACGACGACCGCCAATCGGGTAGATATTAGTGAGAAGATGGGTAAACTAGGCACTATAGACACTGCTAGAGTGTCCTTAGAGAAAATATTTGTTCTTGATAAGTCTATTGATAAGCCAGGTATTTCAACTACAGTATGATCTTGAAACGCCCACAAGGCTATTGTACATGTATTTTGCATTGTTGTCAAGCTATGTTATAATATACACAGAAAGGTAAATATAATGCCACGAAAAAGATCCGATCATTATGTCAATAACAAGGAATTGTTAGAAGCAATGATTGTCTATCGCAGTAAATGTGCTATCGCTAAAGAAAAGGGGAGCGACCCACCTGCCATCAGTAACTATCTTGGCGAGTGTTTTTTAAAAATAGCAACTCACTTATCATACAAACCTAACTTTGTTAACTATATGTTTAGGGAGGATATGATAGGAGATGGTATAGAAAACTGCGTACAATACATTCATAACTTCGATCCTAACAAGTCTAACAACCCATTTGCATACTTTACTCAGATAATCTATTATGCTTTCCTCAGACGCATACAGAAGGAAAAGAAACAACTTGAGATAAAAACCAAGATAATAGAAAGAACTGGTTATGATCAGGTCATGGTAGTCGAGGACGGTGCAGGAGGCACAAGTTCGGACTATAATACTATTAAGGATAACATTCAGTATAAAAACACTAATAGATGAAGACAGCGATTATTACTGATCAGCATTTCGGTATGAGGAAAGGCAACCGAATATTCCATGATTATTTTAAAAAATTTTATGACACAGTATTCTTCCCGACGCTCGAAAAAGAAGGAATCAAAACGGTCATTGATATGGGAGATACTTTCGACAACCGTAGAACTATTGATCTCTGGAGTCTCGAATGGTCGAAAAAAAATTACTTCGATCGCTTGCGAGATATGGGCATCACTGTGTATACTATCGTGGGTAATCATACTGCCTATTACAAAAACAATAACTCAATCAATTCTATTGATCTTTTACTACGAGAATATAATAATATCATCACTATCCCTGACTACGCAGAGTATACGATTGGCGACACAAAATGTCTTTTCATAGGGTGGATGAATGAAGAGAACAGACCTAAGATAGAAAGAAAAATTAAATCATGTAAATCTAAAGTATGCTTTGGACATTTAGAATTAAATGGATATGCAGTATACAAAGGTTTTACCCAGAGTCATGGTGCTAGTGGTGATGCAGATATCTTTAATAAGTTTGAGAGAGTTTATACTGGACATTATCATACTAGATCTACAGATGGTACAGTTTATTACCTAGGTAATCCTTATGAGATGTTCTGGAATGATTGTGATGACACTCGTGGATTTCATATCTGGGACTCAGATACATATGAAGCAACTCCTGTAAACAATCCTCATAGGATGTTTCATAAAATTTATTATAAAGATACTCCTCATCAATTGTTTGATGCCACTCCCTATGCAGGTAAGATTCTAAAAGTCATAGTAGAGAAAAGAAGTAAACCAAAAGAGTTTGAAAAGTTCTTAGACAAACTTAACTCGGTATGTCCAGAAGATTTAAAAGTTATTGAAAGTGTAGACTGGAATCATGGTTATGTTCATGGAGAACAGTTTGATGCAGAGAATGAAGAAAATACTATCACTTTGTTAAATAGGTTTATAGAAGAAGCAGAGGTCGATCTTGACAAAGGTAGAGTTAAAGAACTTATCGGGGGACTATACAACAAAGCATGTGAGGTTGACTAATGTGGTTACTCACTGAAGAGGGTCGTCGTGAGGGTGCTTACGCAGTGAAAGATGCTGCAGGTGAAAAGGTCTTGTACATGTTTGAAGAGGAAGATGATGCAATTAGATATGCAGAGATGATGGAGGATGACAGGTCTAAAGACATGGATATTATAGAAGTTGACGAAGAGGTTGCAATAAAAGCGTGTGAGGTGTATAATTATAAGTATAGTATTATCACAAAAAACGACTTCGTAATACCTCCAAAAAAGGATGATTCGGTTCAAAAAAATTAAGTGGAAAAACTTCTTATCTACTGGTGACCAGTGGACAGAAGTAAAATTAGATGATGATGGAACCACACTCATTGTAGGAGCAAACGGTGCAGGTAAATCTACTGTACTAGATGCTATATGTTTTGTGCTGTTTAATAAACCATACAGAAAAATTACAAAGTCTCAATTAGTCAATACAACTAATGAGAAAGGAACAGAGACAGAGATAGAATTTGAGATTGGTTCAAAACAATATCTTGTTCGTCGTGGTATCAGGCCGAACATTTTTGATATTGTGATAGATGGTAATATGCGGAACAAAGAAGCAGATGATAGAGTCAATCAAAAGGTTCTAGAAGAACAGATACTAAAATTAAATTTTAAATCATTTACACAGATTGTTATTCTAGGTAGTAGTAACTTCATACCATTCATGCAACTCAACGGTCCTAACCGTAGAGAGGTCATAGAAGACCTTCTAGACATCAAAATATTCTCTGCTATG
>Ga0163180_10000396_pt1 | contig 25520 bp, 41 predicted proteins | sample AtlANTMetagenome_2_FD_109647 | JGI IMG/M metagenome (GOLD analysis project Ga0163180, IMG submission 109647) | Marine eukaryotic phytoplankton communities from the Atlantic Ocean - Atlantic ANT 4 Metagenome | ecosystem: Environmental > Aquatic > Marine > Oceanic | place: North Atlantic Ocean...
CCAGTACTTGAAGTTCCAGCACTAGCTACTGCTGTAGTTCCAAATTTCCCTAAACCAAAATTAGCTGACCATGTATTTGTACCAGGATTAACCCAGTCTCCTGCTGCAAAATGATAAAAACCAGAGGCTGTTGTATCTACAGCATCAATACTATAACCATTTGTCCCAGCAACTGGATCTGCTGAATTAAGCCAGGAACCATCATTTTTTCTAAAATAAATTTTTGAATTGGTAATATCTACTGCCACCGATATAATATCTCCTGCTGTATAAGTTGCTTCGCCTGAATCAACATTACTTCCATCTTTTCTAACTGAACCATCATTAACATAAGCAATAGAATTTGCATCTTGTGATAATTCGTCAGTACCATCATACATTTCATGATCTGTTAAACCAACTACATCACATCCTGCTCCTGCAGTTGAGTCCAGCTTACATTCAAAATAAAATTTTCCACTTGCTGCACCTAAGCTAGCTCTTAAATATCTATGACCAGCACTTGGACTTAAATATGTTGTATTTGCATTACTTAGTGTTGCTCCATCAGATCCATAATATTCTAAACTGTTAAAAACCGGAAAGACGTTTGAAGGTGTATCGATCGACTGAGTTGGTGTTCCTCCACCACTTGAAAAATTGTTACTTGCTCCAGAATCTAAACCTAAATTAGCTGAGTTTTCTCCTTTTAACCAACAACCATTTGTTCCAAACGTAACACCACTTGGTGCTTTATATTTCCAAATTCCTGACGTCGAATCTACTTCACCAAATGTTGTGGCAGGTAACGCCGAACCATCGACTATTACCAAATTTGAAACAGATCCATTCATATAATATTGATTTCCACTTGTATTAGTATATCTACCAAAAGTTCTAAGGTTTCCATTTTTAGTTATAGGAAATGCAAAACTAGAAGAAGGATAAGCACTAGCACTCCAGTTAGTAACTTGAGTTCCATTAACATATAATTTAACTCTATCTGACGAAGTTACTTCAGTAGAATCCAATATCCAGCAGACGTGGTACCATCCGGATATGTCTTTTGCTCTTCTACTTGATTCTAAATTATACTCAGTTGAACTACCACTTTGCCCCCAACAATAAAATTGATCATTATTATTAAAACCTATTTGAAAACTATCAGTATTAGTTCCTGAAGCATTACTATACCCACCTAATACACCTCCGTTATCCCAAGCTGATATACCTGATCTTTTTACCCAAAAAGATACTGTGCATTTTGTACCTAGTGTAGCTGCTGATCCTAAAGTTTGTGTTAAGTAACTTGTTGCCATAATAAATTCCTAGTTAAACTGAATCGAGTTAGACGCTCCAAATGTAAATGTTAGAGTAAACGCTCGATCAGCTGTCTGCCCTTGTGCATCAGTGGCACGAATTGTAAACGAGTATTCCGTATCCTGTGTTGCTCCAGACTCTGTTCCTGTTAATGTTGATGTACCTGCTGCACTGTTTAATGTAATACCACCCGGTAAAGCACCAGTGTGTACAGCCATGGAAACTGAATCAGTAGCAGTTAAATTTATAGTTCCAATATCACTGCCGCCCGCGAATGAACCCAATGAGCCCGATCCTGTAACCCATGCAGGAACATCTGAAACCGTTAAATCTGCTGTTCCTGATCTAACAGATAAACCATCATTATTCTCTATTCTTATATAATAGGTTCCATCTACTGGCAATGTAAACGTTGCCGTAATAGAAGCTGCACTTGTAAAAGAAACTGAATCTGCTGTAACAATAGCTCCTGTAGAAGAATTAATAGCGTCTACAAAAGGTATTGATACAAAATTGCCGCCAGCAATTACGACTGCTGTTTGTGCGTTAGTAATTACCGAAGGTGTAACAGATGTAAATGTTGGAAAATTTAATGTTGCTTGAACAGTTGCTGATCCACCTAATGATACTGGCGAACCATTTAATGTAATTGAATTGTTAACTAACATATCGTTAGATACTTGAACCTCTTGAACTTCACCTGCTGAAGCTCTTCCTAAAACTCTATTAGCTGTAACAATGTCTTGGATCTTAGGATAAGTAACTGCATTGTCAGCAATTTTAGCCGTAGTAACTGAACTATCAGAAGGAGTAGTAATAATTCCTACACCAATTTGATACATAAAATTCATCGTAGAGGTTGAAGCTATCGACGTATCAAAAGTTATCGTAGATCCTGAAAAAGAATATGTAGCAGGGGATTGAACAACACCATCAATTGCAAGAACAACTGACGCTGGAGAAACCGGTACAAATGCAACAGAACTTTTAGTTATATTATAAGGACCCGCTGAGTTAGTAAACGTTATATTGTCTAATAACTCTATGTTATTTATTTTATCTACGCCTCGTCCTACATATGCCATGTTATAGAGCTACTCCCGGAGTATCGTTTGTGCCAACTAGGGTCTGCCCAAATGCAAAATATGCATAAGTACTTGTAACTTGGTTTACACCCGCCCACGTTGATCTTATTTTAAAACCATTACTATAAAAATCTATAAAAGGAGATACACTATTGTTATCTGCTCCAGTTGTATTTGCTACTAACATTCTAGTGTTAGGGTTAGGTAACATATTACCAATTGTATTATCTATAATCCACCAACCATCTGCTGAACCATCAGTCATTTTTATCATAACCCATGATGGAGCAAAACCAGTATAAACCATAGGACCATCTGCATTAGCGTTACCTATGTACGTAGAAAATTTACTATAGCCAGCTTTCTCGGCGAATAACCAAGCAGCATAAGTTTCACCACTTGCATTAGTTTGACCATGATCCCCTACTGTAAAATTAACACTATCAGGCGATGTATTTTCCCAAGCTGCTCCACCTGCAGTAATAGCATTATCAGTTGTATCTAATTTTAAATATTTAGTATTACCTAAACCAGTACCGGGATTGTAAACTACCCAGTTATTGTCTGGGGTTGTAAGTCTTTTAACAATTATAAAACTTGGAACTGCACCTAAGCCATGAGCTATTTTTGTAGGAGTGCTACCGTTCCCCGTATAGTTTATACAACTAAAGCCGGCGGTTTGATTAAAGGAATAAGATGACGGTGTAGTATTTGTAGATCCATTAGTTGCTATCCCTGTTGTTGTTCCACCTTTCCAGTTCCAGCTTATAAAACCATTACCGCTATTATTAGATTCAGCATGACTTCCTAATGTAAATCCATCGACTCCAAATGCTGTTAAACTATTTGAATCTGTTTGTTGTTCTGTACCTGCATCACATTCTAAATATTTTTCAACTCCAGATGCACTATTATAAAGATTATGATTTGATGTAGCTTCTCTATCTTTTACCCAAACAAAATCCGGTTGAAAGCCAACTCCTGTAATTGCATTTGTTGAACCGTTCCCCGCATATGTCAAATTTTTTATGTAGTTTGAACTCTTATTGATCGTTGTGAAAGCCATATTATATATTTAACCCCTTAGTTGATAGCGCAGTATATCCCGTTGGAACATCGTACTCAAATTTTCCTATATTTGATGCATTAGTTCCTTCTGAAGATACTGCTGTTGTTTTAAATACTCCGTTCCCAAAATTAAAATTGAATATTGCATTTGCACCATAAATTGAAACTGCAGGAGAACACGTTGAAACAGTTGTTGGTATGTCAACAGCACCGGTTTTAGATGCACCGGAAGTTGGTACCCCTACGACGCTACTTACTGAGGTATAAGTTCCATTTTTGTGCATATATAATGCTCTATTATCCATATCAACCGCAAAACCAAGCACGTCTCCGTTAGAATAATCTATTCCTGTATCACCTATATTTGAACCTCCACTAAAAGTATTATTATTACTTCCACCTCTATAATCTATTTCATAACCTGCACTGTCATCATTAGCTGTAAAATATGCAGTATTGTTTCCTGAAAATCCCATGCCAGTACCACTACCAGCAAATAGTTTATCTATATCTTGAACCCCAGCTTGTGCATAACCATTAGAAGCATTTAATGCTTCAATTTTTAATTCCCAGTAGAACTTGCCTTTTGTAAAACCTAATGTTCCAAAACTACTTTCCCAAACAGTATCTACACATGACGCAGTAGTGTTTCCATTTGAATATCTAAAGTCACTACTATCGTCGTGATACAACTGATTAAGCGTGCAGAAATTGTCACTAGGATTGTCGACAGTGGCTGTAAGTGTCCCACTACCTAAAGTAAAGTCGTTCCCTTGACCAGATTGATCTACAAGTGATGCATTATTTTTTAATAAAAAGAAACCATTAGTTCCATAAGTTACACCAGTTGGACTCGTATTTATTTTCCACGCACCAGTAGTTGCATCTGTTGAACCATAGGTACTTGCATCATAACAATACCCATCTGTAACATGGATATGTGATATAACACATGCATTACAAATACTTGAACCCTCTCTTAAAGAACCAATTAATTGAGTAATATCTGTTCCAAAAAAATTATTTGTAGCATCTTGTGCAGGATAACTTGAAGTAGAAAAACTTGTTTCTAAAACTCCATTAACCCATATCTTAATTCTGTCTGCAGCGGACACTTGACTTGAGTCGTATGCAACGCATATGTGGTAAAATGCAGATTGGTCTCTTAGTAATCTATTTGTTTCTACTTGAAATTGATAACCACCATCATAAAAACCTACTTGTATTTTGTCATCAGCCGTTACAAATATTCCTCTTAAATTTGCAGTAGTATCTGATTTAGATGAACAATAGACTGGTTGAGATTGACTATTATTAGAATACATTAATTTAACCCAAGCAGAAGCACCCCATTTAGTTTGGCTTCCTGCTGAGGATATAGTTCGTTTGAGTTCTGTAGTTGGTGTGATTGTTGTCATAATATTCTAGTTAAATTGTGCTCCTCCCGTCGCGCCGTGAGATATAATAATATCAAATGCTCTTGGAGACGTCTGCCCTTGCGCGTCTGTTGCCGTAATCGTAAACGAGTACGCTGTAGTTGACGTTGATCCCGTTTCCGTACCAGAAATAACTCCAGTAGCGGAAGCTATTGTTACTCCACCAGGAAAAGTTCCTGATGTTTTTGCATAAGTAATAGGTGTATCACCTGTCGCTGCAACTGTAAAGCTGACGGATCCTGTAGCTGCCACTGTTCCTAAATTTCCTGCAGCAGTTGTCCAAGTTGGTGCGTCGGAAACAGTCAATAAAGCAGTTCCAGTTCTTGCTGCATAACCGTCATTGTTTTCTATTCTTAAAAAATAAGTACCATCAACCGCTATTGTAAAGGTTGCTGTAATTGAAGTCGAACTTGTAAAAGCTACTGAATCAGCAGTTATAATTGCTCCAGTTGATGAATTGATAGCATCTACATATGGAGGTGTTGAACTATCTTTAAAATTTGCTCCACTTATTACAATTGCTGTTTGTGTGTTCTCTATGGTAGAAGGTGTAATAGATGAAACCGTGGGTAATGGGTCAGTGATACCTGTTAAGTTAGCTCCTGATACAGCGGGTAAAACAGCCGGGAATCTTCCATCAGGTAATGTACCTGCTGTTAGTTTAGCCGCTGATATGTCTGTGCCTAATTTTGCATTAGTAACATTAATATCTTTAACTTTTGCTGTTTCAACAGCATCGTTTGCTAATTTAGCAGCAGTAACTAATCCATCTTCTAATTGAGATGTAGTTAAAGGTGCCTCTGCCGGCTTTGATCCAATGTATCCCATGTGTTAATATCCTTATGTACTAATCGAATCTACACAACTAACATACGCATCAAGAGAAGAAGCCGTATCACTTTGGACCTTTAGAACATCTGTGTTTTCAACAACGAGCTTAGCGCCCCCGTCTAAAACTTGAAGCGATGATCCAACAGGTATAGGCGCATCTTTAATTAAATAAAGATCATTACCTCCACTAGTGATATAAGCACTTACATTGATGGCAGCAGTGTGTACATTTGCTAAAGAGATGCCTACAACTGCATCGAATGAATCTGCTGTGAAAACAGTTTCTGCTGCTGTACCGACATCATTTTTAACAAATCTTCTAAAATTTTGTGCCATATTGTTTTCCTAGTTATAATGCGATAGCCATTGCCGTCGCAAATCCTTTACTTGCATAACCTAAATCTGGAACCAAGGCCCCAGTTGAATCTAAATACACTGCCTTACTTGCAGGCAATGTACAAAAGACATCTTTAGTCCCTGCAGCAAAATCTATTGCTGAAGTATTATTGTCAGAGTTATCAAGAATAGTTGTTCTTTGTAAATTAGTTGAAGTACTTAAAGTACCTAGACCAACTTCCCACTGAGAAGTTCCTTGATTAAAAATACAATAGTAAGTTGTGTTTCCACTTCCCACTCCCGCATTAAAAGTTTGAAAACCCATAGCAGCTCCAGCTAAAGTCCAAGTTGTTTGACTTGTACCAGTTGAAGTACTTGTTTCCTTAACTCTATCGTTAATTACTAACGCCATAAATTTTTACTCCTGTTATTAGTTAGCGTTTAAACTTATGATAGCACCAGTACCAGCAGGTGAACCTGATGTAGGATCAGGGAAGGCAACTGTAAAGTCACCAGCCGTTGCTGTTTTAGTTCCACCAAAATCTAATACCACCACTAATCTGTCTGCAGTTCCATCTACTGTATTTGTATTGTAGATTGCTCCGAATGCAGCACCAAAAGTTGCAGCTCCTGTTGTTGCTGCTCCCCATACTGCATTTGCAAAGTCTACTGTTGCTACCAATGTAGAAGATGCTACCGCTTGACTTGTAAGAACGTTTCCACCTGCAACATAGTTTGTACTACCAGCAGGATCTACTTCACCGTTACCTGTACCACCTGCAAATACAGTGCTACTTTCTGTATATGGGTTTGTTGTGTACAGAGCTAACTTGTAAGTGTGGCCTCCAGTTGCAAAGTCATGTTGTGCAGATAAAAGAGCTCCTCCAAATGAGTAAGGTACTATATTTGCCATGTTGTTTTCTCCTTATTAATAAGTTGATGGTGAGTCTGATTTAATTGGAGTTCGAATAACACCATCGTCATATTCGCCTCTTCTTCTTCGGCCTTGTTGTTCAACGCCATATGAAGCCATTGCAGTTCTAAAAGCTGTTGTGTAGTATTGTATCAGATCTGCTGGTCCTTTCAAGTATCCATATGCGTTTTTTAAACAACAGTACAAAAGCATATCTTGATATTTGTTACTCACATAAGTTCCATTCGTCGCCGCAGGAGCACCACTTGGTTGAGTAGTACTTGTAATACTGTCTGGTTGTCTTGTATATGCTAATGTTATAGCATATGCAGCATCGGGAGTAGGAGCAACTAACCAAAAATTTTCATCCCAACTAGCATAATATTTAGGAAACCCTGAAGCTGTTCCAGGAGTGTCATAATATTCAGCCATAAAACTTGGATCTCTTTTATCTAAAAAAACTTGTTTTCCACTTGAATCTGTTAATTCTACATATCTAATTATTCTTAAATCTGAAGGAATAGTTATAAATTTATTTCCTGCTACTGTGTTTGATGTTGCATAAAAATTAGAAACATCAGAATCTACTTCTCTGTAAATTTCATTTTCAGCATTTTGAATAATAGTCTTTAAAATTGCATCTGTTAAAACAGAATCATCTACTTCTGTGTAACTTCTAATATCAGATTGTAAATTTGCTAAAACATATGCCATATTATACTGCCTCTAAGGTTACGGGTCCAACTGAACAAGCATTTCCACCGCCAGCTATTCCTCCTGTTGTAGCATTACTTGTACTTGTAATAAAGAAATAATTTTCTGGCGAAGTTAAATCACCTGGAGAAGTTGTAACAGTTCCATTAGAATTTTTTTTACCAACAGTAATACTAAATCCTGTTGCAGAACTTAAATCACTAACATTGTCAAATGTAGGAATAGTTATAAAAGCTTGTAAGTTTCTTTGATCTGCTTCATTTGGACCACCAGCACCTGCAGAAGTTACTACAGGAGGTCCTCTAAATCTTACCATATCTCCTGTTTTTCTTTGGTGATCAACTGAATAAACATTTACATAAGTTACTCCTCCAGCAATAACGGTAGTAAAAGGATTTGTATTTAACATAATTAATCCTGCAGTAATAGGTCTTGGAGGTCTTGGATTTTGTAAAGCTTGAGGATCTGCACCAACTGGTTTAGGTTGTAATTGAGGTTGCTTAGGTTCAAACTCTGAAGTGTGAACTCTTGCACCATTCCATTCTCTTACCATTTCAGTATATGGAAATTGTAATCCACTTCTGTCTGAAATAAATAATGCGTGTTTTCCTTTTGATAGATCAGCCATTAAGTACCTGGGTAATAAGTTTTAGGACTAATAAAAGTACTTGAAGGAGAACCATCTTCAGCTAATGCTCTTGCTAATTCATCCTCATACAATAATTTTAAAGCCTGTGTTGTTTCCGGTCTAACTTTTTGAGATAAATAATATGCAAGCCCTGCAACCATACATGGTACAAATCTATATGGTACATCTGCATCATTACTATAAACTCCTGCGTCTTGTATTCTTCTTTCATAATAATAATTTAAAAAAGATCCTACTTGGCTTGCTCCAGGTGTTAAATAAACCGTAATAGTAACTTTATCAATAAATCGTTCTACAAAATATTGTGAAGGTTGTCCTGTTGCAGTTTTATTTGAAAATGCTTGATAAGTTGATCTATCTACTTTGGTAAATGGAGAATCTACAATTGAAGAGTTTCTAAAAGAAGCTTCTAAAATATCTGTAACTCCATAAGTAAAAGAATCGTTATTATAACACTTAACGTCAGCTGAATGACCTGCTGCTGTGGTTCCATTTGCTCCTCTTGTACATCCAGTAAATGTATTAGTGTTTGTTGTAATTCCTGAATAGGTTATTTGTTCTGTACCAATTAATAATGTACCAGTATCTGGAAAATTTGCAACAGAATCAACGACAACTGTATTCTGCCCACTAGTCATTGCAGAAGCTAATGGACTAAACATTGCGTCTGAAGTTCCATCACTTGTTGACCGATAAAGAGTGTACACATTTTTTCCGCTTTCAAAACTAATTGAGTTATGTGCAACTTCCCAGTAATGTAACCCTCTATTTCCCCATTCTTGAAAAAGAATATTTAGAGATCTTCTGGCACTTTTTAATTCGTACCCAGATACTCCACGCATCCCTACTCTTTCATAAGCTTCTTCAACAATATCAGAAATAGAGAAGCCTTTTTCAAAAACATAAGTTCCTGAAGTAGTATTCGCCATCTAGTATCCTTACGTGTATATTATAGTAACGCCAGCTGTATTAGTTAAATCCAAATGAACACCATCTTTAAAAAGAATACCTGAACCTGGAACATAAACTGATAAACCATCTGTATCGAATTTAAATTCTGCTAGTAACGGATCACCCGTTCCAGTTCCATTGTGCAATTTTACTACTGAACCTGCAGCACCTGCTGCCTGAACATATGTAACTCTTGCTCTTCCAGTAACTAATTGCCCATCACTTGTTCTATGGGCTACCTGTTGATCACTTGTAAATGTTGAACCACCTGCCATGTTATTTTCTCCTTATAATTAAATGAGCTCCCTAAGGAGCTCATAATTTAATTAATTATGCCCAAGTACCTTGGATGTCTAAAACAGTCCAAGCTGTTCCGCCAGCATTTCCACCAATCTTAACATAGTCACCTACTTTAGAAGTAGCCTTAGTGTTTGTTAAAGTGATTTGTGCTACTACACCTTTATAGATGATGTATTCTCCAGCTGCACCAGTTACTTGAATCTGGTTCATTCCGTCAGCACCAGTGTTTACAAAAGTAAATACTGAACCTTCGTTAGCTGCAACTGCAGGTAATGTAAATACAGGATCTCCTGTATTTGAAGTGAACGATTGTCCACTGTCACCTATAAGTACTGAGTAGTTCGCATTTTTTTGATTTAGGTTGTATCCAGTTACACTGCCTTCGTTAAATTTGCCTTGTAGAACTGGCCCTCTGAATCGTGTTGTTGCCATTTTATAATCCTCCTAGATTATGTGAATACTGTCTCTAGGTCGTCGACTATACTCGTCAGTATCCAATATTAATTAATGTATAGTAAAGAAATTATATAACAATTTTTAGTGGAGTGCAAGAGATCCTACGGGAAATGTACGATTTCAGCGATGTGGCGTTTATCTAAGTAGCCACAGAAACTTGGGCAGCAGCGTCTTCAATTGCATTTTGTTTATTTGCAATTTTGGCCTCTTCGAGTTTAATGTCAGTAATGACTTCTCTAATTTTGTCATCAATTCTGACCATATCCAGAGTATATCTACCTTCTTGTTCATACTCCAGTTGCCACCTCAACTCCAAGGACCGTTTTTGTTTGTACAGGTCTTGTACCATCAACAACCTCCTCGTAGGTTATTCTTTTGACCTTGGGATCCATCATTTCTCCAAGATATTCCCATTTTATACTTTTTTCTCCTAGTTTGTCAACTATTGCATTTTCAATAGATTCAACGTTATCTTCAGCTAATACTTCAAATTCAGCGTGATATTGATAAGCATTGATTTTTACTAGGAATTTCTTCATTTTTTCTTTCTAAATTTAAAATGTGGCGAGAATATGATTCCCGCCACAAATTCTAATTATTATGCTCCTGGTGATCCGAAGATACCTCTAGGATCAGAGAATCCAAAAGAATATCTCTCTCTAGCTTTGTATCTAACGTTTCCAGTGTCAAAGTCACCTTCCATAGTAGTTTTGATAGGTGCTCTAACGAAATGTTTAAGACCATTTGGAACATCAGTCTTAACGAACCAAGCATCAGAATCAGTTAAGTAATGGTTCACAGTATAACCTTGTGGTACCATTCCCATGTTTTTGATAGCATTGATATCGTTATCAGCTGTGCCAACTCTACCTTCAGACTTCATAAGTCTTTCAGCAGTAAATTGCAATTCTGAAGGGATGATCATTTTCATTCCTCTAGCCGCAATCTTAAGGCCTCTCTCATCAGTGAACGCTGCAATGTCAATTAACGCTTGCTCTAAAGATGTTTCATTCAAGTCAGCAGAAGTTCCTAGTTCATTTGAGAATGAACCAGCAAGAGTAGGATGGTCAGTTGCTAATAAAGCTTTTCCATCTCCACCTGCGTATGTTGCATTGAAACCATTATTTAGAACAGCTGCGCCTTTAACTTGCTTAGTGTTCGCCATAGATCTTGCTAAAGCTTTTGTATATCTAGACGCAAGTCTGTCATACAAGTTATCCTCGATCGCTTCTTCAGTGATCGCGAATGCTAAAGCAATTGTTTCGTTTGTGTAACGAGCCGTGAAAGTTTCTTGCGCGTCGTCGTAAGTTACGCCTTGACCTTCAGGTTTTACTGCTGCATTTGCAAAACCACTTAACATTACTTCTTCTTCAAAAGCTCTGTCAGATGATTCTTGATCAAATATTTCAGCTGCCTCGTTAGCATAGTTTTTGTACTCTAGTCCGAATAAAGCATTCAGACCAGGCTCTAGTTCTTTAACTAGTTGTGCTCGTGATATAGCCATAGTGTGTTATCTCCTTATTCGCTATTAGTTATAAAGATTACTAGCTGCAGCTTGTACAACAATTACATTGCCGTTAAGTACAGATAGATCATTATTTTTAGGGTCGTCAGCACTTCTAACTAATTTGAACATTTTAGTTGCCGCTGAACTGCCTGATATGTTTAATTTAACAGTAGACTGTCCATTAATTGGGTCATAAGCACCACCAGAAGTAGTACTAGTACAGTTGTATCCTGCACTTCCCATCATAGCTTGAGTTACTGCTGCATCAGCTTTGATACAGTACTCTTGAAACGGATTATCGTTTACATAAGCACAACCATCACTGCTGCCTGTATTGTAGTCAGTACCAAATGTTGTTCCAGACGCTACAGAGTTAGCCCATGTAGGCTTGCTTGTAGAGTTGTCAACATAATAAGCACCGTTGAATACGCCGATAATAGGTGCGTGACTTGCCGAATTATCGTAAGTCGCTCCACCTGCACCGCCGTCGTCAGTAGTAGCGAAAGACGCATCTTGTAAATAACCTTCATCTCCAGAAGAATCCTGAATAGAAGTGATGTTATTTTTATAGATACCTACGCCAAGTCCTGACTTAAGCTTGTATTCAGATTGACCTTGAGTCGCCGGAGTGTTTCCGAGATTCATTACCATTCTTAGTCCAAACCCAGTCGTTTGATTTGCCATAATATATTCTCCTTATTATATAGCTTGTTAGTTTATTCGTTGGATTTGGGAATTGTTAAAAAATTAACTTTTCTTAGTACCACCGAAGGTTACACGAGTTTGTCTATCTTGATTGATAGGCATACTTGGATGCTGATCCTTCAATAAATCGCTATTTACAGCGTCGTCTCTATCTTGTGTTTGCTTACGAAAATAAGCTTCACGCGACTGAGCGATTTCTTCTGGTATCCTAGCCAGCAATAGGCCGCCAACTCCGATGACTCCTGCATATTTGCCTTCTTTGAGTGTTGGATATTCAGTTTCTGGATATTCATCGGCTCTTACCAATTCCCATCCGGATCTGATTTTACCGGTCATGTTTTTTGTATCATCAAAACCCATTGACTCGGCTCTTATCCATCTGTGTCTAAACCCGTCAGGCGCAGGTGGTGCATCTAAAGATGATGGTGGAGTCCAAACTTTTTTCTTCTCTTCTTTAACTCTTGTTTGGCTCGCACGTGAGGTTTTTTTAGTTTCATTTGTCATATGCTTATGCCTCCTTCGTGATGTTTAATTGTTTCGCATATTCTTCTAGTGGCACACCTAATTTTTTAGCAATTGCTACCTGTGATGGCGTGAGTCTCACAGTATTTTTGCGACCAGTCTTTGAACTACGCGTTGCCGAAGCAACGGTTTGTGTAGGTTTACTAGTCTGTGTCTCAACTTTATCAAATTTATGCGGAAATTCAAGTTTTATTCTTCTATTTATTTCCGAATAATATTCGTCAGTTTGAGGGTCATAACCTTCCTCTTCGGTTAATTTTTTATGTAAAGCAAAAGCCGTAAACGTCATTGGTTCATCAGTTCCGAACCAAGCATTCTCTTGAGCCCATTTCTGTGCTTTAGGATCAGGATTAATAGGCTGTTCTACTTGCCTTTGGTATTGTAAAGGAGTCCTAACTTCCTGTTCTTTACCTTTAGGAGCAGCTTCTTCTTTTGCTTTTAATTCTGTTAATCTAGCGGATTCATAACCTAATTTAGAAATTTCAGTTTGAGCAGCAACTTCACTTTTTAAATCACCATCTTCTCTTGCTTTAGATAGTTTAGAAACTGCAGCTTCCATAGCTGACTTAATTCTATTTTCCATTTCAGATACATAACCTGTATCTAATGTACTCAATCTTTTATTAAGTTTATCTTTTTCGGCTAAAACACTTTTTGCATACACAGTGGCTTCGTCTCTTTGCCTTTCTGCTTCACGCATTTTTTTAGTGAGTTTAGCAATTCTTCTTTTAACTCCTTCGCTATATTCTTCTAACTCGCTTTTCTTTTCTTCAGTTTTTGTTTCAACTTGTTCTTTGTCGTCCTTTTTATCTCGAACATCAGGCTGCTCATCAGATTTCTTAGATGAGTCATCGGCGCTACCACCGTCTTCAAGTTTTGTTTCACGTTCATTTTCATATGTTTTATCTTCCTGTGGAGTTTCTTCCACTTCTTTAGTTACAGGTTCAGGTAATTCTACATCAACGGCAGGACCGGATGTATCAATATCAACTACCTTCTCTTCTTGTTTTTTTTCTTCTGTGTCTGGCATAGTTTCTCCTTTTCTATGTGTTAAATATAATGAAGTACAGACTCTGGGTCTTTAATAGTTCCCAGTACTTCATCATCGTTTAATAAACGGACTTCTCCGCCTTCAATAGGTAATCTTGATCCTGCATATCTTGCAAAGATCACCCAATCACCTTGCTTGCACCAAGGACCAGAAGAAAATTTTTCTTCGTCCTTATAAGCTAGTGGTCCTAGTTTTAAAACATAACCACAGTTGGTTGCAATTCTTACTTTATCTAAAGCTTCTTGCGCTATGATAATTCCACCCTTAGTTTTTTCTTTAGGTGTAAATGGTAAAATTAATAATCTATATCCTGATGGCTCAGGTAATTCTGAAACTACATCTTGTATGTTATCTGGATGTAAAGGCTCTTTTTGATTTTTTTCTTCTTCTTTATATTTTTCTTCTAGTGCCGGTCTAGTTTTTGGTACTTCCTTTGAGGTCGACAACGTTTCCTGACTCATCTTTTTGCTCCTTATTATTTAGCAGGTTAGAGATATCCTGTAATGTTAATTGTATGGCATGTGCCTGTCCTACTAAATACTTATATTTCTCCATATTGTCAACCCCTCCCGCTAGAATTCCATCACCTATTGTTTGAAGTCGTTCTTTGAGTTCTTTTTGTATTTTGTAGATTATACTTATTTCGTCCATTACTTACCTACTTTTTTCATAGCCAACTTATGGGCTTGAGTAAATGATTTACCTTTTCTCATAGCTTTTTTCATAGTTGTCATGTGTTTAGCTGTATGATGCTTTTTATGTTTTTTAAGTGTTGTTTTTTGTCTTTTAGTTAAGGCCATTATTTTTTCTTCTTTTTCTTTTTCTTTTTTTTAATTGGTTTACTGCCATATTTTTCAGTCCATTTTTTAGCTATAGCAGGTTCGTTTTTAAATAGATAACGTCTTTGTTTTTCTGATCTAAAGGGCATTTCTTGGCTCCCTAAAATCTTCAACTGCCTGAAGCTTTTCTTGGGCATCAGCAATTTTTTGGAATAGCTTATCTATTTCATCTATATGTTGAGGATGCTCTCCAATACCAACAGAGTTTTCTAAATAAATTTTTATTGTAGCATCAGCTTCAGCAATCTGTGCGTGATACCTAGATTCTAATGCGTCTAATATTGCTGCTTTAGCTACCATTAACAATTCCACTTTCTTAAAGATTTAGATAATCTATCTTGGCCAGTGTTGTTACTAGCTTTTTGTCTTTTACGCATTCCAGTCATTCTTGCACAAAAAGACTTACGTCTGTTTGCTGCTTTAGATCCTTTTTTTAATTTTGATGGTTTAGTTGTGACTGCTGTTTTAAGTTTAGATCCTGGGTTTGCTCTTCTGTAAGAAGCAACGCCTTTAGCGTTTAACCCACCTGAAGGATTTTTACCTTCTTTTCTTTGCCATGCTGGACTAGCCATTATGCCTGACTTTTTTTAAAAGCTTTGGCTGTTGGTGCACCTTTAGCACCTTTTTTTCTCATCTTCTCACCACGCTTTTTTTTCATAGCGATATTGTACCATAAACCTTTCTTGGCCATTTTACCGTCTTTCGTTTTATGCATGCCCTTAGTCATGTTGTCCTCCTAATTAATTACTTAATTACTATGCTCTGCCGAATCCTCTTTTAGCAACGCCCACTCCTCTTTTTTTAACTCTGCCACCTTTTTTGTAACCAGATTTAATTTCGCTCATGACTCTTCTTTTTTCTGCTCTGTCATTTGCGTTAGGATTTTTTCTAGCGTCTAGTCTTCCAACTTCTTCTAAAAGATTTTCTCTTCCTGTATTTTTCATATTATTTATCCATTGTTCCGACAGAAGAATAAGCTCTTTTACCCATAGCTTTTTCCATGCCTTTAGACTCGTCTCTTCTTGATTTAAAACTTTGAGATTTGCCTGATTCTTTTCCGTCTCTCATTCCTAACGACTCATCAAGTCTATCATTGTAGCCTTGTTTCTTAGAACTACCACTTGACCCGTAAGGAAATCTAACATTACTTCTTACACCATTTTGTCGCATTATTTTTTTCCTCCGTTTTTAAATATTTGCGTTCCCTTTATACCATAAATGCTGGCAACCACAAGGATCCATAAATTAGTAAACCAGCTGGGCAATTGTTGAAATTGCTCAAAAAACTGCTTAATCTTTTCTGCTGCTCCAGGATCGTCGCTGAACACACCCCAAGCAATCACCAAAATTGGCAACGTGAGAATTACGAGGACTGCCTCGTCTTTCCAGTCTGATTGACGTGCTTCTAAAAGTTTGCCTTGGTAAGCTTCCTCGCCTCGCGCTTGTCGCTCTGCGTGCAATAGCTGTGCATCAGACATTGCAACTTTCGCTCTCTGCTTGTTAGCATAAATTTTACTACCAGCAGAAACGGCTAGTTTAATTGCCGATAACCACATGTTAGTACCAAGTTGCTTTAACAGGTTTTTTGTCGGCTCTCATTCTTCTAGTTCCTTTAACATCAACTGTTTGTGATGTCATAGGATCTGTAGCTTTAATGACAACGCCACCTGTTTTATATCCACTTTTAGCACCTATCTCTGATACAACTTTATCAGCTTTTGCTTTTTTATCTGGCATATTGTTTCTCCTTAATTTGTTTATATCTAATTTTTTTTAAAATTTCTACCAAAATCATGACGTTTACTATCATCCGCCATAACTTGTTTAGTTAGCGAAGTAGCTGCTCTTAATTCAGCTAAGTCTTCGTTCTGCTCAAGCTTATCTTCTTGATTTTGTTGGTTCATCATAGCTTTCATCTTGTCAAGGTTAAGTCTTTCTTGACCTTCCTCTTCTTTTCTTGCGTTATCTGCTGCTCTGATGTCTAATTCTCTTGCTCTTAGTTGTGCAATTGGATCATTTGAAAAATTACCCATTATTTCTTTTTGTTCTTTTAAATATTCTTCCATCATTTCTGCAATTAACACAGCTTTTCTAGATTCTATCTTTAAACTCATCTCTTGCATTTGTTTTTGTGTCTGTGGATTTTGCATTAATTGTGGATTTTGTGCAATTTGTTGCATTTCTATCACTTCTTGTTGAAATTCCATTTCAACTTGCTCTAATGCCATCAAAGAAATGTGTTCAAACATATTTTTTTCTAACATTGCTTGGATTTGTGGATTATTTCTTGCAATATTTGTTCCCATAAAACTTAAATGAGCTGTCATGTGAGCTCTATGGTCTTGTCCAGGGAAAGCTTGGAACTTTTGTCCTGTTAAAGCATCAATATGTTCAAGTGCTGGGTCCTTAGGAACAGGTTTGACAGGTGGTTTTAATATCATGTCAATATTTTTAACTCCAATTGCTTCATACATTGATCTATATGCTTCATAGAGATTATGCATTTGTGGATTTGATTGCGCTAACTGTAATTCTGTTTGCGCCATAGAAATTCTTTGTGTTTGTGAAAATATATTTGGATCTGCTACTGGTACAACATCAATCTTATCATCAAAATCTGCTTGTTTAATTTGTTTTTGACCACCAATAACATCGTATGGATACTCTTGAGGTAAATAAGTTTTAAAGACTGCAGTTAATAACTTAAACTCATTCTTCAAACTTGCGTACAATCTTTTGTGGATTGCAGACATTGTTCTACTTCCTCTTTCCAACAAAGCTACTGTCGTTCCCACGGCCGCTTGTTGATTCCCATCTCCTATATTTAAGTCAGCGATTGAAGCAAATCTCTGCCCAGCTGAAACAACGACACCCATAAGTTGAAGTAGAGTTTGAGAAGGTTCTTTAAATGGAAGCATCATAAACGCATCTTTGATGCTACCACCAGGTGCATCTACGTCTCTGAATTCTCCAGGTTGAATTGCTTGCACGTCGTTCTGTACTCGTATGCCACGTTGCTTAAATCCGGCAGGTAAGTTTGCTAATGTACCAGCATCTAATAATTGTCTTAGTGCTGCGGTTGCGGTTCTAGATAATCCACCGATCATATGGATCAAACCGAATCCATAAAATCCTAGCCCAGGTAAAAATTTGAAATGAACAAAGTATTGTATTTTCTTTTTCAGTACATCGCCTATAGCGAAGTTTCTTCGGATAGATAAAATTTTTGTAGAGTATTCATCGACCGTTACAATATAAGGAAGTTTTATTCCAGTCATTTCCCCTTCGGGTCCTCGGTCTTCGAAACCCTCTAAGTCAAGATTAACATGACATTCTAATAATGTAAATATATCTGGATCTCTGCCACGCGTTCTTCCTTCTAGTTCATGTTCCTTTTTTTGTAAATCTGATTCAGGATCATAACCAGGTTTAATTTCTATGTCTCTATAAAATCCTGCTACTTGTTGTTTACGAAAATCATTCTCTGGCATCTTCACTACATGAACAATTGCTTCTGCATCTTCTAATGAAGTTGCTGCATAAGGAACAACTAAATCTTCAGCAGGTACAAACTTTGATACAGCTCTACCTAATAGATCGTCGTAGTAAACTTTTTTAAATGAAGATCCTGCTAATGGTAAATAAAATAACATCTGATCAAACTCTGGTTCATATTCTTCCATGACTTCCATTATTTGATAGTTCATAAAATCTTTAACTCTTGTGGATTGTTCTTCTTTTTGTTTACTTGGTAATCCAATAATTTGAGTTCTTACTGGTCCGTCGGCCGGGAGTAATTCTTTATAAGCCAGTGCTTGAAATTGAGTAACCGCTTCTGCAAGGACCGGATGAGTTGCACCACTTGCTCCTTGGAATGGTTCGGTTCTATCATCGTATTTAAATCCTAAAAGATCTAAACCTTTTGTATAGGTTTGTTCCCAATCTGCACGAGACTGTTTATACTCTCTATAATTTTGCGTTAACTCTGAGCCAAGAGGTTCTAAGACTTCCTCTGGTAATAACTCTGCTAAATTATCAAAATGGTTTTGTGATTGTGCTTGATTAAAAGCCCCTGGCTCAAAGTTAATTTCTACTCCACCGTCTTCGGTTGGATTAATTTCTGTTTCCCCTTGATCAGGGATATCGTCTCTAATTTCTACTGTTTCTTGTTCTGAAGTCTGTGGACCATCTATTTCAATTGTTTTTCTAACTTCATTGGGAAGTGATTTGTCTATAGTCGCCATATATTATTCCATTTATTTTTTAGCAGGTTTTACAAGTATAGTCTTATTTGGCTTAACATTCAAGCCTTGTGAATCAGGGCCCTTGGTTGGTGGCAATTGATTCCATTTAACATTGGGCATGTTTTTAGTCAATGTAGGGTTTTCTTTTCTAAGTTTTTTATAATGATTAGGGTGTTTAAATTCAAATGACATTAATAATATATCCTTTTTCTTCTAGGTTTATCTTCGTCCTTATAATCTTCTGGGTGAGAAATCAACCCACCTTGTCTAAATCTTAAGACGGCTTGTGTCATACTATCTACTAAATCATCATTGTCACCATGAGGAAACGCCGCACATTCCTCTATTACTTCTTGTGCAAATTCCTTGTCACACGGAGCCCAGACTTGTCCGGACTCAAACAGAGGAGCTACCGCATTTACACGGCTGTGTTTGTCATTACCTTTAGAGGGAGTAAAGTTGACTACTGGTATCCCCATCTGTCTGAGCTCGTAAGTCAGAGGCAGCCCCGAAGCTTTGGCTTCCACTAACACTGTTTCAGGTTGCCAGTAATCATATTGTTCCTTAGCCTTTCTTCGAAGTTCAGGGAACTCTAATCGTTCTTTAATGGCATCCAATAAAATTAAACTTTGGGGTTTGTCATCATTCTCTCTAAAGATTCCCCAAGTAGTAATTGCAGAATAGTCTGCAGTTTCTTTTTTTAAAAAAGCTGTGTCATAACTTTGAATAACATGCTCAAGTAGTGGCATAGAATCTTTTTCCCAATTCTTCCACCATTCTCTTTTAATAATTGCACCTTCTTCTGCAGTTGGGTTTTGCATATATTGTGCATTCCATTTTGATATACCTGCTGAAGCTTTAGTTGCTAATAAATCATCTAACTTCCAATACTCAGGCCACACAGGGTTTCCTGATGGCATGATTGCTGGAAACTCAATTACTTCCCACTTGTCTGCTTTTTCTCCAGAAGAAGCTTTAATAACTTCTGCTGTTAAATCTTTAGTGCTCCATCTCGTCATTACAATTACAATTTTTCCACCCGGTTGAAGCCTTTGCCGTGGTCCGCTAGTGTACCATTCATAAGTCCTTTCAAATGCTGTTGGACTATATGCATCTTGTTCAGAATGTGGGTCATCAATAATTAATAAATCAGCACCCCTTCCGGTTACTGCACCTTGAACCCCGACTGCAAAGTATTCACCACCTTGTGCCGTTTCCCATCGTCCAGCTGCTTTGGAATCTTCCATTAATCTAGTATTAAATAATTCTTTGTACTCATCACTATCCATTAAGTGTTTGGTCTTACGACCAAACCTTACGGCTAATTCTGCTGTGTGAGTAGCTTGGATTATTTTTAATTTTGGATTGTTACCGATCATCCAAGCAGGAAGAAAGAACGACGCAAATTCAGATTTGGTATGCCTAGGGGGCATGTTTATAATTAATCTATTGGAAGTTCCACGAAGTAATTTATTAAATTTTTCGGCTATGGTTTTATGATGGGACCCCTCTACAAAATCAGGCCACATATGTTTTACAAAAGTTAGAAAATCGTTTTTGATTTTAGTATCTTTTTTCTTCTTAACAGAATTTAAAATATCAATTTTTAATTGCTTTCTTACTTTAGGATCAGTTATTTTATTAATTTTATTTATATCAAGCATAATTTTTAGTTATGGTACCAAAAAGTTTTATACAGGATAAAACGTCTAAAACCAACAATAAAGGACTAACCTTGGGACCCCTTTTACAGCAAGGGTGATCGACCTTTTAAGAAAGTTCAAATTTCGAAATCGACTTGGGACCTCTCTCTTTCCTGGGTGGGTCCCGCCCTCATGCACTCAACATGGCATATTGTCGCACTCTCGTGGTGCGTGTATGCAATAACTGCATACACGCAACAAGTTAATTATTTAGACACCTCCGAATCTATGTCACGCATTACACCTTTAAGATGACGCGTCGCAAACTTTAAACGCGTCTCTGTGCCAGCCCATCTACCTTGGATGTTTAATCCCAAATGTCTGCTGAAGATCTCTGTATATTCTTCCACAGTCTTCGAAGTTTTAGTCCAGTTGTACAATCTATCTAAGATCATCTTTCTTGTGATAACCTCTTTGATTGTCTTAGGTGAGATTTCTGAAATTCCGATGACCATCAGTAAATGACCGATCTCATCCGCTTCAGTTTGGTACTCAGGTTTAGCAAACTTATTTGCTTTTGCATCCCAAGATATATCGTGTTTGTAGTGTACTTCTAACGGCATGTTTCCTCCATTGTTGTTGTTTATATTTGCCATGCAGTGTTATCGCACGGATCCACTTTTTTTAAAATCGTCCAAATTGTCGCACCCCCAAATTAACTAAGGCCCTGTTTCCAGGGCCTGTAGCCAACAACAACTCTGTTACTAGTATTTATCGTATCTTCTTAAGCGTTCGTTTTCGTCAGTACTTGGGAGCATGGCCCAAAACATGAAGAGCCCAAGTGCACAGATCAAAAGACCCACAGTGAAATCCCAATGCAGTGCGATGACACCGCCAAGCATCATGAGCGTGAATCCCATCAAGAGAATAAATAAATTCATCTCCACTCCTTTCTAGCTTTCGCTTTGATCACAATCGCAGGTCCCATTATCACGTCCGTTGCGCCGTAAGATTGTTCCCAAACCTTAGTCGCTTCCGTGTTAACCGGCAGCTGATGGATCTTGCCTTCTTCATTGATAATCATGTAGTCACCGTTGTTTAATTCAACGCCTTCTACGTAACCACCTACGAACTTTTGCGCTTCTTCCAGACTTGGTTCTTGTTTACTGTCTTCTATTATTTTATATGTTGTCATAGTTTTTTCCTCCATAGCAGGTAACTTAATGCAGGTCCGTCCGGATTAAAACATGACAGATCGTCGCAGGCTAAAGAAAATTTTTTTTATTTTTTTGGGTGGGTCCCGCCCACAAGCACTCCACACACCTGTGGCATTGTGTCGCGTGGCTTTTGGTTGCAGGGCGATTTTGTCGCCCTGCTATTTTATTTATTTCCCTGCTTGTGCTTGTTCAGGGAAAGGCATTTCAACCTGTGTTCTAATAGGTCTGGAATTAATGTTCTGCAACTGCAACTCCACCTCTCGCTTCTGTTCTTGTAGAGTGGTGATTGCTTCTTGCAATGCAGACAACTTTCCATACAAAGTAGACACTTGATTGCCTCTTGTTATTGTTTCTATAAGTTTTAATGTCATAGCTAAACCATATCAAAGCAACCATTGTATAATATATGACAAGATGTCGCATTGTAGCAGGTAGTCAGTTTGATAGGGTTCAGTTGTCATAAATAACAACAATGGAGGAAAATATGGCAAAGACAAACGAACTCAAAGCGAGGACACAGGATCACTTTGAGAGGAAGGTAGACCGAAAGTTAGAACCTGCGATTGAGAGAGAGGAGTTAAAGCTGAAAGCCCAAGTGAATGAAATCTTGGAAAAAGGCATATCTTCATTCTCTAAAAAGATAGGTGCTGATAAGGTCATATCACGACTGAAGAAAGCCGAAGAAGAAAAACGACAAGCAAGTCGTTTGGCTTTTATGTTCTTCAACGACAAAGCATTGGAAAAGAAGAATTTCAATAAGTCGTTGATTTACAATCTTGAAGGGAAGAACAGACAAGAGAGCATATCTGTCAAAGATTGTGAAGAACAAATAAACAAATGGGCAGAAGCACAAGCCAAGCAAATAGCTGAAAACTCGCCTGAAGGTAAGAAGTTATCCTACCTAAAAGCATTGCAAGAAAAAGCTAAAGACTTGGTTGCTGAAGCTAGTGTGCCAACCGAGTTGGCAACTTCGCTGGACAATCTGTTCAAGTTCGTTGGATTGAGTTGGTCAAATAAACTACCAGCACTACCACCTGCAAATGAAAGTAAGAGAAGTAATAAAAGCTCTTAAAGGTTATAACCCTGAAGCTGAAGCAGTCATTGAAGGTGATTATGATGAGGAAACAGAACAATACAATAGAAATTGGGTTGTTTCAATTCATTATGATATTGACGAAGAAGGAGAACCTGACGATAACAAAGTAGTTATCGGTTAAATAGAAATGGAGAGGCGAGAAATCGCCTCTCTTTAAATTTTTTCTTTTTCTATTTTACCAGTACCCTCACAAACATCACAACTATCAAAATCATTATTAAGGTCTGATTCCTCAATAATTCCATAACCACTACAAGCTGGACATCTTTCTTCATTTTTTCTTAAATATTTTAAAGGTATTCTTTTTTTCTTCATACTATTATATGGGGTTAAAAAATTAAATTTTGCCATTTTCTTTTTTTTTATTTTTTTGGGTGGGTCCCGCCCACAAGCACTACACACGCCCAAAGTCAAGAAGCATAATGTCGCAGGGGTGTGACCTTATGCGCATTGAATAAAGGACCTCAAATTATAAAGTCGCATTGGTTTTATAAACAATTTAACAATGGAGGAACTATGAAACCAATACGTCAAGCGGAGTTAGATCATTACAAAGACCAGATCAACTCAAAGTTCAGATCTAAAGCAAGCGCAATAGATTCTGAAATACATCAACAGGCGCAGGACCTAAGCGATAAGAAAAAACCAGGTTTTGCCAAAGCCTGCAAGGTAGACAAAAAAATACAAAAGCTCATAGAAGCAGAAAAAAAATATAGAGCTTATGTAAAAAATAAGGATGACGTTGAAGAGCGACTACTCAACGCTGTTAAAAAAGAAGCCTCAAGATGTGAAGACCATCTTACAAGATTAGGCAACGTAAGATCTTGGAATAGAGAAGGCTTTAACGGCTACGAGACGAACGACATCAACGACCAGCCCAGCAATTATTTTATGGATAAGCTGGAGCGCATATGTTTTGAAGAAGCGGAAAAACATATAAAGAAAAATCATAAATTGCGACACGTACTACAGTCTAAAAAAGAATATGCAGAGAATATTCTTTATTCTGGAGGTGACATAAACTCAATTATGGTTGAATTAACGAAAGCCTTTAAGAGCGCGGATATTGAATATAATATTCCGAAGTCTCTATTGGCTTTACCTACTAAATAACTAGTAATATTAGAAGGCCCTCAAGCGAGGGCCTTCTTTTTTTGCGCCTAAAAAATTTTAAAATACAACAATCAACAAGCGTTCCCGTCCTCAAGCGCGCACGGGTCCATTAAAAAAAAAAATAAAAAGGGTGGGTCCCGCCCACAAGCGCTGCGCGTGCGACAATTTGTCTGTCAATGTAACATGATGTCACACCGTGCGACACTATGCATCTATTAATTAAAAGAGATTTATGATTTAAATAGGGAATGAATGAAAACAAAACAATTAAAATACTAGTACAAGCTGGCGTTGTGGTAGATGTTAAAAACATTCCTGATGGTTACGAAGTCCAAATAATTGATGACGATCTTGAAGGACATGACGTCGAGAATGAAGAGATAAATTAATCCGCAGGCCTTCGGGCCTGCCGATCCCTGACCCAACACCTCTGCAATCTGGGGACGCGTCCAGAAAAAGCATGTGGCGGTAGCATGTGTTGGGTCTGGGATCGGAATACCGATTGAGCAATGCGCTCGGACGTGGAGTGGGGATGAACACCAGCATAAAGCCCGGGATAATTGGTGGAGCCGGGACATCACCCACCAAGTCTTTTTTAGAGAGAGATATTAGGGTGGGTCCCGCCCACAAGCGCTGCGCGAAGTGCGACAATATGGCCAATGGAACATGGCACAAGCAGCTGCTATATAAGGGACATGACAAACAAAATAAACCAAGGAGGAAGACATGGGTGATCGTGTTTCTGTATCGTTCAGACAAGAATCTGAATGGTATGTAAATAGAAAACCAGAAAAGCACATGGATGAAAGTCCGGTGCTCTTCCATCATTGGGGTGGAACTCATTTTCCAAAGTTTGCTTTTGAATGGTTCAAGAACCTTCAGAAGAAAACTAAAAAAATGGAAAGAGGTTCTGATCCTTTGACGCGTCTTGAACCACGTAACTTGATGGTGCAGCTAATTGCGCATCTGAATCAGCATGAAGATCTGCGTTATACTACGAAGTTCGATAGTAAAACCATGACATGCGAGCACGATGCAGAACTAGTGTGCCATTCAATTTACTTGGGCAAGACTCCAAATGATGGAGACAACTCTGACAATGGCCACTATGTGATTGATGTAGATCAAGGTAAGATGTACAATGATCAAGGTGAGTCTATAGAGTAAACCTAATTGGTGGCGTGGGTCCTTCATCTCACGCCACTGATCCCTGATCAGCTACTTACTGTCATGAGCGCAAGCTGCATGACTATCGGTAGCTGATCTGGGATCAGTAAGCGTCGCGCGATAAAGTAAAATGCGCTACTGATCCCTTTTCAACAATCAACAAGCATAGCATGTTCCGTCCTCAAGCGCTCACGCGCGGGGGGGAGGAGATTAGGGTGGGTCCCGCCCGCAAGCACGCACGACGGTCAATGGCGCGACGTTATGTCGCATTGACACAAGATGTAGTGGCGCGACGTTATGTCACCTTGACAAACTGTCGAGTGCAGTTTGGATACTGCGCCAAGAATCGGCGACAGGTGCGCTGGCCCCAGGGCCCAA
>Ga0163180_10000397_pt1 | contig 25516 bp, 31 predicted proteins | sample AtlANTMetagenome_2_FD_109647 | JGI IMG/M metagenome (GOLD analysis project Ga0163180, IMG submission 109647) | Marine eukaryotic phytoplankton communities from the Atlantic Ocean - Atlantic ANT 4 Metagenome | ecosystem: Environmental > Aquatic > Marine > Oceanic | place: North Atlantic Ocean...
CATCTATCGAAGAAGTACTACGTAGATCGCGATATGGACTACAGCCGCTTCACGACGGTAGTTCGCCAACTGTGCAAACTGCACAAGCTGCCATATACGTCTAGAATCGTGTATGATAAGTCGACATACGACATACTTTACTACATCGATACGGGGAGAGCCTAGACCTCCACCCACTGGGACCCGTGCCTCACTAGCCCGCGTTGCTCCTCCCAGTAGTCGACCTCCTCGTGCGGGTCGAAGTCATCCTGGACAGGCACTAAGCCCCTGAGCCTATCGGCGCGCCAACCTAGCTCGTACGACCTATGGTCCCTGTAAGCGCGCTGTATCCTGGCGGCGGCGCGAGCGGTGTAGTCCTCGGTGGCGTACCCTAGCACGTTGTAAAGGATATGGTCCATATCCTCTACAACCAGAAAAACTATTACTCAATCCTTTCTATGCTGCCTACAGTCCCCGCGGTTGCTGGGACCCGACTAGTAGTGCCTTGCCCATCATGGTGTCCGAATCCAGCACTTGCGCCGGAGATAGCCTGGCGAGCCATTGGAACGCCGTTCTGCGAAGAATCTCATGGGCAGGGAAGTAGATTCCGCAGGCTTCCGGACAAAGAGGAACGTAGGAGTTCCCGGCCAGTCTCTCTACGGTGACCGCCTTCCCTTCGGTGTCGACGACACCGAGCATGCCCGCGGCGATAGCCGTTATATCGCTGTTCTTTTGGGATGCAAACCATTCACTAACTGCTCCCGTGAACACGCTCTGGGCAGTGTAGTCCTCCGAGATCATCCGTTGGAGGTACTCAATGTACCTGTCGATTGTATGGTTGCCTTTCTCGCAGGCAAGGAACTCAGGACTAGTCATGAACACGTAGTCTTCTGAGGACACGCCGCGGTTGAGGAGCTCGCCAACTAGAACGCCGTCGCCTGTACCCGCCTCCTCGTAGACTCCCTTCAAGTCCTTCATGCACAGGAACGACGCTGGAACTCGGAAGCCGCCGTACGTATGCAGCAATCTCGCGAATGCCAACTCCCTAATTTTCGACTTGACCGGTTCGGCCACGCGGTCGAGGTCTACATGCCAGTCTGGCATCAACTTACCGAACGTAGCGTCGTCGATCAAACATACGTTGAACGACTCGCCGCACTTGTCAATTATGGACTTAATTGTGATGAACTCGTACGGCTGATTAACGCACTTAGTGTTGCGCGAGTAGAAGCTGGGCCACCAACGTGCGTTCACTTCTTTCGAAGCGTGGATCCAAATGATCGGTAGGTGGCTTCTCGCTAAAGACGAGTCATTGAGTAGGTACTTCCTTACCAAGTCGTACTGGCGGTCATCATCCTCATTATCGTTATGTTGCTTATATTTCTCGTACAGGATTCCCACAGCTATAAGAACAATTATGTACAACACGTATCTCCCGTACTCCATGTATAATATTACAACACATTATTTAAGAGTTCTTCAGATGCTTGAAGCTGCTTAACCAGGCATCGTTGCGTTTCCTGCTCTCTTCGTCCTGTTTCGCCAGTCGAAAAGCCCTCTGGTTGTCATTCTGGTTCTGCAGGCTCTTCTGTTCCCCAAGAAGCCGCTTGGCTTGCTGGAGAGACAGGGGAGTCGTATCCTGCGCGGCCCGGTGGTTCCGGAGTTCTTCCGCCGATCGGAAACGGTTTTTGGTTCGGTCTTCCTCGGTGACCGGAACAACCGTCTCAGTATGGGCCTTCCGAACGTCCTCGTAGCGGAGATTGCCAAATATGTCGCCTCCGAACTCCTCTGGTTCATCTCCCGTTACGTCGCAGAGCCCGTGCGCCTCTAGACTTCCGATCTCCCGTACAGGGACGAGTGCCCGCAACTCGGTCTTCTTCTGATCGAACATTTGGTTCATGTTGGCGCGCGTAGCTGTCCTGCTATCAATGTCCTCCTCGGACTTCAACCATTCACCGTGCCCCGCGCTCTGGTGCTCCTGGGTTAGTTTGTTCTTCTCGAACAGCTCATTGAACACGCGATTGAAGTCGTCGTGGTGTAGAAGATCGTCCAGCAGCGCCTTCTTGTCGCCATTACCCTCCTCCTCCGTCACGTACTCGGTGGAAACACAACTGTTGCTCCTGGTCCTGAACTCGTGTACGGAGTGGAGTATTTTGTACGCCTTGGTAAAGAACAGAAAGTAATCCTTGTCCAATCCCGACTTATCCGGGTGGGTCCCTAGAACCGTCTTACGGGCTTGGCGCAGTCCTTGCTCGTTGAAATCAGAACCTAGCTTGAACAGACTTAGTATATCGTCCAGACTGTACGAGTCGATGTCCAAATTCAAATCACTATTCATTGTAATACTGCTACAATGAATAATAATACGAGTGACGCTCGGCTACTCGCTCAGAAACCCCTCGCAGCGAGTGAAGAACGCTGATATCTTCGCTTCATCTCCACCAGACACGGAGTCCATTGGCTGGTACCAAGGGTCTTGCATGTCCGTACCTCGGTACGCCAGAATCGACGGAACTCCCCTCACGACCCGCCGCCGCTTCAACTCCGCGTAAAGGTCCAGATCTTCGTCTATACAAATGTCTACACATACCACGCGCTCGTTATGCGCCGCTGCCAGTTTTGACATCGCCGCGTTAGCCATCGGCTTGATCTTCTTGCAAGGCCCGCACCAAGGAGCACCAAACTTGATAATGAACAGCTTGTCGGAGGTTTGACCAATCAGCAGTTTATGGAGACCGTCCACACTAAAACCCTCTTCACTCGCCATCTATACTTAACTACTCTAGTCTGTTTAAGTTGTCTCCCCCCCAGAACATTTGGGATTCTTCCTTATATTTATCCATCCAACCCTCCAGAACGAACTCAATCACCGCTGCTTGCATGTGCTTTCTCCGGACTCGGGGGTCCTTGTAATCTGAAACTTGGTACTCGTGTGCCAGTTCAAGGACTTCCTTCTGGAGAGAGCACAGTTTCCTGCGTAGACTAAGCACCTTAACCCTGGCGTACTCCATGTAACTATGGACCGAATAAAGTACCGGCGCGTGTCCGAGATCACGACGACTGTGCAGACGCTACTTCTTCTTCAACGATGCCGCTGAGAGTCAGGTACCGTTGCTTCGAGACCCCCCCGTTATTTGACCCAGCCGACGCGCTTCCCTTGAAGTCGCGTCCAGACTTCAACACGCGTCGCAACGCCTTCATGTTGGCCTCGCGATCCGCCTTCTGCTCTTCCTCCGTGATCTTCCATTCCCAGCACCGCTCGAGAATGAACTTGTATACCGGAAGAAAGGTAGTCTTAGACATCTTGTTCGTGACGCTCGCCTCGTCGAGACAGGACAAAGCACAACTAGCGCTGCTGACGAATCCCTTCCACATCGGCTCGCGAACAACCTCGCCCCCTTCGCTCCACCAGTCTTTCAAGACTTTCGGAGTGACGTCGAACGTATCGCGGTTGTCCGCACATGCATCGAAACAGTACAATAGCTCGGCGACGATCTCGAGATGCTTGTAGCGAGCGTCGCTCGGTTGGATCTTCTTTAAAGTCTCGGTAAATGGTGAGGTTGTGTGCAACAACTCCATCACTACCTTACGCTTCGGGGAGTTCAGAGCCGATTTAAGATGCTCTCCATTACTCGTCCTCTTCGTCTGCTGGGCGCACTGGAAGAAACGCTGGATCTCGTAGTCTTTAAGAGTCTCATGCAGGAGGAGAAAGGAGATGGTAAGGTTCTCAATGATTTGCTGATGGTACGGGTACAGCTGGGATAGATACACCTCGCCGTCATACTCCTTCCAGTTCTCGAACTCAACGGCCAGCTCATCGCGCATAAAGCGAAGTATCGCATTACAGCGCTGCTTCCCGTCCAAACTCTCCCACTGCACGGTGCCATTGGGCATGGTCCGCTGATGGAAGCTCGGGGCCGGTATGCAACCGAACTCGAGAGAGCTTGTGATAATGTCCTGTTGCCACTCACGGCCATGCACATTGCGTCTCTGGTGCTCCGGCTCCAAATTATACATGCCGCGCCTCTGTGCGGCGTCGAAATCTCGGAAACACACGGTTTGCGTCGTCCATGTACGGACTTGCTGCGTGGAGCGTGTATTATACTGGGGCATCACCGGACTGATCGTAGTTACCGCGGCGTTGCTAAACCCTTTTCTATTATATAAAATTGCAGGAGATTCTGCCCTAGCCGCTCCTAGCCACTATTGTGGCCAACTCCTCCAGGTCTATCTCCGGTAGTATGGCGTGCGCCTCCCAGAAGTACCGGCAGTATGCCCAGAGAAGCTGCACGCGCTGGTCGTACCAATACGGGCGCTCCGCAACGAGAGTCTTGAATAGCTTTGTCGGGAGGAGGTCTAAGTTTGCCCTAGGAAGCACGTAGGATAGCTGAGTTAATGGGGACACAGCGGTGGATCCGTCTTCGGCGACGAAGCTCGTGTCGAAGTACGGCACGAACTGTGCAAGATCGCTGAGCAGAGGAGGGTAGGGGTACGCATAGGCCCATTTCCAGCTCTTACAACCCGTTGTGTAGTAAGCTAGTGTCCACTCAAGTCCTTCGAGATAATTGACACATATCTCTCTAGTCCGCTCGCCGTCTATGTCCACGTCTAAGAGGACCTTGTAATATCGTCTCTCCCACCCTTGCTGCTCAGGATTGATAAACGCCTCGATACCTCTCTCTTTCATAGGGATGTTCATTAAACGGGATTCTTGGGGGTTTTCTCCCTCTCGCACTCTTGGAGGATGCCGGCTTCGCTTATTCCGCGTTGCATGCTCCTCGATAAACGTTTCCCACTCGCTCTCAGCTAATGCACTTACGAACTGTCGCACCGACCGCCAATTGACTCGCGTTTCTCCTCCCGAACCCCGCACGCTCAGCCGCTGGAATCCTCTGGTTGCACAGAGTTTGGCGTACACTGCCATCAACCTTTCTATTCCGTCGGTGCGTATGTTCAGGCTCGGGAAATGAGGAAGGAAATCATTCCCGAGAAAGAAACACATGAAGACATAGTCGCGCACTAGTGCCGCGCGGTCTTGTTCGTTTCCCACAATTCCAGCGAGCATGTCTCCAAGACGTTCGGCGAAGCAGGGTACATCCACCACGTAACTAGATCCAGGTTCGAGAGTGCTATCAATACTCCTGATGAAGTGGGGTGTCTCGCGATATAGGTAGAGCCGAGGCGCCACCACCAGATGGCTCAGCGCCAACATGATCAGGTCAGCGTCCAGTCCGTAAACAGCCGTCGTAGTCTTGGAGTGATAGTCCGGCTCCGCGCGAATGGCCCCAAATATCTTGTGCTCGCCTTCGCCTGCTTCATCGGCCGCCGTTACCGTGACGCGAAGCTCCGTATACTTCTTGCTACCAAAGTGCCGCCTCACTCCCGTGCCCAGGGCCTTCATGAACGCTGTCCCAGGCGTTATCGCACACGTATCCCATGACGCCCCCTGCCCGTCCAGTACCTGCCGCTGCAACCAGGCTTTATATCGCCTCTCTCTTTGTTGGTTGAGCTTGGCGACGGGGGCCACGCCATCGAACGCCACGATCAGCCTGTTGCGGGGTCGAACAGTCTCGATATAGTTGTGTATGCGCTGACAAACGGTCTTAATCAATCTAGCTTCGTAGGCACTCTTCTTTTCTCCTTCGCCGGGTGGATGGCTGTGCACGCAGTCGTATATGATGCCGTTACTGTCCAAGTACAGGTTGTCGAAGACCATGCGAGGTCCTAGCTTCTTGATGACGTCCCTGTGCTCTCGGACCACGTGCGAGAAGTAACTTGGGATGCCCATCGTTCTAACTACTATAGCTCTGTGTTTAAACCAGTGTTGGGGGTGGTTGTGCGCGACCGAGACTACTATTCCGCCATCCCGTCTGGAAAAACCTATAATCGCAAGTTGAAACTATTTAGAATATAATAGTCGTAAGGAATATATACATGGAGCAGCGATGTAACAGGAAAATAGGCGTCGCACGACGCCAGAAGGATGCAAACCAGTATAAGGTTTCTCCCGTGGTGACAGCAAAGATAGTGTCCCTTCAGAACATTATCAAACGCACAATTATCGCCGTTCAACGCTACAAGACCCTGGATGTTTTCGGGGCCAACGAGCTGAACGTCTGTGTGCAGTCCCTAGAGGGGTGTTTCATGAATCTCGGCGCATTGCAAAACAACATCGAGGCGAAACTAACCGAGAGTGCCATAGTCTCCCAGTTGCAGGATATCACTAACGAACTGTCGGCTTTATTCCGGACGTTCGGTACGGAGTCGATAGAAGACCTTCTAAGCGTATGCTTCGGAGCTGACTACGCTGCGACCCACTTCAACACTCCCCAACTTAGCGCCCGGTACGAGCTCATGAGGGAACATGTGCATCCAATCGGATATAAGATCATGGCATGGAAGGCCGACACTCAGACAAAGGACAACGCGACGCCACTGCGGAAGAACCGTATCGTAGAGGATTTCATGATCGTAGAGACTGGAGAGAATTTGGACTGTTTCGACCTGGCCCGTACTAGCAAGTCATTCCAAACGAAGGTTTACGGGGTAAAGTTCTCCATACAGAATCCCGATCAACGTAGGACTCTTATCGTTTGCGGTCTTGTAGACGACGTCATGCTCCAGTGCCTCGACTACGAGTTCATCAAGCAACGCTTGGGAAGCCTGCGAGCTTCGCGCCCTTCTGATCCAGACTTCGACAGTGATGCATTTGACCGGTTCGTCAAGTGCCTTACTCTCAAAGAGATTCTGGTCTACGACAACGGTGAGCTCTATAACCGCTTTATGGGATACATTAACCAGGTCGCCCTGATCAAGCAGAAGACCATATCCCAAGTCACGAAGGAGTTCATAGCGAACGAACTGTACGGCCAGAGAACGACGCTCATCCAACTGCTTCTCAGGGCGGACGAGCATGAGTATCAGTACCTCGCCTATCTACTATACGACCTACTCTCGAACGACGTGAACGGCAACGTGGATACACTCGAACAGACCCTCTTGTTCGACAGCCTTCCATGGGATGTGAAGAAGTACTTCAGAGACGCGATGAAGCAAACCGTCAGCTACACCAACAACCTGGCTAACTTCGACAACACGAAAATCCCTCTCGAACAACAGATATGTCTCATGAAAGCGGATGACACCGTCAAAGAGAAAGCCATGCAGAAATTGAAAGAGGTCAAGTCAAAATCAGATGATTCCGGTTCGAAAGCCCGCCAGTACCTCGAAGGACTCCTCCGCATACCCTTTGGGATATATAGGGAGGAACCTATACTGCGAGTGATGTCAGAGTGCACCAGCGCTTTCGGGGACCTCGTCAAGACTCTAAACGCTACGCCCTTTCCTGTCACATCGTTCCCTGTGAAGTCCACCTATACAAGCATGGAAATGCGGAAGCATATCGAGGTCCTGAAGGGAGAACAGACCTCCAGTGTACATGGGCAGCTCGTCAATATCGTAAGGACCGGGCTTACAGACGCGAAGCGGGAAAACCTCGTCGCGAACATTTGCACCGTGAACAACATTATAAGGAAGCATGGTCTTAAGAACAAGAAACTTCTGCACTCCGGCCGAAGGACATCGTACATGAAAGAGGCTCTCATCGAGTTCGTCGACACCATCAAGGACGATACCGACATGCTCGTGGAGGTTGGAACAACTTGCGGCGTGTACAAAGATACGCAGAACGTCATCTCCCTTCTTACTAATGGCATCACCGACATAGAACAAAAAGCTTCGCATATAAACCAGTACATGGAGAATGTGAGCAAGACGCTCGGAGATGCGGTCCATGGGCATGATAACGCCAAGCGCCAAGTCGAGCGGATCATTGGGCAGTGGATCAATGGCGAAAAGTCGGGATACTGTTTCGGCTTCGAAGGTCCCCCTGGAGTTGGAAAGACCTCTCTAGCAAAGAAGGGTATTGCGGACTGCCTCAAGGACGAGACGGGCCAGAGCAGACCGTTCGCGTTCATCGCCATTGGTGGGTCCTCAAATGGTAGCACGCTCGACGGGCACAACTACACATACGTTGGGTCGACCTGGGGCAGGATCGCAGAAATCCTCATGGATAAAAAATGCATGAACCCTATTATATTCATCGATGAGCTGGACAAGGTGAGTCGTACTGAACACGGAAAGGAGATCATTGGGATACTCACTCACCTTATCGACTCGACCCAAAACGATGTCTTCGAGGACAAGTACTTCAGTGGAATCGACCTCGATCTATCGAAAGCCCTGTTCATCTTCTCGTATAACGACGTCGATGCAATAGACCGAGTGCTTCTAGACCGGATACACAGAGTGAAGTTCAAACATTTGTCGCTAGACGACAAACTGACCATCTCTCGTGATTTCCTCCTTCCTGAGATATATGAGAAAATGGGGCTTGTGGGCATGATCTCTATACCTCCCGACGTGGTCGAGTTCATTATTGAAGAGTATACCAGTGAGCCCGGCGTGCGGAAGCTTAAAGAACTGCTCTTTGAAATCATCGGGGAGATCAACTTGAGTATTCTCCAGAATGGAACAGACTATGCCATACCGTTCGAAGTAGGAAAAGATGACGTCAAGTATCGATATTTGAAAGAGCGGCACAGTGTGCGTGTGACTCCTGTTCCCAAGGAAGCAAGAGCCGGGGTTATTAACGGGCTGTGGGCCAATGCCCTGGGAAAGGGTGGTATTCTACCCATAGAAACGCGCTACTACCCGTGTGGGACATTCCTCGATATGAAACTGACTGGTATGCAGGGTGACGTCATGAAAGAGAGTATGACCGTGGCCAAGACCCTCGCCTGGTCGCTTCTCGATGACGCCACAGCAAAACGCCTCGCTAAGGACATGGACGAAAGCAAGCGACAGGGGATCCACATCCACGTGCCGGAGGGCGGTACTCCAAAGGATGGCCCGTCGGGCGGAACAGCGATCACGGTCGCTTTATACAGTCTGCTCTCGGGACGCAAGATACGCCCGGACGTGGCAATAACCGGAGAGATATGCCTCCAAGGGAAGGTTCTCGCTATTGGCGGGTTGGACCTGAAGATCATAGGAGGGATCCGCGCGGGAGTGAAGCGGTTTCTGTTCCCGAAGGACAACGAGAAGGACTTTAAAGACTTCCACGACAAATACGAAGGTAAGGCCTTACTTGAAGGAATAGAATTCCATCAAGTAGAAACGGTACAAGAGGTATTTCCGTTGGTGTTTGACGAAAGCGAGGCAGTTAACTAATAATATATGGATAGTATATACTATGCCAGTCGCAGTTCAAGCAAAGCTGAATAACCTACTAAAGTTATTTTCTGTACTGTCCCCTCTGTTACTAGTATTCTTCATGGTAATGCTATCGCTGTTTAACCAGGACATAAAAGGCATGGTGTATTTAGCGGGCGTTCTCATCGCTTGTATCATTAATATTATCGTGGCGACGCAGATCGGGAACCAGCCTAACCCGAATGCCTCGGTCATCTGTGGGGTGTTCAGTCTGCCAGGCGCCCCGCCATACAACAACCCATGCGCGTCCAGCGTCCTGATCGCGTTCACCATAGCATACCTCCTTCTCCCTATGCGCTTCAACAACAACATGAATTATGTGGTACTCATCGCGCTGCTGTGCCTTTTCGGACTTGACGCGTATACGAAGGTAGATAGCCTGTGCACGCCGCCAGCTGGAACTGTTCTTGGTGGGTTACTAGGGTTCATGCTCGGCGCTCTTTGGTTCGCCGTGTTCCACGTTACCGGTTTCGACTCGCTTCTGTACTTCGAAACGTACTCCAGCAACCGGGTGTTTTGCCAGAAGCCGTCGAAGCAAACATTTAAGTGCAAAGTTTACAAGAACGGTCAACTCGTCTCAAGCAACATAGCCTAAGCCATGAAGATATGTAGATTCGCATCCATGAACTCTGCGAAAGCCTTCATACACTGTTGCCTTCGAAAGCCGTAGATCATGGCTCTGTCCTGGCTCTTGATATTCTTCATCACTTGGAAGAAGTGTCTCAGTATAGCCACCGTGTGGCCGCGGGAATACAGCTCGCGGCACTCATCCATGCTGGGGCACGGTTTTCCGAGCCGCCGATTGACGGCATCATGGAGTTCGTACAGAAACCGCATTAGGGTATCTTTGTCTACTACTGCACGTATGTTGGCAGTAGCAAACATCCTGCTTGCATGCTCCGCGCAGTCTGGACATGGAAGATTACGACACACGTTCTCGAATTGCAGGAGCAGTCTCGGAACGGCGTGTGCGTACTCTGGCCGAAGTTTCTGGGCCAGCGTGTGCATCATGAACCACGTTGCGTTTCCCCAGGCTTGTTTCGACATCGCAAATATATATAAAGGGTATCTTTTTATTCCCGTATATGACTAATTACGTCATAGAAGGCGGGATAGATTTTTTTGCCGAGGTTGCTCGAGGCAAATGTGACGACGATGCCGATGACCCGGGTCGCACATGTCTACTTACGGGGGAGCCCCTCGACTCCAACCACGTGACTATGCAGTGCGGCCATGCGTTCAATTACGAACCTCTGTTCCAGGAGGTCATTCTGCAGAAATCGCACAAACATGCCTTCGCCCATGACACAATCCGCTTAAGTGTTAATCAAATGAAGTGCCCGTACTGCCGGCGTGTGAATTCGAAAATACTTCCTTACGTACCCCTGCCAGGTTGCAAGCTGAAAATGAAGGGTGTGAACTCACCATCTGCCTTCTGCATGCCGGGGAAGACGTGTTCATGGATATTTAAGAGCGGCAAGCGCAAAGGCCTCTCATGCGAGTGCGCTGCATACGAGGACGCGGACGGCATTGCATGTGCGCTTCATCGCCGCCTGATGAAGGCAGCTAAGCCGGATGATGGGAACGGGAAGGTCCACGCGCACAATACCCGGTCGCTGCACAAGCTCAGGGTAGTGGACCTTCGAGAGATCCTAAGATCGAAGAATCTCAAGGTCGGAGGGCGTAAATCCGAGCTAATCGATCGCATTCTAGCGTCTAATAGTTAAGGGTTCGAAATCCACCTAGGTTATCTAGGGGCGCGGCTTTGGCGATTCCGATGGCTTGGAAAGGGGGTGTAGGGAGAAATCATGCGCGGAAAGCGCGGCTTCTATTTCATGATTCTCAGATCGAAAAAACGAAATTGGACATTTTTTGGTTGTCCATTTTTGAAAAATCGATCAGAGATTTGGAAAAAGGATGCCGCGTTTTCCGCGCCCCTACATCTTCTAGGAGAGATTGGATCCGCACAAAAGCCGCGCGTAGATACTACATGGCTCCGTCGAAAACGGTTTAGGCATATTTTCTATGAGCATTCTATGAGCATTCCGGCTCAAGGAAAATATGCGCTTTGTGACGGAAACGCAAAAACGTGTTTTCACTGTAGCGCATGTGACTACACATGCAGTAGAAAATTTCTATGGAAGCAGCATCTCGAGACGAAAAAACATAGAAAGAACACGAACACGGAAAATGTAGTTACACCAGACGACGTACCTAGGAGCGCATATAAAGCTCAAAAAATATGCAAGACCATAACTTGTGAATGCGGCAAGACCTACAAGCACGTCCAGAGCTTTAATCGCCATCGAAAGTCATGTAGGGGCGGAAATGAAGAATCGGAAAAAGCGGAGCTTAGAGGCATGATAACCACTTTGATACGCCAGAATCAGGACATGTTGACAGAGAACCACGAGATGCGGGAGATGTTGAAGGACGTCATCCCCAAGATCGGGAACAACAATACGACTATCAACAACAGGTTCAATCTGCAGATATTTCTAAACGAGCAGTGCAAGGATGCCATTAACCTTACGGAGTTCGTCGAAACCCTCGAGCTCGGGCTCTCGGACCTCGATGAAACACGCCAGAATGGCTATATATCTGGGATATCTAGTATCATCGTCAGGGGCTTGAAGGAGTTGGACTTGCATAAGCGCCCAATCCATTGCAGCGATCTCAAGCGCGAGGTACTCTACGTCAAAGACGACGATAAGTGGCAGAGAGACAATGAGGACAATCGTAAAATGAAGCAGGCCATAGCGGTCGTGGCTAACAAGCAGTTCGACAAGATCAAGGAATGGGAGGCTAGCAACCCGAGTTGGGAAACCACCGAGTCCGGGACTCAGAGCTACATCGAAATGGTCAAAGAGGTTACGACCACGGACGATGATGACCGATCAACGAACCGGATAATCAAGTCTATTGCAAAGGAGGTTATCATAGAGAAATGACCGGGTCCTACTGCCGGAGCCAGTAGTCGTAGGTTAGCCTCGGGAGTATGTTCTCGATCTTGGTTTTCTCTGCGTTTGCGCTGTACCACTCATCCAGATCGCCCTGGGTTATCCTCGACAGATCGCGAGGGCTATTGAGGATGACGACCGGAAGGTCGTTCTTCTCGAACATTTCGTCCAGAGACGAGGTGAAGGTAACAACGATTACTCCGGCTAGGAACAGCTCCCATGTTCTATGTGTGTCCACACCGTTCCCTCGAGGAGACAGTACAAAGTTGTATCTGTTGTACTCCAGTGTTATCTCCGGGAACGATTTGGAACCCTGGCTCAACTCGAATAACGGATTGCCTCGTATCACGTTGTAGACCTCGTCTCTAATCGGGTGGCTTGGAGTGTTATGAGTATCGCTGAATATCTTATGCCTTATCCGGGTGGAGGTGGGAGAACCTTTCCGACAACGAGCTACGAGGTCCAGTTTCGCATGAACAGACCCTCCCGGCAGCCATCGAGGAGTGTGTAGGTCCAGTCCGATAGGATAGTGTGTCAGTTTCGGGTGCACAATACTGCGATCGTAGTTCTGAGTATACCATCGCGTTATTTTCGGATTGTTCAATATGCTGGCGGCCACATGCGGCCTGTATGTGGACGGCACACATCTGTCTCCATCCGATGTGACTAGTACGCAGGGGTCAGTGAGCTGGTGGGCGTGTGCCGCGAAGATATCCAACGCCTGATTATCGAAGGCCCCAGTATTCCTGTTTCGCGAGCCCGTTTTAATGAAAACGATGCCCTTGGCATTAGCGATTAAACCGAGTATCTCGTGGACCTCGGCATTCTCCTCCGTATCCTTGCGCGAGTACCGGCAATTGAGGAATCCCTTCGAAGATATAATGTTCGTGGTGTGTGCCATCTCTATGCACCTAACTAGAGGGAAAAAAAGGGGCGGGAATACTTGTGCTCAAGGGTATAAATACTACCTGACACAGGTAGCTAGATACCGATGCAAGGAAGCGGCAGTCTGCTTCTATATCGTACTGGCAAATCCCTGGTACAGGGCTATTTGGCGTATCAGGGATGCAGGCACCTGTTGTACCCCTCTCTGCATAGTGGTGAGCTTTACGTGAGTAACTGCGAGAAAACCGGTTGGGTGTTCGTGGCGTTTAATGCGGTTGACGAAGTGGCGGCGATTATCAACGGCGACGGGTTGGACTCCCATGTGCACCATATTCTGTGTGTCGCTGTGGGTGCCGCGAACTTCGCTCTCATGCGTACGACCCAGGACTATGAGTTGAGGCGCACCATGATGGATGCATTCATGGTGCTCCTGGCGAATGAATGCGTTACTCCCGCCTTCAATATCTATGCCTTCCTGAAGCAGATAGGGCAGCATAATAGCCTAAAGGCTCTATTGGTGCTGATCTCCGTGGTTCCTATGTTGAAGTTCCGCGTGGCGAATTCAATGACCTTGCTTCTGCGTCTCCTGGGAGGCGGGGGTAGCCCGGTTGTCGTGAAGTCCTTCGTCGGCATGGCTTTTAGGTGGAGCATATCCGGGCTGTGTCTAGCGCTCATAGCACTCGATGTGGTCTGGATGCGCTGGGCGCTCGGGAAGATATGTAAGGTGTCCCGGACGCTACGCCTGGTATAGCACCTAAAGGGTGTTGTAGTCGTCCTCTCCCTCGATCGCCGGGTCCGCCTGGTTAACGATGCCGGGATCCGGATGGGGTGTGTCGAGAGCTTCTAAGTGCGCGATTCCGGACAAGGATCGAACCTTGTTACAGACGTACCCAAGGGGGTTCTTGACGTTCTCGTACACGCGCTCGACAAAGTCGATGTGTTCTCCCATTTTCTCGCAATTGCTTTTGAGGCTGCCTTCGAGCAAGTCGGTGAGTTTGTCGACCTTCGCTTCAAGTCGGACGAGATGCTCCTGAATGGCCTGCATCGCCGCCTCTGTACTGTCGTCCATTTATTTAGTCAAAGCAGGGAATATCGCGTACAGTACTAATAACGTGCATTGCACGATGAGGCCGGATACTCCGTCGTGGTACATACTGCGTATTACTCCTCCATCAGCTTCGAGTCTTTTGTAGTACGTGGCTTCGAGAATAGGAAAGAGCCCGCTGAGCTTCATTAGGAACCCATATAGAGCACTAACCGCAAACGACACTACGAGGAACACGACAAGAGTCACTGGTGATGTGGGAAGCAGGGGGAACCGCATTAACTGAGCAATGATCATTTGAGTAGTCGCCCCTATAAACCCGGCGATGAGTGCAGCGGCGAGAACCGTGTGTTTCTTGAAGTAGGGGACGAGGTAACTGATGAAAGGGAATGCGTCCTTTATTCTAGGGGGGAGGCGCTCTGAAACGCGCGTCATGTAGTTGAGAACAACGTCCCATAGGGCCGTCACGCAGAACGTGGCGATGTACAGCGAGCAGCGGTTCATCTATGTATAGCGCGCCTATTCTATTTCTTGCTACACTTTTCCCGCCAAATACTTAAGAATATCTGCTATGCTCTATGTATAATGGCTACGAAGGAAGATGTCGTGAACTGTATCAAACAGTGGATGACCGTGGACCGCGAGTTGAAAGTGCTTCAGAAGGAGGTCAAAGCTAGGAGAGAACAGAAGAAGGCCGCTGCGGAGGCTCTAGTGACCATCATGAAGGAAAACGAAATAGATTGCTTCGATATATCCGAGGGTAAAATCATTCATACGCAGAATAAAAGCCGGGCCCCACTGAGCAAGGCACATCTCCTGAGCTCTCTGTCCCAGTATTTCTCGGAGACCGAGGTTGATACTGAAGCCGTCGGGAAGTTCATTCTCGAGAGCCGTGCTGTCAAAACCAAGGACGATATTCGCCACAAACCCCCCAAGAATATGTAGCTGGTTATATAATGCGGCGACAAGGGCATGGAACGGTTATCGACTTGACCGGGTCCGACTGGACCCATGTTCCAGAGGGACTCTCCTCGCCGCACGATCTGGATGCTAACCACCCAGAGAGTAGCCCCTATGCTGATGCGGGCAGTTATGAGTACACGTACGCAGGGACTGATGCAATGTCTGCCGGCGTGCCAACGGTGCAGAGTGGGTCCCAAGTCGGAGTTCTGTGCTACAAGGTGCTCAGTTCGGGCGTCAAACCTTACATCATGTTCGGCCTGTGCCAGGGTGCGGATGGCCTGGGTTTAATGGACGCGAAGATGCCAGACTTGGGCACGTTCTGCCGCGGAGTGGCCGACATAGGGCAGGGGTTTGGTATGACTGAAACTGTTTATCGAGGCTACATCCGACATGGGGCGGATACGATATTATGCATCGAGGATGCAGCTCCGGAACAGGAGGTGCATGCATCTGGGAGTCCGGACTTTCAATGGGTCTTATCAACCGAGATAGTGAATCACTCTAGGGCGCTAGGAGGCGCGGTGGACTCTCATACGGTGAGGTTCTTCGAGACGCACCCCTCCCTTCTGTTCCTCTACGACGAATTGGGGCGTCTCTACGAGAGTCCCGAGGTGGGTTACCACGGGACGAGCGGGAGGAGGGCTCCATCCCTGGCTGTTTTGGGTGCGCCTCGCGATGGGCCATCAGCTGCCACAGGTCCGTACTATAGCTTCTTCGACTACGAGGGTGGAGTGAGCCAGGCGAAAGAGCAAGGTGGGGATGAGGACGCAGTTTTGATGCGGTTCGCTTTGTTCTTGGGACGGACCGCCATGTCCTCGGCTCCCGGAGATTGGAGTGGGTACGACTCCTTGAGAACGCCCGATGGCACGACTTGCGTGAGGGAGTATAATCAGCAAATTCCCCTCAGCTCTCACCCTCTCCCTCGTTCACCTGAGGTGTAGCGGGCGTATATCGAGTTATATTACTAACATATTAATCTGCGCGTAATATAACATGGCATTCAATGCGACTAGAACAATCGTATCTCTCTTGGGGATGGTGGCCATATGGTTGGTGAGTACTGCAGTTTTGAGCTTCTTCGGGATAAGCTTCGCCACTTACGGCAATTATCTTTTCTGGGCGATGGCCTTAGTCGTTTTCTCCTACGTTCTTCAACCCACGGGACCATCGCTTTTCATATCGAGCCACGAGAGCGACTAGACATTGTCTGCTCCGATTATTTGGTTTTCGTCGGGAAGCTCCCCGTCGACCGTGTTCTTCCTCTCGGTGGTCAACGCGGTAAGAGCCCTAGCCACTATCTCGGTCGATACGTTCTCTTCCTCCAACTCCCCCATAATTTCGTCTTCAGTTGGGGCGCGCTGGCGCGTATCGAAGAAGTGGTTGATTACTTTCTCAATGCGTTCTTGCTGGCGCTGGAGTTTAACTGCTTTCCTTGCGGCACTCATGGCGCCTTTCAGTCCTTTAGTAGCTTTCTCGGACGCGGGTTCCTTGTAGACGTACTGCTTACAGGAAACCAGCTCGTCGCAAATCTCTGGTTTCTTCAGGGCGAGAAAGGACTTCTGCCTGGCGGAGAGCTCTTCTTCGGCCAACTCTCCAAGTTTCTGGCCTTCTGTGAACGTAGTCTCGAAGAGCGCTGTGACCTGCTCCGGGATCGCCGGGCTTGTCTCCATCAGGCGATCGAACTCCTCCTTCGCTATTTTCAGCATCTGGATGACAGGTATGCGTTCAGATGGTGTCTTTGCAAGCTCAACCTTTATGTTGCGGTAGAATTTGTCCCACGCGATTCCAGCGACACGATGAGCCTCGTTCAACTCACTGATCTTCAGAAATTGCGCAATAGTGGTTAGGATCCCTGCGAAGATGTTGACGGCACCAATGCCCATGGTTGCGTACTCTTTGATCCCTTCAGGGAATTTGTCTTGCGCGAAATTGGCAGTGCCAGTCACGGTGCTCATTATAATAACAGGTATCGTGAATAGGGTGTTGGCGTGCGAGTACTGCGCGTGGGCCTTGGTGTGAAGCCAGCGGTAGCACATGGCCTTGTCTGCCCACTCTACCAGAATGTTCTCGTGCGCTTCGGTCCAGGGAATCGGCGGGTGCATGTCCCCACCTTCTCCATTGGCGCCGTTTTCGTGCTCAGTGTCGGATGCGTACTCACTGATGCTCATTGTATATATTAATTACATAAATTTCTATTCATAGTGTATGAGCTCAACCGCCGGTATACGCACGAGCTTCGACGCAACGCTGGCTCTGCGCCAGGATATCCAGAGTGTGCTGGGAAGCCTGGGGAGCAAGATAGAGTCACTAAAGAAGACGTACGCCGAACTTCTCAGAACGCACGAGCATGCATCGTCATTATTCGGAATTGACTCCTTTTACTTCCAGAACACGCTGCTTGAGACGGAGCACGAGAACATGACCGGGATTTTCAAACGCATCGACAACCGATTCTACTGCGACTACTATACACTGCACAAACTCATACACGACTACATAAAGAACGAGATGAAAGACCCTGATCTGGTCAAGAAGACCTCTCCGACGAAGGCATTCCCTGTCTACAAGAGTCTCGAACCAACTAGGTCGTATTCTGTACAGCATGTCATTGATCTTCAAGCCGGCATACTTTCGGCCCTGACCGAGCTGGAGAACCATCTGGTGACTCGAGAGACCGTTCTGGTCAGCGACGCGAAGCAGTCGGACCTTGGGATAAATATAGACAACCTCGTCCTCTCCCAACAGTACGCGAACCTTCTGCTGCGGGAACGCATCAAGATGTATCTTTCGAATGTAGAGCGATTCAACTGCCATCACATGAAGTATTTTACGCGCCTATACTTGAAGCTGAAGCTGATGGTGGGCGTTGTTAACGAAGACATATCTGTTAAGACAGCCAGAGGCGTGAAGGCAAAAAACTCCATAAACCCTCTAAAGATAGAGGACGGCGATGCGGAGACCACCCTTGCTCCAGGAGAGGAGGAGGACATAAAAAACCTGATCAGTGTTGATGATGTGAGCCCGGAAACTAGGAAGGCCCTCAGCAGCGCCCTCGCCAGCATACCTAGTGATTCGAGTACGGAGTTGACTGAAGAACCGAGTGAAGGATCTCGGCCGGGTAGCGCAATAGAGCACTACGATGACATTGACATCCAACAGGACGCGGTGAAGGAGAAGCAACTGCGAACTCTCGAAGAAGAAGCAATCACTCTCGGAGTCGTGGACGACAAGCTTCTACCCGACGAAGATCGAGCTGATGTACCGGAGCCGGCGCCCAAGGAGGAGGCCGAGGAAAAACTGGAGGGTCTTCATGCTTCAACCGGCCCAGAAGAGGAGGTCGCGCAGGCCCCCAGTTCTCAGGTTTCGGACGATGGGCCGGTGGAGGATGAAGCCTGATAGAACATGTACCCAATGAGGAATCCGGCAGCATTTGCAATTATGTCATAGGCATAGTCCTGTCCTACCCCCCAGTAGGGATCCCGCATAAGGGCTGCCAATGTCCACTCTACGATTTCCCAACCTACACCCAGTAGCATTATAATGACAAACCGGTTAGGGAACGCGTATCCAAGGAACATGTAGCTAATAACGTGCGTGACACGCGATAAGTTCCCGAACAGCTGGATTTGCTCCGTAAGAAGCTTCCCGACGAACTGGTCCTTTATGACATAGTAAATAACGGCCCCGGCAACATATCCTACGATAGCCATACTCAAGAGCGTCGCGTCTGGGAGGTCACGGATTGCATCCGTGCTTAGGGTTATATCCATGTATACAGTGGCTAGATATTCCTCGTCACGTGGCGCGCGCATGCAAAGTCGTGCCGATTACGTATCCAGCCGCGTTGGCGAGAGTGTCTTTGACGTAGTCGGTGCCAGTTCCCCACCAGGGGTCGCGGAAGTGCAGTCGTGCGAAGTATTCCACGATCTCCCAACCTGCCCCTAGGGCCATTACCAACCAGAACCTATCGGGAATGAAGTAGCCAATGAATAGGAACAGTATTATGTGAGTGGCTCGCGTTAGGGTCCCGAACCATCGTGTGTCCGTTACGACTACCCGCGCTGCAACGGGCAGCTGTTTGATGGAGTAGTAGAAGTACGACCCCACGATGTAGGTGAGCATGGCCATGCTCACTAGAGCGAGTGTCGACATGTTCCGGAGAGTTCTATTGGTGATTGTGACCCCCATCCCTTTATAGGTACTCGAGACTTTATCCCCCGGGCTTTAAGCCCTTCGAACATGAGTATACGGGAAAATTGAACTAAAGTCACTAGTTTAGTAAATGTATTAAAGAAGGATGGAGAGACGCGTCGCAAAGAAGGTGGAGCAGCACGCTGTAGATTTCAAAACTGCAATCAAGGATTACCTAAGAGAAGGCAACCTGGCCGTCATGGAGCAGGGAGACGGGGGAAGCGATCGTACAAGCGACTTTCTGAAGTATGTGTTCGACTACGCGGGGCTGCAGTTTGCCAAGGAAGATTTCCAGAAGCGCAAGCGTGTCAAGAACGTCGTTCCGCATTGCGAGAGGTGCGTTGCTCGGCGGGCGAACGGGGATCAGTGTACGCGGCGGAAGAGCGGTGAGGGGCTATTCTGCGGAACGCATGCTAAGGGAACGCCGCATGGGGTGCTCTCCAGCGTCGACGAAGTTCCAAATCCCGCCAAGAAGATCGAAGTATGGGTCGAGGAAATCAAGGGCATCAATTACTATATCGACAGCGAGGGGAATGTCTACAAGCACGACGACGTCCTCAACAACCATCCACACCCTGCCGTGATTGCCAAGTGGGAGCCCACGGCCGACGGGGGTTGCTGCATCCCTGCGTACGGTCTGTAGCCTCGTAATCCGGGCGGGGAAAGTCTCTGTGTGCATAGTACATGATCTCCAACGAGGTTCTTCTGGATTTTCTTGTGAAGTGTGGAGTAGCCTGTACTGATATAGAAACGTTGGACGGGCACCAGATACCGCGGGAGGTTCTATTAAACGACGAACGGTATAAGCAGGCAAAGGCCTGCATTCCGGAACTCAAGAAGTGTTTCAGTTCGTCGAGTCTCACTTCACTCCAGGCCTGTGCCGAGGACAATCAACGTTGGCCTCTGATCAACATCGTGCGGCAGGTGCTTAAGTCATCGAACTTTCGTCTCCATCCCCGGCGGCTATCGGACGGGTACACTCCCGCGGGTAAGAAAAAGTATCGAAGGATATACGAGATACAAAGACTGAACCAGGTCTGCGACGATGGCGTTCCAGATGGCAAATAAATTTCCTGTTTCATTCAAACAGGAATGTCAGAGTCTAGAAGCTGGTGGTTGCCGATAACGGTAGGTGTAGGAGCCGCGGCCGCCGTGACTGCATTCCAAATAATGACGCGGTCGGAGAAGGAGATATCCGAGAGGCATGACGTTGCGGAGAATGCAGAGGAACCCGACCCCCTTGTCCCCGTGGAGACCGGCAAAGAACGGTCACCCTCGAAGGGTGTGAAGCCAGGGCCCTCCTTCGATGAGTTGATGGACAAGGCGGGGATCACGCAATTCGACGAACCGGTGGCCTCGGCCGTGGTCCGGGACATTGTCAATGCAGATGCGGATCCTGTACTTGACGAGTCATACTGCGAAGTCTCTCCAAAACCTAGTCCGATCGAGAAAGTCGATAACGCGTGGAGGTCATGGGGGTGGTTCTTTAACCCGTGAGAGTTCGACAACTGGCGACTTGGATGCGATTCGACTTACCATAACATGCAAGTGCATATTGTGGCAGTAGCTACAAAACAGTTCGATAAGATAAAAGACTGGGAAGCGAGTAATCCTAACTGGAATCTAACCGACGCTGGAACTCAGAGCTATATTGAAATGGTAAAAGAAGTTACGGCAGGCGGAGATGACGACGACGACCGCCCGAACAACCGTATCATTAAAGCAGTTGCCAAGGAAGTAATTATCGAGAAATAGGGCTGTATTTGGCGCCGTCGCGCGTACGAATGAGCGTAATGTTCTGGTTACCAACTTTAGAGGATGCTGATCCCTATGCAGGAGCTGGTGCTAGCTATTCCGGTCAGTGGTGTTTTGCACGTCGGAGCTCATGAATGCGAAGAACTACGTGCCTATAACAATGCCGGTATCAGTTCAAGCGACGTATACTGGGTTGAAGGACAAAAGGCGGTAGTAGATCGAATGGTTGCAAGAGGCGTTCCTAATGTGTTTCATGCGATTATTGACGAAGAGGACAACAAAGAGGTGACGTTTAATATCGCGAACAATGGGCAAAGTTCGTCGATACTAGAATTCGGCACCCATGCTACACATCATCCACATGTGCAGTGGGTGGGACAAATCAAAGGCACGACGACCAGATTAGACACCTTGATTGAAAACAATAATATACCAATCGGCAATATCAACTTTATCAACCTAGATATCCAAGGGGTCGAATTACGGGCTCTCAGATCAATGGAGAAATACCTGCGACATGTTCAGTACATCTACACAGAAGTTAATTCTGAACTTGTGTACGAAGGATGTGATTTGGTATCCGAGATCGATGAATACCTATCACGCTTCGGCTTTGTACGCGCGGCTACTCATATGACTGGCGCAGGATGGGGGGACGCCTTTTACATTAGACAAAGCTAAGAATCAGTGGCATAAACCAGTGATACTTAGACTGATCTCGGACCATAAAGGGATAATTGGGCAGACAGTACTACAGCGCGTTGTAGTCTTCCTCTGTCGTCACACCACTATCCGTAGGTGCCGCCTCTAGCGAGTACTGCGTGGTCCCGGATACGTAGCCAACCTTGCTGCAAATGTACCCAAGAGGGTTATTGTATGACATTCGGTGCGCCGTCGTCTCGTTCGCGGCTGGAGTTCGAGAACACCCGAGTTCCCTGGAACTATTTCTTCTTGTGGGCAACCTCAAGTTTGTTAATGGCGACGTAGCTAATGGCCCCCCATAAGGGTACCGCTATGAACGACACCAAATCGATTGGAACACTAGGCACGTACGTGGCCATGAGGTGGCAGAAGATCACGATGAGCGCCAGGATCGAGATTGATATGAAGTATCCGGAATAGTACTCCCGGCGAGCCTTGTCCGACCCCAAAAAAAAGCTGGTGATAATGCCCGTAGGCATACCGGCTATGAGAGGGGCGAATGCTGGACTGACGAACTGCGATATGTACTTCGCGGCTGCGATCGTCGCTCCACCCAGTACGAATGCCTTAACAACTTCCTGCATCTATAGTCTCTCACACGAGAATATTTTCGGGGCAGCGGTAGATGAGTGAGTTGACGTCCCGGAGCACGTCGAACACGGTGGGGCGCATACGGTGGTTCGGTTGGAGCATGGCGACCACTAGGTCCTCTAGGTCTGGAGCCTTCGCGCGTACAGGTCTCCAGTCGATGTCGGCGCTGTCAGGATGTCGCCTGGCTATGATTGTATAGAGGACGCGACCAAGGCTGAAGACGTCGCTGGTGGGTCCGTACCGCAACGTGTGTATCTCCGGAGCCATGTACGGAGCGGTGCCCGTTACCTCCCCCAGGGAGTCTTGGTCGTAGTAATCTTTTCTAAACCATCGCGCGTGCTCGAAGTCGATCATGATGTAGTTACTGGAGTCGCCTTCCACGTAGTTCTCCAACTTCACGTCGAGGTGGACGAGGTTCCGCTGGTGGATGTGCGCAATGGGTTTTGCGAGCCTGCGTGTCGTCATCAATATGTCGAAGTACGCGGGTCTTGGGTCTGCGAACGCCCTCTGCCAAAGATCACCTTTTTGGTAGAAGGGTAAGACCATATAGAAATTGTCCTTCTCGTAGAAGTGGTCCCGTGCACTGATTATGCTCGGGTGGTCGAGCTGGCTTAGGATGTCATACTCGTGTCTATAGCCGGGTTGCGAGGTTCTGGACTCCTTTAATATCGAGTCGTCACACACGTAGATCTTGTCGGGCCCCTTGCGCCTGGTATAGAAAACTTCCTTGTGCCGGTAGCAGTAGCTGCGAAGGGCGTTGCGAAGCATCTAGTACCAGTTGCTTCTGCGGCTTTAGGTGCTTTTCTCGGTTCTACCACCGGTAGGGGGTGAAGTAGGGTGACGAATAAGGTGGCGTGACGCACTGCCCGCCCCACCCGGCGAGCACCTGCCCCAGGCGGCCGTCTTCGGCTCTGCACACAGCGGGTCCTCCATAGGAGACCGGGGTCTGCACGCAGAACTCTTTTGTGAATCCTTTGTTCATGCATTGAGAAAAACTGAACCCTTCCTGGCCTGCCGACCCAGATATCTGAGCGGTGAACGCGCACCATAACACAACGCAGACGAGGGCGAGGAGAAAACGGGCGGAACTGCGCATATAGACTACGTAGATAAATAAGCAGTCGCGCTTAAGGACTCGACCTAAGCGAACCAGCCGGTGCATCCTAGAATGCGGCCGGAGAGGTCTTTGAGCGAACTGAGAAACGAGGGAGTAGGTTGTAGAGGGGTCGGTTGAGCGCGACCAAAGCGCCAGCAAACCATGGCATGACCGGATGACCAGTGCTGCCTCTGGCAATCGAGCGAACAGTAAGGCACGGCGTCGCTCTCCCGACACCATGGGCATCGCAACTCGACCGCCGGTTTCGAGCAAAAGCCGCACTGGGGCTTTGTCCGGATGGGAGCCCTTGGCCGCCAGTTTCCGGGAAACTCCAGCGTGGGATCGGCGGAGGTGACACTCCGTATGCGCGCGTTCTGACAGGCCTTCGAACACACGCGGGAGTCCGCTGCGAACAGCCAGGCCTTTTTCGGATCCGGGGCGATCTGGGCTCCGCAGTGCCCGCAATAAGTCATGGTAGGTTGCGCTCGGTCTGTAAGTGGCTGTGTGGATCAATTTTACGTGCCAGTTGGTAGGTTTCCACTAGAGGCAGGTATGGGTCACTCGTACCGCAGAAGTCGAAGGTCTGGTCGGATTCTAGCGCGCGTCACGGCGTGGATGGGGTCTTGAGATGCAGGTGGGTCCGCTACCCGACGGCCACTTTCGCTCCTTGCCGTTCCGCGTGTGCTCGCTAGCTCTCGCACAGGCAGGCCATCGAGGTTGCTTCGCTTGATGTTCACGCCGTTTCTCACCAAGTACCTGAGAAAGCAGTGTTCGATAGTTGCGCCGGCGTAGCACCCATGCTCCTTATTGGCCTGATTGATGATTCCTGGCAGGTTATTGTAGAACGCGCCCATCGTCTCCGTCAAGTCCATGCCGTGCGTCCAGAAAAAGTCGTTTGCGTATGCGTAAGTCATGACCTGACCACATCCGATCACGGATATGGTGTTGGGGTCCTGGTTGACCATTTCAATGTTCGAGCTTGCATACGTGGTGTTGAAGAGGTCAATATTACCCGGCGTATACAGTGGCATGCCTAACTCGTCGACCTCGCAACCATCGTATTCCCCCTCGAACGTCCAGACCTTTCCATCGTCACCCCACAAGAGCTGGTCGAATCGTAATCGCATCACGACGTCGTATGTAGCACCTGTCGTCTTCATGTGGCGGAGCAGCATTTCGTAGCACTTGTCAACAAGGAAGTACTGCCTGAGTAGGATCGTAATTTCATCGGGCAGCATATTGTATGCGGGACGGACCTGCATAGAATCGTCGAATGGCTTCTTAATCTTCCAGTGAGACCCGTCTCTCGTGACAAGCTGCTCGATGGATGCGGTATCTGGTCGAGTTAAGGGGATAGACACTTGCGGGTTCACCCTGGCGTGCGCAAGAGAGCTCTTAAACTCATCTTCGTCGAAAACGTAGCTTTCTATCGGATCTACGAAGTCTACAGCCTCCGAGATCGCCTTGACTTGTGTGGGTCGGTCGCCGCTTCGATTAGCCGCGTTTCGGAGCAGGTTATTGGAGTCAACACCCATGAACACATCACAGGAGTATAGTTCCTTAATTCGTTGGACGACACACCTCGTCAAGGCAAACGTCCGGAGCTGCCCACACAGTATCAGCGCTACTCTCATCCCTCTATTATGTATCGCTATATTCCCCTGCCGCCGTCGTTATTATCTGACTAAGTATTATACCATGGTTAAGCAGAAGCATGTCAACTCGCGGGTTGCGGTGATAGGCCTGGCATGCGTTGCTGCGATTATACTTGCTGTTATTGGGATGTATCTTGCGGTCAAGTGGGGTCAAGGCGACATTAGCTGCTCGTTCGGAAAATTCTCCGGCATTACTGGACAGCTTTACGTGGATCGTGACAGCATCGCAGCGCTTCCCAAGTTAATGGACTCTACTGACAAGTTTGTTCGGGAACTGAGGGACGAGCTGCTGGCAAGTAAGGAATCCCGAAACAGCACGATCGAGAGATTGAACGGACGAAAGGGACCCATGGGGCAGCCGTTTATGATGATAGCCACTCAGACTACAGACGACCAGGAGAAGGGTGACATGCTGAACGAC
>Ga0163180_10000398_pt1 | contig 25474 bp, 15 predicted proteins | sample AtlANTMetagenome_2_FD_109647 | JGI IMG/M metagenome (GOLD analysis project Ga0163180, IMG submission 109647) | Marine eukaryotic phytoplankton communities from the Atlantic Ocean - Atlantic ANT 4 Metagenome | ecosystem: Environmental > Aquatic > Marine > Oceanic | place: North Atlantic Ocean...
GTTTTCCAGTGTTTACTGATAATGATTCATTTACAAGCGCTACAAATATGAACCTTGTACGTGCAATGATTATGGTCCCAGACGGTGTACGAGTAATGGTCGCACCGTCTACTGCTGATTTTGATACAGGCTATTGGAATGATTCAGTTACACCGGCAGTACCAGATGACGACACTGTATTTGATGGAAGTTTTAAATTAATTCTTTCAGGTGTGTCAGGTTCAGATGATGGCTCTACTGAGGGGCTAAAAATATTTAATGCTTCACTAGATCCAGCTAGTCCACTATACCTAACAAATATATTAAACACATCATCAGATCTTTTTGAAGATGAAAGCCACTTATTGTATGCTGACTTTCCAGTAGAGGCAGAGGTTGCAACCGTAAACGATGACGGCTCAGCCGCTGTTTTTATTGCATCAGATATCACAGAAAATAATCTTGGAAATTTTGAACAACGCTTCTCAGGTGCTAAAACAACAAGTTTTGTTTCACAGCCGATGGGCGGCATACAACATGAGCTTTTCCATTTTGAAACATTATCACATGGTTCACAAATGAATGAAGAGTTTAAGATTACAATTGCAGACCACAAGTTGTCTAGTGATCCAGATGATACTTGGGCAACATTCACTGTTCAAATTAGGCGATTTGGTGATACAGATAAAAACAAGCAAATAATTGAACTTTTTTCTGATTGTAATTTAAATCCTTCATCACCAAACTATGTTGCAAAAAAAATAGGAAATAAAAAAGTTTATTTTAATTTTGACACGGTTGAATCAGAGCGCCAACTAATATCTACAGGTGCGTTTTCAAATCAATCAAATTATGTTCGTATAGTTATGGGTGCAGCTGTTACAGCTGGCGACGTTCCTGATACAACACTTCCTTTTGGTTTTAAGGGAATTCCTCTTCCAGATTTATCTGATTTAAAATACTTTGTAGCCGGAGCAAACACTGCTATAGCATCTTATTTCCCACCAATGCCTTATAGGTTTAAGGTCACCAAGGGAAGCATTGATAGTCCGTCTGCTTATACAGGTGAACCGGGTCTTGATGAGGCCGTTGATAACAGATTGTGCTGGGGCCTTAAACACACTATAGTCGGTAACATTGCTGAGGCAAACTTTACAGGAAAAAGAAATAAAATTGTTCGCAACTTTACAAAATTTCTTGGAACAATACTAGACAGCGGCTCAGGAAACAATAATGACTTTACACTTGCACGTGTAGCGCTAGGTAAATCATCAACAGCAGCGCTTGGATCAGTAAAGGATGAAATGCTAGGCGCTGCATATATTAGAAATGCAAGCATTGCAAGCGATATAATCACAGATGATTTTTCAACACCTGCAACTGAAAGAGTTACATTCGCTTCACTGCTAACTACAGGTGATGTTTCTGATTTCAATAGATTTTCTAAATACATGAAGTTTACAAACGTATTTTATGGTGCGTCTGATGGCACAAACATACTTTCACGAGATGAAGCTGCGTTAAACGATAAAGCATCGTCTGATCAAACTGGCGGATTAAACACAGAAGATGGCGTTGCAAACAATACTGTTAATTCATTTAGAATGGCTTCACGTATTCTTACCGATCCAATGTCATCACTTGTTGATTTGGTTGCGATTCCAGGAATGAGAGATCCACTACTAACAAGGTATGTTGCTAAACGAATGAAAGATTATCAAATGGGACTTTATGTTATGGATATGCCATCATTTGATGAAGATGGTATCCGCGTGTTCGATGGCGACGCACTTAATCCAGACACTGGTGCAACAATATCTGCGTTTAAGGGATTGGGCTTTGACAACAACTATGTTGCCACGTATTACCCAGATGTTAAGTTCCCGGCACAGATTGTTGCTGCAGACGGTGCAGAGTTTACATCTACAATTGAGGCTCCCGCATCAATAGCCGCGCTTAAAGCAATTGCTCATACAGATGCATCTGGTGGACCATGGTTCGCACCTGCAGGTTTTAACAGGGCATCACTTGATTTTGTAGCTGGCACGACTGTTAGGCTAAACACCGCAGACAGGGATGAGCTTTATGAAGCAATGATTAATCCTATTGCACGCTTTCCAAATTCAGGTTATGTTATATTTGGCCAAAAGACATTACAAATAGCGAAAACATCTCTTGATAGGGTAAATGTTAGGCGAATGCTTCTAAAGGTTAAACGGGAAATCGGTAATATTGCAAAGAACTTCTTATTCGAAATGAATAACGCAAAAACACGTGCAAAATTTGTTGCGCAGGTAACACCGAAACTTGCATCAATTCAAAGTCAACAAGGAATTGATCAATTTAGTGTCACAATGGATGCCACTAATAATACAGCTGTTGACATAGAAAACAATAAAATGAATGGTCGTATTGTACTTGTTCCAACTCGTGCAATTGAATACATAGCAATTGATTTTATTGTTACAAATTCTGGCGTAAGTTTTGAATAAAAGAATAATTAATAATATATTGGAGAAATCTACAAATGTCTGAATTGACTTTTAAAAGTGCTGGTGTTGGAATCAGAGAAATAGATAACTCGGTAGCGGGGACTTATTCACCGAATGGTGTTCCTGCCTGCGTTATTGGAACAGCGAAGCAAGGCCCTGCATTTGTGCCAAAAACTATAGGCAGCATTGCAGACTTTGAAAAAATATTTGGACCAGTTGATGAGACTCAATTTGGTGCAATTGCAGTTCAGCAATGGCTAAAAAATGCTGAGTCAGCGATATTCGTTAGAGTGCTAGGCGTAGGTGACGGCTCTGCAAATGCAAACTACTCAGGTTTTATTGTTGGTGCAGAATTACCAAACACTGGAGACGGTGGATATCTTGGGTCAAATGATTATGCATATGCAGGTGGTGACCAGGGTAGAACATATGTATTAGGCGCTTTCATGGGCGACAATACAGGATCAACATATCTTGAGGATGCAGGTGTTGCCAGCTCAGCGACGTATACATCAACCGAGGAAGCGCAGGCCACTTTAACATTTTCACTTGGTGCAGTTGATGTCGATACTTCAGATTCAATAGAAATAGAAGATCACGAAGGAACTGTTTGTGGACCGTTTTCTGGGGCTGGCCTAGCAGCATTGGCAGCAGATATCGGCGGCCACGCAAGTTTTGAGTCAACAGCAGATGTCACTGATGCCGCTGATCTCAAGCTTTTTGTCACAATGGCTACCGCAGGAGAGGATGGAAATAATAAAACAGCAACGTTAACAGCTGAAGCTGCGAAACTTGTCCCAACAACTGCAGCAGCGCTCACAGGCGCAACAGACCTAACAGCTGCATCAGCAGTAATTGACATCAGTGAAGCCACATCAGACCTTGTGATCGACCATGGTGATGTATTTATAGTCCAAGACACAACGGCCGCACCACATGTGTTTGTTGCAAACACAGCAGATACTGCTCATCCAACTGAAGTTCGCGATGTATTTGATGCAAGTTTAGGCGTCGCCGGTGTCGATTTCGTAACATTCGATGTTTGTGTCGAAGATACAGGTGGTGTTGGGTTTGATGGGTCAACATCTGCAATTTCTACTGCAGGCGCATGGGGGAATCTAGCAACTGTAATTACCGCAGATGCAGCATTCGATTCTGCTTCATTCTCATCACCAAATCTTACAATTGTGCAAGATACTGAGGGCACAGTTGGAAATGAAAGAGCTGTCATGTTTACGATTGCAGCATCAGCTGCAGATGAGTCACTAGTTTCAGGTGAATTTGAGGGTGGCGCAGATGACGTCCAGAATACAATTACTGTAGATGTTTCTGATGCAACAGATAGCAATGCGTTAGACTGGGCAGACGGAGATAAATTAACAATCACCGTCGGCGGAACAGATTATGAGTTTATAGCATACGATGGCGTCGACCCTGGAGTGGCATATGGTTCAACATTCGATATATCAGGAAAGTCTGTTTTTGGTAAGTGGATTGCGCTAAGAGATCTTGTAAATTCATCATTAGTTCTCGCTGAATCTGAGTGGACAGGCGACGATAGCAGTGGGGCACCCCCCGACGGCAGTTCTTGGGACGCCGTCACAGATGCTGTAATACTTTTATATGATTCAAGTGACTACACAATGAAATTTACAATGGATTCAGGTGAGACATCTGCTCCCGCAGTTACTGTGCAATTTTCACTTGTGTCAAATGCAGAGCGTATAGAGACATTTTCAGGCGGTGTTGATGCGCTTTCTACAACATCAGTTGAGGTTCCAATAGTAAGAGGTATGCTTATGACACCATCTGGTGTTCTTGCAACATTAAATAATGGTTCTATGTCACCTCTTGAAGCAGCGGCAACTGAATTAAACATTTTTGATGAAGGTGGAAAAGATACGCTTTTCGGAACGTTAAATTCAAATGGATTATTTACAATTCATCTAAATGGATTTAAATCTGAAACCGAAGATAATCAATTTAATGTTTCACTTGATCCTACAAATTCTTCATATATTGCAAATGTTTTAAACACGGATCCACTAAAATTACAAGAAAAAGGTCATTTGCTATATTCACATTTGCCAATTGACGAGTCACTTGCAGCAATTAATGATGCAGGAGTCACAGATTCAAAAGGTGCAATTTTCCTTGCACCTGGTCAAGAGGAGTCAGGCGGCGAATCAGGTTCACTTGAGGACTTCTCAGGCAGATTTAATCATCCTGTTTCACCTTGGGTTGTTTCACAATCATTTGGTAGTGTACAACATCAATTATTTAGGTTCCACCATAAGAATGACGGACTCCTTGCAAAAGACGATTTAATAAGAATTTCAATATCAAATCTGAAACCTTCTTCAACTGGTTATCCAACATTTACTGTTACGGCGCAGAAGTACAACGGAAGTGTTTTGCAGACATTTTCAAATCTCACACTTGATCCCAAGTCTCCAAATTATATTGCAGCTATAATTGGTGACAAACATGAATACTATAATTTAGACAAGGCTACACCACAACTTGCAGATATTGGTACATATGAAAATATTAATTCACCAATTCGTGTCGAGATGGCAGAAAAGGTTTCAATGAGTCTTACACCACAGTCTGCACTTCCGTTTGGTCACGAGGCTTATTCACAATTAAAAACATCTATATTACGTACACAAAACTATGCAGGTGATGCATTGGCTTCAACTATATCTCTAGATGCAGCAGTTGAACTTCCAGTACCGTTTAGAATGAACATTCTAGGAAATGATGGTGAGGCTGTTTCTGATTACGATTGGGGAACTCAATTTACAAAGATACAGGACATTGATGATCCAAATAAAAGCAGCGTTGTTTCTGACTTGATTTCTAACATTGCAAAATATAGACCATCTGCTCTTGTAACATCAAGCGCATCGTATAATAACAGTGATTTTACACTAGAGCGAATTGAAGTTGATGTAACAGACACAGCAGATGAAAGTGCAATTGATTGGAGTTCAGCATTAACAGTGTACAGAAGAAATGAGACGCTTGCAGACACTGGTACAGCAACAAGATTCTTTTCAGAAGATGACTTAAGCTCATCAAATAATCAATTGTATGCTAAGTTTTCAATGTTTATGCAGGGTGGTTTTGATGGAACAAATATTTTCGTAGAAGAAAAATCAAAATTAATGGACACTGCAATTGAATGGGAATATGAAGATGCTGCAAAACAACATGCGAAAAATGGACCAACAGCTGCAGCATATAGAACTGCATTAGACGTTCTTTCAAGTAAGTCAGACACAGATTTCAACTTATTGGCAATGCCAGGAATTAGAAATGTTCCAACAACTAAATACGCAATTGATATGGTTGAAACACGCTTTGATGCAATGTATATTATGGATGTAGCAGGATATAATGATTATGGTAGAATTTCTACACTATCTGAAGATCAAATTCCAAATGCAAATTTAACTGCATCAAACTTTGAAGGCCTTTCATATGATTCTTCATTCGCATCAGCATATTTTCCTGATGTTACAATGAATTTTAATGGAAGCGATGTAGTTGTGCCTGCATCATGTGCGGTATTAGGTGCATTCTCCAAAAACGATAGCATGGCATACAGCTGGTTTGCTCCAGCAGGTTTCACAAGAGGTGCACTCTCAGATGTTTCAGAAACAGGAATATCATTTAGTAGGGCAAACTTAGACAATCTTTATGAAGCAAAGATTAATCCTATTACATCATTCCCAGGCTCATCTATAGTTGTCTGGGGTCAGAAAACACTGCTTCAGGCACCATCATCACTGGATCGTGTTAATGTTCGTAGGTTGCTTATTTACATCCGTAGACGTGTTAGAGAAATTGCAGTTGGATTCTTATTCGAGCCAAACCGCGCAGAAACATTAGCAAAATTCCAGGCAACTGTTACACCTTTACTTGAGTCAATTCAAACAAATAATGGTGTTGAAAGGTTTAAGGTAAAAATTGACGCAGATACCACAACACAAATAGATGTAGAAAACAACACACTTCGTGGAAAAATCTACATACAACCAACACTTACAGCAGAATTTATATCATTAGACTTTGTTGTGTCAAATACAATTTAATAACATATTTATAATTAAGAGATTCTAGGAGAATACAAAAATGGCTGAAACACTATCCGTATCGGACATGCTTCCAAACAAATTTGAACCAAAACGTACAAATCGTTGGGTGTTGCAAATTGAAGGTATAGACGCGTTCCTTGTTAAGACAACTAAGCGACCAACAATGACGCTTGAGGAAATTACAATTCCATTTATTAATGCAAAGCGTTATCTTGCTGGTGGATTTAAATTTGAAACAATGGACATCACACTCCATGATCCTATCGCACCTTCTGGCGCACAGCAAATAATGGAATGGATTAGAACACATTATGAATCTGTTTCTGGTCGCGCTGGTTATGCTGATTTTTATAAGCGTGACCTGCAACTCAAGCTTCTTGATCCAATTGGAACTGTTGTTGAGCTTTGGGACATCAAGGGCGCATTTATTACATCTACAAACTATGGAGACCTTTCATATGAAGATGATAATAAAATCAATGAAATATCTGTTACACTTAGATACGATAACGCAATACTTCAGTACTGATACATAGTATTAGCTTTATTACGTAAATTATCCCAAATGGTTAAATATCATTATGGGATTTTTTATTTGCTAAATATATATTCATATAGAGGTTATAGTAATGATGTTTAGTTTTTTTCATAATAAAGGCAATGATTTAATAATTGATGATTTAACTGAGGAAATTCATGAAGGCACAGAGATTTATTTAAGTTGGGAATTTCCAAAAATAGTGGAAAAAGATTTCACATGTGAATCATGTGGTAGAAAAACAAACATTCATGTAGAATACAACATTTCAGATTTGCGAAGAATAGTTGAGGATGTAAATTTGCGCCTAAACCCATCAAATAGAGATGATTATGCAATAAAGCATAAAGTTCAAAAAGCAGTAGTAAATGAACTCAATACAAGTTATGACCTTGAACATTCTGTAATATGTGAAAATTGCAAGTATTAATTTTTACGTTTGTATTTGTACAATATACAATAATATATTCTATATGGAGAAAAAATGTCAGATAAATTAACAAGAGAAGATATTTTTACGCAGCAAAATCAGCATCAGCCTGGTATTCAAACAAACAATGTTATAAAAGATGATTTTGGCTGGGAAACACCAGTTGATGTTGCACCACTGCCTTCAGAGGGTAAAATATATGACAAGAGCTCACCACTGCATGGAAGAAAAACAATAGAAATAAAAGCAATGACAGCAAAAGATGAAAATATTTTAATGTCAGAGGCATATATTAAAAATGGAACTGTTGTTAATAAACTACTTGAATCTTGTATTGTTGATAAATCTATTGATATAAATGAATTACTTACAGGTGATAGAAATGCAATAATGCTGGCAGTTAGAATAACAGGGTATGGCTCTGACTACAAGACAACAACAGTTTGTCCATCATGCAAAGCATCAAGTGTTCATGTAGTAAATCTTTCAAATCTTTCAATCAAGCGTTTCGGTGCAGAGCCCACAGAGATTGGAAAAAATATGTTTCAAGTAGAGCTTCCTTTTACTAAAAAAATTGTATCTTTTAAACTGCTTACTGTCGGCGATGAAACAGAAGCTGCAGAAGTTGCAAAAAGACGTGAAGAAATGCTGGGCATAAAGTCTGGTGAGTCACGAATGACAGAATCTTTAATGAATTCAATAGTTGCAATTGACAATATAACAGACAGGAATAAGCTTAGTAAATTTGTAGATAATATGCCTGTTAGGGATGCAAGATTTTTAAGAAAATATATAAATGATATTACACCATCAATTGACATGAATTCTATGTTTGAGTGCCCATCGTGTGCAAAGGAGGCTCAAGTTGGAATTAGGCTTGGGCTCGGGTTTCTTTGGCCTGACTCCGAGCTATAAAGAATATTTGCTTGAAGAGCAGTATTTTTTAATAAAGCACCTTGGCATGAATTTAAATGAAGTGCTATCAATGCCTGTCCAATATAGAAAGTGGTGGATTCAGCGTGAAATGAAATACAATGCAGACATGAAAAAAAGGCATGAAGACGCAAGAAAGAAATAGTCGGCTATTTTTGTAAGCTTATATTTATTAATATTAAAAAGGTTTAAAAGTTAATATGCCGCCAGATCCGCCAGCAACACCGCCATCCACACTGCCAGTAACACCAGCAACGCCAAGTGGTACAATCCCGGTCTTTGTTACAAACGCAAGTGAAATAGGTGGACAACCTGGCGGGACACAGGTACCCGGCACAGGCGGACTTGAAGAAATTAGACTCCAAGCTATGGAAACTCCAGGCTCTGCAGTAATTCTTCCAGGAATGAAAAAGATGGCAGAAAGCTATAAGGCTGCTTTCGTGAAGGGTTTCGAAGGTGGAGACATAGGCAAAATTCAAAAAGAAATGATCGATGATGCATTTGTAAAAGGAGATAAGTTATACGAACATCAACAAGATTTGATAAGAGCTCTTGGCGCAGATAGTGAGGCAGCGCAAGCGATGCATAAAGCAAATATTGATATGTATAATCAATCAATTTTGGTCACTGGTACTATAGGCGAAGGTGAAGCAGAGAAACCACTTAGGGCGTTTTACAGTAGTATAGATGAAATACAAAGATTGTACAAGGGCATTGTTAATGATGATCTTTTGAAGACTCATTTTGCAGTTAATACAACAGCGCAGATTCAAGCAGAACTGCCATTATATGGTAGAGCACTTGGATATAGAACTTCAATGGTGCAAAATTTTATAAAGAGGCAGTTTGCACTTACAGGCAAAGCTGATGAAGGTTTATTAAAGTCTACACTTGCATTCTCAAAAGCAGTTGAAAAATCAACAGGTATATCAAGCAAAATTATAGCTGGAAATATTGGCGAGATGATGGAACAAGTTTCATTGTTTGGAAATATGACAGAAGATGAAATGGCAAGGTCAGCGGCTGCAGTTGCAAAACTAGGTATTGAAATGAGGTCGCTCACGAGCATAACTGAAACTTTTAATAATTTTGAAGGTGCTGCCGAAGCTTCTGCAAAATTAACACAGTTAACAGGCGTAGCATTTGATTCAGTGGAAATGATGCGTATGTCAAATGAAGGCGATAAATCAGCAATGCTTGCATACCTCAAGCGCCAATTTGATGTTGGGGGTATTGATGTCCATAGCATGAGCCAGCCTATGCTACGAGCAGTTAAAAGTGCACTCGGTGTTGGAGACACTGATGAGGTTTTGAAAATGTTTGGTGAGGCATCAAATGGGTTAGACAGCTTCCTGTTTGATGTAGACCAAGGCCTGGGCGGTGTAGGGCCAGGTAATGTAGACGATGCACTTGCTGAGTCAATGTCGAATATAGACAGGCTAAATCTTTTAAAGGGAAACGTAGAACAACAAATGGCAGGATTTCATGGGATTTTAAGAGATGGAATAACAGACGCATTTGCAGTTACTGCTGATCAGTCTAAAAGGGAACTTGAAACACTTGCATTTGATGTGATGGGTCTTCAGGGAGAAGCTATTAAATCGGGAGTGCTCAACCCCATGATAAAACTTTTTGACCTCGGCATAAGCACTCTTGTATCGATGCTGCGAGACTTTGTTGAAAAAGGGAACGAAATCCTTATGGAAGGCGGCGGTATTGAAGAGATACTTAAAATGGGAAAGGAAATAGAAAAGGCGAACGAGGCACAGGAAAAACTGGACAAGGCATCAGTGAGGCAGAGGACAAGACTTGATCGAAAGCTCAATGTAGCCGAATCAGTCCAAACAGGAGATCCTGCTCAAACCCAGCGAATGGATTTTGATATAAACCAAGCAATGGATTTAGAACAGCTACAAGCGTTTGCAAAAGCCGATGGCCGGGCTGACACACCGGAAGAACGAAGAAAAATAGATGAGCTTATTAAGTTAATGGCACAAAACTTTAGGGATCGCGATCCAACAAATGACACTGTAGAGATAAAGATATCAGCGAGTGATGACCAGATTGTCTTCACACCAAGTGGTGGCAGTCCAGTAACAATTGATTATACAACAGAGTAATTTTAGGATTTTATAATGTCAACAAATGATACAAGGAAAACATTAAGAGATTTTTTTGATGAGAACGACTTTTCACCTTCTGGTACAACAGGAACAGATTCTATAACATTCTCGAACCTTGAAGACAAGAACGGTCCTGACATTGATGGAGGTGATGATTTAGCAGTAACGCTTGACATAAATAACAATCAGCATCCGCTATTAAACTTTAACAACACAGATCTTGGAAATATAAGTATACTTGGTGATTATCTTAGTTATATTACACAGCATTTTCATAGGGCTGGTCCAAATGAATTTTTCATTGAAAAAGGAAATACTGCAGCTTCCTCAACAGACAGAGGTGAAGTAATCGAAGAGGTTTCAGATAATAGTCATGGTGCAAATGATACATTTACAAATAGTCAACCAGGTCTAAATGATACATTATCTAGCTATTCAAATAGTGGTTATTTTGATGATGCTTCAGGAAGCGAGCCCATATCAAACTTAATAAATAAAACAGGCGATAGTTCATCAGAAGCGCCGTCTGGTCATAAATTATATAGTGAATTAGATGCAAATACTGCAAATGCAAACGAAGATGCAGAACCAGTTAAGTCATCATTTGAAATGCTGAAGGCAAATAATAGATTTAATGGCAGTAATATTGCAAACAAGTATAAATCATTTTTATCTGATGACAAAGCATTTGCACTAGGTCAAAGTAAAAAGGGTGCATATGTAAAAACCCCTACAGAATCTACTGCAACTGATGCACACAATTTTATATTTGATGATTTAAAGGAAGTTGGATATGAAATGTTAAAAAATGCAGCCCAAAATGGCAACGATCATGATGTATTTGCACAAGATGTTTCGCCAAGAGAAACAGGCAGTTCACCATTTAGGACAGGATCCGGAGAAGCGACGGTTTCGCGTAGTGGAAGGGGTGCATTTGAGATGGGCACGCAAGAAGAAATCAAGATAAAAAAATCGCTTACATCACCAGACAATAAATTTATTGAGACAAGAGCTGAATCAGGTGAGAATGTTAATGATGAATATTTTCATTCAATTATTGAAAAATTTCGTACAAAGTTAGATACTTATCATGCATTTGATGGCTCAAGAGCAAGAAGAAATAATTCTGCTTACACCGTTAATAACTACGATGAATCTGTTGAACATGCATTGGCAATGCTTTTTCCCACAGACGGAAGAGCACATTTACATCCATTTTATACAAATGTTGCAAATGCAATGCTAGATATAATTAATAATGAAGAAATTCCTGGTACTGTTGGTAATGACAAATTAGACACAGGTCAAAGCATTGCATTTAAGTTTTTAGACAATATGGCTGTAATAGGCGATATTATGCTAACACTTGCTATAAAAGAAAAAACTGACAAGGGTAATATTTTAACAGGCGGGTATTATGATGTTGATGAGCGACCTGAGGGACCAGCAACACGAATAGCAAAAAGTAAAACAGCATCAAATGGACCAAATAGTAAATCTTTAGCTTGGCGTGGTTCTTCACTGCCTGCATTATATCATTTGCCTGAGTCTGTTATTAAATCCATGCAAACTATGGGTGCTGTAAATGGTCAAAATCCAATGAAGGGCATGATTGCGGGCGGATTAACAGACAAAACATATATGTCTCTTAATATTGCGGACGCTGTAGAGGAAATACTTGGAGCTGAAGACTGGGCAAATAGGATACGTAAAGGCGGCAGCAAAATACCAAAAATGCTAGTCCAGAGAATGGAAGATCAATTAGACGCTGAGTATGTACCATTTTACTTTCACGATTTAAGGACAAATGAAATAATATCTTTTCACGCATTTCTTAATGATCTTTCAGATAGTTTTTCTGCAAACTATAGTGACAATGATGGCTTTGGCAGAATGGATCCTGTGAAAATATATAAAAACACAACACGTGATATTAACTTTTCATTTAAAGTCGCAGCAACATCAGAGCAGGATTTTGATGAAATGTGGTTTAAAATAAATAAATTAATCACACTGCTATACCCTCAATGGTCACCAGGTGAACAATTAAAAGCAGGCGAGACTACATTTATAAAACCATTCAGTCAAGTACCAACAGCATCACCAATTATAAGACTCCGTATTGGTGATGTAATCAAGAGTAATTATTCGCGATTTAATTTATCACGTATTTTTGGAAGTGGGCATAAGGATACAAAAATTCACCCAGGTGATGTCGGCGGGACATCACTGCTTGCTGCCGTTGGTTTTCTTACAGAACAATTACCCGGGCCACTTTCTTTTAATGTAAACCACGTTGTTCAGCATGTACAGCTTGCACTTTCTAGTGTGATGCTTAAGCTTATGTTGGCTATTGTGGGTTCTCCACTGCAGTATACTGAGTTGATACCTGATGATGACCCAATTTGGATTGTGCTAAAAGATATAGCGTTTGACCTACTGTCAGGCCAACTTAGAAATGGATTTATGTCACCTGCAGTAAATGTTGCATTTGATAGACTAAGGGATCCTGATGGTCCAGAACAAAATACTTTGTCATTTGGTGTCGGCGCACAAGTTGGCGATGCAGTCATGTTAAAACCGTCAAATGGTAAATATTATATTTCACCAAAGTCTGTGTCTGGCGTCAAAGATAAAATTGCTATTTTTAATATGCACGGCCTTGACGAGGATGACGATAATATATTAACATCAAATGAAGCTGGAAGGCTTAATAGTGACTTTGACAAGGTAATATTAACTCGTCATTTAAAATGCAGGGTCGTAGGAAGAAAGACTCATGCAGGAAAAACGTACTATAATGTAGTTGCAGTTAGTGAAACAAAAGGCAAAGCCAAAACATTTGACGTAGCAAGGGGCGAAGGAGCAGATGGTCGTGATGATGTACAAATTCAGCTTAAAGTAAATTGGGAAAATATTGATTTGGCTGGAAGAATGTTCACAGTTACATATGATGATTTTATAATGGATCCTGATTACCTATTTGGTGCATACTTTTCAATTTTGCTTGACCCAGTATCTGCAGCGCTAGACCAAGTTCAGGATGTAATAGATACATTCGCTGGTGGATTAGGTCTTTCCACAGACAACATTAATTTATTTACAACTACATTTGAAGATTTAATGCATCCTGTAAACAACTCAATAGTAAAATCATTTGAAACAACAAGTGGTCGAGGTATAGCAGGTGTAATAAAGTCTATGAGTTTTGACTGGATAAAAAGTGAAGACACTCCATGGGAAACATCATTTGGTAGTCGCGCACCAAAAATATGTGATATAACAATAAAATTTGAACCAATACATGATATTGCACCTGGTCTTGATAGTGATGGATTTAACAGGGCACCTACTCATAATGTAGGATCAATAATGAATAACATTGCAGGAGATCCATATGAAAAAGGATTTGATTCAGCTAAAAAATCATTTGACATTGCGATGAACGATGCATCAGTAAGTGGGCATACATACAAGAGTTAATAAATGGCACAATCTAGATATACACAAAGCGTAGGGAAAGTAAAAAGAGCGGATACATCTGCTATTTATCATGCATCAATTTCAGGTGCAATTGATACAAAAAAAATTGTATTAAATTCAACACAGCGATTAGATACACTTGCAGGTGAATACTATGGAGATTCGCAGTATTGGTGGGTAATAGCTGCATCATCTGGCATAGGTTGGGGACTGCAGGTTCCAGCGGGAACAGTAATAAGAATCCCAACAAATGTACAAAGTGTATTTAACCTTATACAATAGAGAATGTTATGAACTCTGAACTTAGAGATAAATTAAGAAAGCTTACAATGTTCTATAATAGGGCAGACTTTATGTCACAGAGGCCCAATAAGGAAAAGACAAAGGACGAAAAAAGAACTGAAGAGCTTGAGTTTTTATTTTTTGATAAAGATTCACCACTTTCGCTTGCTGCAATTTTTGATAGACTAAAAGGAAATTCAAGCACAAGGGATGAAATAGATGCTGAAATTGAATCAATAGAGGCAGACATAGAAGGTGCCACAGGAATGGCAAACTGGATTCCTGATTTTTTAGAGCAAGGAAAATTTGATAGGTGGGATGCTGAAATCAAGGCTCTTAAATCACTTGATGAGTATACATGTACAATTAATTTTGCAGAAAGTAGCGATGCTAATGAAGATTTAATTAATCACATATTGGGGCCATGTTTTTCAAAAGTGGGAACAAATGATATTTTATTACCTGGTTCAGAAGCCGGAATTTCAAAGGATAGAATTTTATTTGCACAAATTGATAGCGACTATGTGTCACCATTAAAAAAAGATGCAGATTTACTTGACAGTTATTTAAATTATATTCCAAACATAGAAAGATCAAGGTGTGTACCATTTTTAAATGTTGAATTTTTGACAATACAGCCTGTTTCAGCAATTGAGATGATAACAGATGGAGATGACAATATTACAGGGTGGAGAGGCAATGATGAGCAATTAGCTGTTTTTAATTTTTTGAACGGTCAAAATCGTATTGCGAAACAAGGGTCAGCAGATTTCCTTATGCTAAGAGGTTCGCAGCACAATTTGCCTACAACCTTAGATGAAGATGATAATCCTATTTTCAGGTCAGTTACATCACATGGTATGGAGACATTTACACTTCCTCAAACTGTTCAGGGAAAAAGGGTAAATCCACTTACTGATCCATTTCGTCCTTTAATGTCTCTTGATAGTGCAACTATACATGTGTATGCAGCAGGAGAAGGTGATATTTCTTTTAGAAGGGCAACATTAAAATTTACGCTATTTGACAGAACAAGACTGAGAGACGTAAGTTTTTTATTAAATCCTGAACGATTTGGTTCGACAATTGTGCAAGTTGAAGCAGGGTGGAACCATCCAGATGAATCAACTGCATATGGTGCAATATTAGGTGCAATGAAAATAAATGATCTTTATAAAATTACAAAGGTAGATTTTTCAATGAAGGATGCATCTACATTTAATATATCAATAGACATTGCTATGCTAGGAAGCCAAGCAATTTTTCATGAGAATATTTTTGGTGAATCATCACGAGCAAAACAAATAAAAAAATGGCAAAAAGAATATTATGACATAGCAGGTGCGTATGCAGGTATAGCAAATTCTTTGGGTGAAGGTTTCGAGCTTTCTCCAGGAAATATTTTACCAAAATCAATAGTTACAAAAAAGGGTGGAAAGGATGCTGTCGCAACATTTTCAATGGCACTTAGTGAACTTAAAAAACTTCAAAAGGATCTTCAAGAAATTGTTGCGGAAAGAAATTTTGATGATGATTCTGACAATGACATAGCGCAGGATACAGTTAAAAAAATTGATGAATTTTTAAGTGATTTAAACATTGAAAGTTTTGAAGAAGCAGGTGATATGATAGAGACATTGAAAAATGAGCTTATAAGTAAATTAGATGATCCTGGTGATTCACAAGACCCATATTTAGTTCCACCTTATGATGGTGTTGTTGAAATTGAAACATCACCAGGGACTCCAGCGATTGACAGGCAATTAGGGCTTGTCCCGGGCGCTCCTGGAACTGATTCTATTGGTGCATTAATACTTCCTGGTGACAGTGTATGGAAATACCAGTGGAACACAGTTGAAGGTGCTACAGGAACACCTCCGCCTGCCGAATCAAGGCCCGGTGACCCACCCAACCCAGAAGAAGAGTCAGCAAGACCAACAAATCCGCAATCAATGTATCCTCATTATTGGTGGGCACGAAGAAATGTTGCAACAGATAGTAAAGTTGATGCAGCAGGCAATGACGTATGGGAAAATCTTTGGACAGCTAGGTTCCCAACGCTTAATAATGCGCTTGCATATCAAATATTAAACGAAGCATTTCCTATAGTTCCTGGAGTGCCACCAACTTATGAAGACTCGCCAGCAGAGACACCTTATATATCATTTGGGAAGTTACTTATAAATCTTGTTGCAGCACCTTGCATAGCAAGAAGCAATGGTACAATAATTGAGACTCATGTTATTACATATAATTTTAATAAATTTGCAGCTGGATTAGGGTACAAACCAGGAGATCCCAAGACAAACATTGCGACTTTTGCATTTAAAAAAGAAGATGTTAAAGCTGCAATGACAAAGCATATTGATAAACATTATGATATTATGCCAAAAGATATTATAAGGTTTGCAAAAAATGCAATGAAAAATAAGTTTAATGAACAATTTGGAATTGTGCCTGTTGATGAAGACGGACAATATTCAGATCCAGTAGCCGCGCTTAAACAAGACGCACAAATAGCAGCAGATAAAATTACAAGCTTAAAAAAGCGTCGTGATTCAATTCAATCTGCAGACTCAAGTAATACTGAGACGTATGTTTCGCCAGAAGAGATGCCAGCAGAGCTAGATCTCATAGAAGAAGATTTAACAACAGCTGAAGCTGAATTAGAGGCTGCTCAAACAGAAATGACAGAGCTAGTCAAAGAAGGTGAAGAGGCAATGAAGGCGTCATTAGGCGTTAAAAAACTAATAATGCCTGATATAAAATTATTTATAGAAACAGCAAAGCATGGTAAAAAAACAATTGTTAGGTTTCATGTTTATGATGCTAATGAAAAACCATACGAATTACAGGAACATGCTGCAAACTTACAGGAACTTCTTGATTCAAATATAAATGAAAAAGATCCAAAGTCAAAAAATACGTATGAAGCATTAAACAGTATTCCTGGTGTATTGACAACTGTTGAATCTCGCCGCCCAGATTCAAATCCAAGAACAGTATTAAACCAAAGAAGTTTAGCTGTGAAAAACGTAATAAAAGCAAATATGCCATCTATCACATATGGGACTGAGGCAACTGCTATAAATTCAATGTCAGTTAATACGATTAGTGACAACAATATGAATACAGCGTTTATGCTTGAAGCAACTGATCCTGAAAATAAAGACCCATCAGACGCAGCAGGTCCGCCTGATAGTCCACCGCCTGCTGAAGCTGAGGCGCAAGTAATTATCCCAGTGACTTTATCACTTGATATGCTCGGTTGTCCTGTGTTAGAATATGCGCAGCAAATATTTGTAGATTTAGGTACAATGACAGACCTTGACAATGTGTATGGCGCAGTTGATATACAGCACAATCTTAAACCTGGTTCATTTACAACAACAGTAAAAATGTCACCAACATATAATGGAACATCAATTACGTTTGGTGATATTATTGGCGATATAATTGCTGATCATGATCGTGTTGCGCATGAAGCAGGCGTTCATGAAGACGAAACCTCAGGTTCCTGAAGACGAAACCTGACAATTATAAAATTGTAAATACACAATGTTATACTATATAATCAATATGTGAAATTTTTAATTAATAAATCAGTTCTTGGCACAGAAAATAATTTTATAATAAGTGATGATGAATTTATAGTTCAAAATCACAATAAAGATAATATTTGGACAGTCGACAAAAATGAAGAGTCTATAAAAAGTATAACATTAATATCATCACTTAATTTACTAAAAATACCTCAAATATATACAAGTGCACACCAGCGACAATTTGAAATTCTTGGTGTAAAAAATCCTAATTGGGTGCTGTCATTAGGTAAACAAAATTTTAAAAATTATATATCAAAAATAAAAAAATATGTATCTAATGAGTTTAGTGAAATAAATAGTAATGCATATTATTCAACGACATTTATAGAGGGCCGCCAGACCCTTTTTAAGCTATCTGAACCAAACATATGTATGGAAACATTGGCGAGGCATAAGAAAGCCGCAGACGTACGAAACTTAAAGCTTTTACAGTCTTTTGCAGATTGCAAAAAAACAAAATATTCACAATCATCAAGCGTAACAGGAAGACTTTCAGTTATGTCAGGACCGAATATTTTGCATCTGAAAAGAGAACATAGAGATATATTGGTTTCAAGGTACGGTAATGAAGGTGCAATCATTCAACTTGATTTTAAATCACTAGAGCCTAGAATACTTGCATTGCTTCAAAAAGACAATGTTCCAAATGATATATACTCAGATATTGTTTCATTTATTGGCAAAAATATAGATCGTGACCTTGTTAAAAAAGCTACACTTGCAACAATATATGGAATGTCTAGGTATAATCTTGCAACAATGCTTAATATTAAAGATACAAAAGAAATTATAGAAAAAATAAATGAATATTTTGGAATTTCATTATTTCAAAAAAGCCTTATTATTGACCTTGCTAAAAATAAAAAAATACAAAATTTTTATGGACGCAATATTTTTGTTGAACAAGGAAATGAGCATCTTCTTGTCAACTACTTTACTCAATCAACAGGAGTAGATGTTTCGTTGGTTGGCTTTAATCAAATTATAGATAATATAAAAAAACAAGATTTAAGCATAGAGCCTATTTTTGTACTACACGATGCGCTAATATTAGATGTGCATAAAAACAGTATTAAACAATTGAAAAATATAATAAAAGACGGTATAATAATCCCAGGATTTAATAATAATAAATTTCCACTCGAGTTAAGTTTATTTTATAAAAGGATAAAAAATGACACAACACTTACATGATATTGAAACGCTAACAAATAATTACAATCTTTTTCTTAAGCTATGCAGTAAATTAGGCGAAAGATCTGAGGCTGTAACATCTATGGTAGAATATATGGGTGAACGTTTACTTATGTGTCCTGCATCATCAAGGAGTTCATATCATTGTGCACATCCAGGCGGATTAATTGAACATTCATTAAATGTTCTTAGAAATATGAAAAAATTAGCAGAGGCATATGATATGTCTATTCCTGCTGATTCTATGATTATAGCTGCATTATTTCATGATTGGGGAAAAGTTGGTGACTTAAATGAAGCATATTACTTAGAGCAGGATAGCGATTGGCATAGGGAGAAGTTAGGTCAAATGTATAAAATAAATGAAAATATGCAATCAATGCCAAATGCAGAAAGAGGATTATGGCTTCTTCAACATTTTGGTGTTCAATTAACGCTTGAAGAATGGATTGCGATTAGGACAAATGATGGCGCTGAGGCACCAGAAAACAAGCCATATGGTACATTAGCGATTCCAAACCTTGCGTTATTGACTCAGCATGCAGATCAAATGGCAGCAAAACAAGAAAAAGAAAAATATACACAATAATATAAATTATATGAATATTTATATACATGATTAAAAACATAAACGAAAGAGGAAGGCCCTCTATTGGTGGTTTACCAGGTGATTCATTTGGCCACAATACATCACCAAGAAGGTCTTTTCCAACTACTGGTTCACCTTCAAGATCTGCTGACAGTCAAATTGCAATGGGTCGTATAAATCGTAATCGTGATGATGAACAATACTCTGATCGTGATATGTTTCCTGATAATGTATGTGACATTGATGAAGAAGAAGATGATTATGACATGGATTTGCGTTCAAAGCTATCAATTGACCTAAGGGGCAGAAAAGCAATGCCTGAAGTAAGAACATTGGCATACATTTTTAATGCAGATATTGATGATCTTATTAAAGAAAACGAGGAAAGACAAGCATTGATTGATGAAGATCTTATTGAAGATGAAGATGACAATGAGGATGTTGATGAGCATTCAATTGGCGGATATGCTACACCGCTTGCTCCGCCCTCAAATCCAAAACAATTTTACAGGGGAATGCTAAAGAGTTATCCTGGATCAAATTATGTCGGCGACCTGCCAAAATCAAAGGCATAAAACATTGTGAGATAAAATAAAAACTATTGAACAATACAAAATATCATGTTATTATAATAATGTGATTTGGCACAAACTAAACAATTAAACAATTAAAAATCACATTTTTAAAAACTAAATATTACATAAGGAGTAATAAAAAATGGCTATTGACTTAGACGCTATTAGAGCGAAACTTAACCAACTATCTGGAAAGAATAGGCGAAGTAATTCAATGTGGCGCCCAACTGAGGGTGAAACTGCAACAATTCGGCTTCTTTCATTTCCAGACAATGACGGACAACCCTGGAAGGATATGTATTTCTATTATAATATTGGAAATAACCCAGGACTGGTTGCACCGTATCAATATGACAAGCCGGACCCAATTCAGGAGCTTATTACAAAGCTTAGGGATGACGGAAGCAAGGAATCATATGAACTAGCAAAGAAGCTATATCCAAAGATGAGAACATTTGCGCCTGTTGTTGTTCGAGGAGAAGAAGACAAGGGTGTTCGACTTTGGTCATTTGGTAAAATGGTATACCAAGATCTTCTTAACCTTATGCTTGACGAAGATTATGGTGACATCACAGACGTAGAGAACGGAAGAGATATTCGTGTTGTATGTGAAAAGCAAGCAGGAAGACAGTTTGCAACAACTTCAGTTACACCGCGCGGTTCAACAACACCACTTACATCAGATTCTGATCAGTTGGCGACTTGGACGACTGAGCTTCCAGATCCAACTGCACTATATGAGCTTAAGTCATATGATGCACTTGAAAAGATTGTAAATGATTGGCTTACAGGGGACGATACTTCAGATAGTACTGGAACTGAGAGAAGTTCAAATCAAACTTCGCAAGCGAATCAAGAGCAAGTTTCATCTACTACAACATCATCACACAAGTCATTAGATGATGCATTTGCAGATTTGGAAGATATTTGATTTAAAATATACAGATTTATTATTGAAAAGGCGATAACATTGTTATCGCCTTTTTTAGTTTGCTATGAACAAAATAAAAAATTAATATAAAATAAATTATACGGAGAATTTGAATGGCGAGAAAAAAGAAAACAGAAGAAAGCAAAACTGATTTGGATGATTTTGCTAGCGATCTTATTAAGTCACTAAACAAAGAGCAGGGCAGCAGGGTTGCATATAATTTATCATGTGATGATTCACCTACACACGTAAAACGATGGGTATCTACAGGTTCAAGGCTTTTGGATTATATTTGTTCAAATAGGCGTATTGGTGGCTTACCAGAGGGAAGAATAGTTGAAATATTTGGACCCCCATCAATTGGAAAAAGTCATCTTGCAACACAGATAGCTGCATCAACCCAAAAAATGGGTGGAATAGTTGTGTACATAGACACAGAGAATGCAACATCAGTTGAAAATCTTGCAATGCTTGGGGTTGATGTTTCAAAGCGTTTTGTATATGTTGATACACATTGCACAGAGGACGTATTTCAAGTTGCAGAGTCAACAATTCTTAAAGCGCAAGCAATGAACAAAGATGTTCCGATTACTATTATATGGGATTCAGTTGCAGCTACCTCGCCAAAAGCTGAGCTTGATGGTGATTACGACAAAAACAGTATTGGGCTTAATGCAAGGGCAATCTCTAAGGGAATGCGTAAAATAACTGGTGTAATTGGCCAAACAAATACATTGATGGTTTGTCTAAATCAAACAAGAACAAAGATTGGTGTAATGTACGGTGATCCAACAACAACACCTGGTGGCGCTGCAATTCCATTTCATTCATCTATTCGCCTAAAGTTAGGCGCAGGTCAACAAATAAAAGAGGGCGATGATGTTGTAGGAATCCATGTTTCTGCAAAAACAATCAAGAACAAAGTAGCTGCACCGTTTAGGACTGTAAAATTTCAAATTCATTTTGGAAAAGGTATTAAAGAACATGAGGAAATATTTGATATCCTTAGAAAGCATGGACCTGAAACAATTGATGGCAAGGTAGTAGAAATAAGTGGAACAGGATCTTGGAAAAACTATCTTTTGGCAGATGAAGAAACAGGCGAAGTAATTGATGAAAAAAAGTTTCATAAAGCAAAATTCGATGAATTATTATCTGATCCACAATACTCTACACATATTGATAATCTTCTAGAAAAAGCAATGGTAAAAATTTTAAATGACGAAGCTGAATTTGATATAAATTCTGAATCATACGAAGAAATGAAAGCTGTTGCACTTGAAATTGAAGACACATCAGACGGATATAATGACTTGATATGAAAAGTGAAAATCAACCAATTTTAATCATTGATTTTCTTAATATATTTACTAGGCATTTTACTGTTAATCCTACACTAAACAAAGAAGGAATTCCTATTGGTGGTGTAATTGGATTTATGAATAATTTAAAATATATTCTTGAAGAAATATATCCAAAAAATGTTATAGTTGTATATGAGTCTGGTGGTTCACCTCGTCGGCGCGCAATTTTTAAAGACTATAAATCAAATAGAAAACCGCCATCACTAAACAGGTTTTATTCAGACGATGAAATGAAGCATGACATGACTGAAAACAGAATGTTTCAAATTGGTGTTTTGATGGAAATTTTAAAAAATATTCCAATATGTCAACTTTACATAAAGGATTGTGAAGCTGATGATGTAATAGGGTATATTTCAAGATATAAGTTTCCCGAAGAAAAAATAGTAATACTATCATCTGATAAAGATTTTTACCAGCTGCTTGATGATAAAACAACTATTTATTCACCTACATCTAAGAAGTTTATAAAAAGTGACGATGTATTTTCTCGTTTTGGAATTTATCCTATTAATTTTTGTCTTGCACGAACTATGATGGGTGATGCATCTGATAATATTGATGGTATAAAAGGCGCTGGGTTCAAGACTTTAATAAAAAGAATTCCACAAATAGCAAAGCATGAAGAACTTGAAATAGATATGCTTTTTAAAATTTGCCAAAAACAATCTGAACTTTCAAAAATTAAGGTGTATAATACTATTAATGAAAATCAAGACATAATTCGTCGTAATTGGCAATTAATGTATTTAGGAACAGACAATCTTTCTGCAGAACAAATAAAAAAAATTAATTATTCAATTGATACGTTTAGCCCCAAAAAGGATAAAATGAATTTATTTAGATTAATGCTTAAACAAGGACTGTCAAAGTTTGACGTAGAGCGTTTTTTCTTTATATTGAATTTTACACTTAAACATTAAAAAGAAGCAATTCTAATGAGCAAGGATGAAATATTGACACAGGCAACGGCAAATGTGTATGAGTTTCCAGACTCAGCACAAAATCATTTTAAACAATATGGAAAAGCATTTCAGGAAAAAATCTTTCAGTGCTTACTTCATGATACAACTTGGTCAGCGCAAATGGTTGAGGTCATGGAACCTGATTATTTTGAGTTAAGGTATCTTGCATATTTAACAGATAGGTATTTTGCATATTTTCAAAAATATAAGACATTTCCAACACTTCAGTTAATGATTACTATAATTAAGGACGATTTATCAAATGGTACTGATGTCCTTTTGCGAGATCAGATTATAGAATATCTTGTTCGCATTAAATCTAATCCAAATATAGGCGACCTTCAGTATGTAAAAGATAAAACATTAGATTTTTGCAGAAGGCAGGCATTTAAAGAAGCCCTTGAAGAGGCTGTTACTATGGTTTCTGATGATAATTTTGACTCTGTTGTTGGGCTTATGAAGAATGCAGTATCTGTTGGTATTCCGGTTTCAACAGGTCATGATTTTTTCGAAGATCTAGAGGCAAGATTTGTTAAGATAGATAGGCAAGTTTGCCCAACAGGCGTTGATCAATTAGATGCAAAAGATATTTTAAATGGTGGTGTCGGCAGGGGTGAAATTGCAGTTATTACTGCGCCAACAGGTGTTGGAAAAAGCCATTGGCTTGTTAGTATGGGTGCAGAGGCACTACGCAGAGGAAAAAATGTAATTCATTATACATTTGAATTAACAGAAACATCAGTTGGATTAAGGTATGATTCTAATTTATGTAATATTCCAAGCAATGAAGTGCAAGACAATAAAGACATAGTATTAAACAGATACAATGATGCTGATCTTGGTAGGCTCATAATTAAAGAATACCCAACAGGCACTTGCACTGTTAATATGATCAGAAGTCATGTTGAAAAATTATCTTTAAAGAATTTTAAGCCGAGCTTGCTTGTCATAGACTATGCAGATATTATGCGTTCATCTAAATCTTATGATGCACTCCGACATGAATTAAAACTTGTCTATGAAGAACTAAGAAACCTAGCAATGGAGTTGAACATACCTATTTGGACAGCATCACAAAGCAATAGGGAAGGATCTGGTGCAACAATAGTTGGTTTAGAGAACATGGGCGAAGCATATGCAAAAGCACAGGTCGCCGATATTGTTGTCACTATTTCACGTAAACCAGAGGAAAAATCTACAGGTGCTGCTCGTTTATTTGTTGCAAAAAACAGGGCGGGAAGAGATGGAATGCTTTTCCCAATAAAAATTGACACAGCTTGCTCGAAATTTGAAGTAACAAGTGGGGATTCAATGACACTGTCAGAAACCATTAAGCATGATGATGCAACAATGAAAACGCTTCTCAAACAAAAATGGCATGAAGTAAGTGGAAGTAAGCAATAAATCATTAATCAAACATAGAAAATAATATAAAATACTTTTATATAAAGGTAGCGTATGGAAAAAGTAATTACAATAGAGAGTGCAATTGAAAAATCAAGGCAATATTTTAATAACGATGAATTAGCAGCGACTGTTTTTCCTACGAAATATGCATTAACAGACAAAGATGGGAACCTACATGAAGAAACGCCAGATGATATGCATCATCGTATGGCAAAAGAATTTGCAAGAATAGAGCAAAATTATCCAAATCCTTTATCTGAGAAAGAAATTTATAATTTATTTTCATCATGGGAAGTTGTACCGCAAGGTTCACCAATGTCTGGTGTAGGAAATCCATTTCAAGTTCAATCTCTTTCTAACTGTTTTGTAATTGATAGCCCTGAAGACAGCTATGCAGGAATCCTGCACACAGATCAGCAGCAGGTACAAATTATGAAAAGGCGTGGTGGTGTGGGATTTGATATTTCTAACATACGCCCAA